>Ga0137415_10000234_pt1 | contig 48792 bp, 43 predicted proteins | sample CZODoug3_1_1_16f_FD_183082 | JGI IMG/M metagenome (GOLD analysis project Ga0137415, IMG submission 183082) | Vadose zone soil fungal communities from Angelo Coast Range Reserve, California, USA - CZODoug3_1_1_16fungal (Hybrid Assembly) | ecosystem: Environmental > Terrestrial > Soil > Vadose...
CAATGTAAGAGAGAAATTCCTGCCACGGCTTCAGTGGCGGACTTTCGGCGGCAAAGGCCGGCGCGATTGATGCCATGACGACGAGAAATGCGACAATCGCGTGTGGCAAGGCCGCACGCGATTCATTCAATGGCGTCGCCATTCTCTTCAATTGCGGCTACTTGGTCAAAATCTCGTTGGCCCGCGCGAGCGAATAATCGACACCATACTTCTCGAAGATTTCCTTCATCTTGCCGCTCTCCTTGAGAACGGTCAGGCCGTCGAGTATGGCTTGGCCGAGATCCTTGTTACCCTTGGTGTAGCCGACGGCGATCTTGTAATCGCTGACTATCATGAACCCGCGGTCGAAAGCAGTCGGATTGCCCTTGATGAAGGAGTTCACCATATTAAGGTCGGTCGTCATAACATCGGCACGGTCGTTCGCGATCAGGCGCGTGCCGCCCGGCATGTCGGGGTAGGTTACCAACGAGATTTCCTTCTTGCCGTCGGTCGCGCATTTCTTGCTGAGATCGCGGAACGTGGCTTCTTCGACGGTGCCGAGACCGACGGTTGCGCGCTTGCCGCAAACATCGTCGAGCGACTTGATTTCTTTCGGATTACCCTTGGCGACGAGGGCGCCGGTTGCGGCCGTCAGATAGGTGACGAAATCGGCCTGTTCGGCGCGCTTCGGAGTATAATAGAGCGTGTCCCACATCATGTCGGTCTGGCCGGCGATGACGGCCGGCAGCAATCCCGACCAGCCACCGGTGACGAATTCGATTTTGATGCCGGCGCATGCAAAGGTTTCGCGGGCGAGGTCAGCGTCGAGACCGATCAGGTTCTTGAAGTCCTTCGGATCACGGAAGCTGTAGGGCGGGCTCTCGCCGTCCTGGCCGATCTTGAGAGTCTTGCCGGCGATGGTTGGATACTTCGTCGCAACCTTATCCGGTTCGCACTTGGCTTCGGCCGATGCTGGCGTCGCATCGACAAGGAGAGCGGCGACGAGTCCGAGAGAACTTAACGCCGAGAGTGAACCCTTCAAACGAGACATAGACGATACTCCTTTGCCGATCTTTGAGGATGTCCAAACGGATCCTGTGTGCGGTCAGGTGTGCGCAATCAGAACTAAGCAAAAAGCTTGCCACTTCGGTTTTGGCTCAGTCAGTGAACTTCTACGGCAAGATGTTCGGCGTAAGACGCGATGCCCTGACTTATATCTGTCTGCGGTGCGTAACCGAAAGCGGCTGACGCCCGACTGAAGTCGAGCGGACCCATATAGCCGTCGATGCACCTGGCCGGCGCCGAAACCGCGGCGACTTGAAGGCGCGGCAGGATAGGCGCCGCCAATGCGGCAAGCTCGCGTTCGGTCAGCCACTCGCCGCCGCCGATATTGTAGGCGAAGTCATTCCAAACCTTGGCTGAAATGCTTTGAACGATGCCGCGAGCCACGTCGTCGATGTGGATGATTTGACGCCGGAAGCCGCCTTCATCGAACAGGCTGATGGCTGTCCCGGCGGCTGCGCTGCGGATCAAGTCACGAATGAAACAATCGGTCGTGCGGCCGGGTCCATAGACCGACGCAATGCGCAACACGATCGTGGGCACACCGAGATCATACCGGTAGGCGCGCAAGATCGCTTCCATGGCGATCTTGCTGGCGCCGTAAACGTCGGTAGCATTGAGCGGCGCGTCTTCGGTCACCGGGTTTAATGTCGCCTGCAGGCCGTAGACCGATGTCGACGACAGCGCGAGAAACCGCGTAACGCCGGCCTTTCTGGCCGCTTCGACCAGATTGAGCGTGCCGCCGACATTGACTGCAGCCACAAGATGAGGATCGTCAGCCGCCACCATCGGCCCGGAAATCGCGCCGCAGTGGATGACGGTATCGACGGCGTGGCATTGCAGCAGAGCCGCCATAGCAGTCTGGTTCGTCAGATCGGCGGCCTCAAAGCGCACGCCATCCGGCACATTCGCATCGCGCATGTCGGTCGCGGTCAGCGATTGTCCATCCGCCGCAAGTCGGCGGACGACGGCTGTACCGACAAGGCCCGCTGCGCCGGTGACGAGGATGTTTTTCAAAGCAATGCTTTTCAAGATTTGCCGGCGTCGGGATAGGGATGCGTCTTGCGCCAGTGTTCGGCGATGTCCTGTCCCGAACAGAACCAGACCCGGTCGTGCTGGCGCACGTGCTCGAGAAATTTGACCAGGCCGACCGCGCGCGCCGGCCGGCCGACCAATCTATCATGCAGGCCGATACTCATGATTTTGGGCCGGTCGAGGCCTTCCTCATAGAGCATGTCGAAACAGTCGATCATGTAGCGCGCGAAATCCTCGGCGGTGCCGAAGCCGTTGTGGTCGTAACGGTTGTCGTTCGTCTCATAGGAATAGGGGATGACAAGGTATGGCGCGCCGCCCGCCTCGACCCAATAGGGCAACTCATCGTTGAGCGTGTCGCGGTCGTAAAGAAATCCGCCATGCTCGGCGAGCAGCCGCCGCGTATTTTCGCTCGGCCGGCCGGTCATCCAGCCGACAGGGGCTTTGCCGGTCATCGCCTTGATGCTCTCGACCGCGAGGCGGATATGTTCGCGCTCGATCGGCTCGTCGACCGATTGATAATCCAGCCAGCGGTAGCCGTGGCTGACGATTTCATGACCGTCGGCCATGAACGCAGCCAGCGCGTCCGGGTTTCTCTCCAGCGACTTTACCACGCCAAGCACGCTGCACTTGACGTCGAACTTCTTGAGAATCCTCAGGATTCGCCAGACGCCGGCGCGCGTGCCGTATTCGAAGGCCGACTCGACGATCGGGCTTCGCTTGCCGGAATAGCCGGGGAAACCGGTGTCGCTCAGCATGCTCTCCGAGGTGCCGTCGCCGTCCAGGATGGAACGCTCGCCGCCGGCCTCGAAATTCAGGTTGATATTGATGGCGATGCGCGCGTCGCCCGGCCATTGCGCGTGGGGCGGTTGGCGGCCGTAGCCGCGAAAATCCCGCGCCGGACTTGTCATGTCGTCATCCCTCGATCGCCTGGTTCCATTCGACGGCCGCTGACGCCGTCAGCGCCTGCTCCCAAGCACATGTCGGGCCAAGTTCGGTTCGGCAGCGGCGCGACGTGCTGTGGCGCGAATCTTGCGAGCTAGACCAATGAAAGTCTCGTGCCAGCCTGGAGATGCGTAATGACAGCACCGACCAAACCGTCGGCTTTTCAGCCCTCGCGCTATATCTGGAAAGGCCCCGCACTGTCGGAGGCGCGCAGCCTTCCGGCCAATTGCTACACGTCTGAAGCGTTCTTCAAGGCCGAGGTCGAAAACATTCATGCGCGCGGCTGGGTCATCGTCGGACGTGTCGACGAGTGGGCCAATCCTGGCCAGTACAGCTCGATCGAGACGGTGGGCGGCCCTGTCCTGATCGTACGCGACGATGCCGGCACCTTGCGCGCTTTCGCGAATTTCTGTCGCCACCGCGGCGCACTGCTGCTGGAAGGCTGCGGCACCGCGCGCAAGATCCTGTGCCCGTATCACGCCTGGAGCTACCGCCTGAATGGTGCCGTGCTGGCGGCGCCGTCGATGGACGAGACCGAGGGCTTCGACAAAGCCGAATATGGACTGCTGCCGATCCGGCTGGAGATTTGGGCGGGCTTCGTTTTCATCAACTACAGCAACGACGCGCCGTCGGTGAAGGAAGACATCGGCGATCTCGCCGATCTGCTCGCTTCGCATAACATGGACGACATGGTCGTCACTTGGCGCAAGGACATCGAGGCGAAGTGCAATTGGAAGCTTCTCGTTGAAAACGCGATGGAATCCTATCACACCGGCACCGTGCACGCGGAGACTGTCGGCGCGCAGAAGTCGGTGAGTTTCTCAGGCGTGGGCGAGTGGATGGGCATGCAGGTGCTGTCCAAGAGCAGCATCGCGGTCATGAACGGCGACGAGCCGCCGTTCCAGCCGATCGAGGGTCTGTCGGACCAGGCCAAACAAGGCACGTTCTTCATGTTCCTGCATCCGACGACGCAATTCTGCTGCGCGCAGGACTGCATGTGGTGGCTGACCGTGCGACCGGTTGCGGCCGACCGGACTGCGCTGTCGATTGGCGGTTGCTTTCCGCGCAAGACGGTTGAACAGCCGACCTTCGAGGCTGACGCCGCGCCGTACTACAAGCGGTGGGAAAGCGTCGCCCTCGAAGATGTCAGCGTGCTAGAAAAGCTGCAAACGGCGCTGCATTCACGGCTGTTTCAGCCGGGCCCGCTGTCCTGGCGCGACGATCTCGTCCACACCTTCGATCAGTGGGTCATGGATCGCATGCCGGAGGCGGCGCGGAAGCTTTAGGCCGTGCCCAGCGCATCGTTGATCGCCGCGTCGATAAACGGCCGGTCGTCTGGATTCCACAAGGTCATGTGTCCCCAGGTCGACGGAATGGGACGGCACTCGGCGCCCGGTATCTTGCTGGCCTCATAGACGCTGTCGACCGGCGGGAAATAGCTGTCGTATTGGCCCGGGAGAATGATTGTGCGCGCCTTGATTTCGCCAAGCGCCTTGTCGAAATCCCCGCCGTAGGCCGGGCTGTCGCTGATGTCGGCGTTGAACCAGGTCCACAGCATGGCCAAAAGATTATTGGCGTCGTGGTGGATGAAGGCGGGCTCCCAATAGAATTCGACGAACTCCTCGCTGGTTTTGGCGTTCATCTTGCGGAATTCCTCCATGCGGAAGAACGGTTCGGAGAAGCCCCAGCCGGCATAGATCGCGGCGAAGGCCTTCAACCCGTCCAGCGGCGGCGCCGTGTAGAAACCCTTCGCAAACACGGGATCGAGTTCCAGCGCCCGCTTTAGAGAAATCAGGAACACCTTGTTGAAATGGGCGGTTTTTGACGAGCCGCAGAGCGGCACGATGGCCTCCACTATATCGGGATATTGCGCGCCCCACTGGAAGGTCTGGCCTGCGCCCAGGGACCAGCCGACGACGGCCTTGATGCGGTCGATACCGAAACGCTCCTTCAGCATCAGCCTCTGCAATAGCACGTTGTCGTAGAGCGTCGTGTGCGGAAACCGGGTGCGCTCGAATGGGGCAGGCGTGTTGCTGGGCGAGGACGACACGCCACCCCCGAGCAGGTTCGGTACCACGATGAAGTATTTGTCCGGGTTCAAGGCCCGATCGCGGCCGATCAGGGCTGCTTCGGCGCCGTTATGGTCGCCGCTGAACCAGGTCGGCGAGACGATGACGTTGTCGCGGGCGGGGGAGAGTGTGCCCCAGGTCTTGAAGCCAAGCAGGGCCTCCGGCAGCGACCCTCCCTTCTGCAGGGCGAAATTCTTTGCCGAGAAAAATTCGAGGTCGCCCATAAGTCTCTCCTGTTTGGACAAACTCGAGCAAAAGGCATGCCATTGGCTTTGTTTTCATGCGGTTTGCCAGCGAGGCGAGCTCATGGCCGCTATTCCGATTGAGTGCATCCAATTCAAGTCGATGTCACCCTAATTAACATACTTGCTTACAGTTTAAGCTGACTTGCCTGTACGGCGGGCACACCGGAAAAGCGTCGTATGGAGATCGCGCGTGATTCTCCGCTGCGGAGCTGCAAAATCAAGCGCAATCGTGCATGCGTTGACAAAGGCTCGCTGCGATCCCGCGGCCCATGAGCTGCCCAAGCTTTCGGCAGCCGCGGGTTCTGCTTCTCTGGCGCCAAGATCACGCTGCGATTTCAGGCGCCTACGGCGCGGCGCGTTCGAACCAGCGCTGGCTCCATTCTTGCTTAATTACGCAAGACCCTTGGCGTGAGAGAACGCGCAATGACTTTGAAGTCCAAAGAACGAACTGAAGCCTTGGGCTCGGCCGAACCGGCGCTGCACACTCTGCGTGCGACACCGAAGACCTGTCATTGGGGTTACTTCGATGCCAGCCTGGCGCCGGCCTTGAGAGTCAAAAGTGGCGACATGATCCGCGCCGAAGCGGTGACGCACCACGCCGGCGACGCGCCCGAACTGCTGATGGACGAGGGCATCACGGCGATCTTCGAAGGCATCCCCGAAAAAGACCGCAACCCCGGCGTCCACATCATGACCGGGCCGATCTTCATCGAGGACGCCAAGGCCGGCGACGTTCTTGAAGTGCGTTACTTGCAGATGATCCCGCGCCTCAAGTTCGGCTCCAACCTGGCCGCCAACTGGGGCTATCTCTACAAGGAGTTCGGCGAGACCGAGCGCGTCACGGTCTACCAGCTCGACGGCAACAGCCAGCAGGCTAGTGCGCTATTCGCCTATGACGTGAAGGAGAAATACCTCACGCCGGGTCGCATCACGCACGCCAAGGATTGCTGCCGCGAACCGGCACTTAAGGGCATTCGCGTTCCAGTGCGTCCGCACCTTGGCACGGCCGGTGTCGCGCCCGATGAGAAAGGCAGAGTCAGCACCATTCCGCCCGGTCTGCACGGCGGCAATATCGACAACTGGCGGATCGGCGCCGGTGCGACGATGTATTACCCGGTGATGGTTGATGGCGCGTTGTTTTCAATCGGTGACCCGCACATTTCGCAAGGTGACGGCGAGTTGAGCGGTACCGCCATCGAGGCGTCGCTGAACGTGCTGTTCCAGGTTTTTGTACGAAAGGATTTCCACTTCCCGTCGCCATTGCTGGAAACTCCGTCGGAATGGATCGTTCACGGTTTCGACGAAGATCTCAATGTGGCGATGCGCAAAGCCTCGATCGATATGCTGACGCTGCTGACGGACCATCAGGATCTCAGCCGCAATGACGCTTATTCGCTAATGAGCGTCGCCGGCGATTTCGGTGTCACTCAGGTGGTCGATGGCCGCCAAGGCGTCCACGTCCGCATTCCGCGCGGGATTTTTCCGCCGGAGAACGAAGGCTCGGTCTAACGTTACAAATTTGCCTTACGCAGTCTCGGAGACACCACATCCCATGACCGCCGCCCCGCCGCGCACCATCGATTGCGCTTACCTGATACTGGGTTCCGACCAACCGGTCGCAGCGCACCGGACCATCCGCATCGCCGGAGATAAAATCGATGCGGTATCCGGCATGAGCGGCGAACCGCGGCGGGAGATGCTAGCTCTTCCGGCACTCGTCAATGCGCACGACCATGGGCGCGCCGTGCGCACGAGTTCAATCGGCGCCAGCGGGCGACCGCTTGAATCGTGGCTGCCTTTGTTGTCGCTTATTCCTTCGGTCGATCCGTATCTGGCTGCCACAGTCGCATTGGCCAACTCCGCACTCGGCGGCGCCGGCGCGGTGATGATGCATTATACGCGCGTTCAGGGATTTACCGATCTTCCGACTGAGGCAGCCGAGGTGGCACGGGCCGCGCGGGATGTGGGCGTCAGGGTCGGCTTTGCCGTGGCGGTACGTGACCAAAACCCGCTTGTCTATGGCCCCTCCGAGCCGTTCCTGGCGACGCTGCCGGCGGAGATCCGTCCCGAGATCGAACGGCGTTTCATGCGAACGCCGCTATCGCCGCCGCAATACCTCGCGCTGGTCGACGAGGTGGCGGCGGCGGCGGCGGGCCCGATGTTCGACGTGCAATACGGACCGCAAGCGGTGCAGTGGTGCAGCGACGCGCTGCTGGAAGCGATCGCTGGCGCGTCGGCGCAAACAGGGCGGCGCATTCATATGCACTTCCTGGAAACGCGATATCAGCGCGTCTGGGCCGACGCTACCTTTCCGGGCGGCATTGTGCAGCATCTGGACTCCATCGGCCTGCTTTCGCCACGCCTGAGCCTCATCCACTGCGTCTGGGCGCGGCCAGACGAACTCGAACTGCTGGCGGCGCGCGGTGTCACCATCGTTAACAACAATAGCTCCAACCTCCATTTGCGTTCCGGCATGGCGCCGGTTGCCCGCATGCTTGAGCGCGGCTGCCGTCTGGCGATCGGAATCGACGGGGGAGCGCTCGACGATGACGACGATGTTTTGCGCGAATTCAGGCTGGCGCATCTGCTGCACGTCGGGACCGGCTTCAAGGTGGAGACCAGCCGCGAACAGGTTCTGGGAATGGCATTCCGCAATGGTCGGCTGTCGGTGACCAATATTGACGACGGCGGCGTGATCGCGGCCGGCGCGCCGGCCGATCTGCTGTTGTTGGACTGGGCGGCGCTCGACAACGACCGTCTGCGCGCGGATGCCGATGTGTTGGGCGTTCTCTTCGCCCGCGCCACCGCGCGCCACATTAGCGAACTGATCGTGGCCGGACGCACCGTGGTTCGCGACGGGGCGGTGCTGGGCGTCGATCTGGCCGCCGCGCGCGCCGAAGTCATCGGGCAAATGCGCGCCGGCGTGCGCGATAGTGCCGTGCTCGTCAGCATCCTCGCGGCTTATGAGCAAACGCTGGCGGCGCACTTCGAACCGGCGTGTTGCTAGATGGGCGGCTCCGCCGTCAGATGTGGCCGTGAGGGCTTGTCAGTCCCCTGCAGGCATGACGCATATTCCGGCACGAATGCCCAACATATCGCCGTGCAAGTCACTTGAATTTGGTGAAAGATAGGCCGATTAATCCAAGCTACCGGCCAGAGGTCAAACCATGGTGCGTCCGCTCGATCTCGGGATATTTCTGCCGAATGCCAAAGGCGGCGCGATCATGGCGACGGGCTCGCCGCCACAGTACTTCCCGACCTGGGAGCTTAACCGCAAGAATGCGTTGATTGCCGAGAATGCCGGCTTTCAGTTCCTGCTGTCTATGGTGAAATGGCGCGGGTTTGGCGGCGAGACCGGACACTGGGACTATTCGCTAGAATCGTTCACGCTGATGGCGGCCTGCGCGGCAGTGACCTCGCGCATCCAGCTTTACGCTTCCGTCGCCATTCCGACCGTGCATCCGGCAGTCATCGCGAAAATGACGGCGACCATTGACGACATCAGCAAAGGCCGTTTCGGCGTCAATATCGTCAGTGGTTGGAACAAGCTCGAATACTCGCAAATGGGGCTGTGGGGCGGCGACGATTACTTCAAGCGGCGTTACGAATATGCCACCGAGTATCTGACCATCCTGCGCGCGCTGTGGCGCGACGAGCGGGTCAACTACAAGAGTGATTTCTTTTCGCTGGAGGATTGCAAATCCTATCCCAAGCCGGCGCGGGAGATTCCGATCATCTGCGCAGGGCAGTCGGACAGGGGCATCAAATTCACCGCCCAGCACGCCGATTTCGGCTTTCTCGGCGGCCAGGACGATAGCCTGGAAGATCTGGGGCGGCTGAACAGCAAGCTGCACAGCGTCGCCGATGGCTACGGCCGCAAGGTCGGCGCCTATGTTCTGCTAACGGTCATCGCCGACGATACCGACGAAAAGGCAAGCGCGCGGCGGGACTATTACATCGAGACCAGCGACAAGGCAGCGATGGCGGAATGGGCGAGGGTGGCCGGCATGGACTTCTCGCGCGCGACCTATAAAGACCTTGCAGTGCAGACCTTTATGGCGATTCCTTATGTCGCCGGGTCCTACCAGACGATCGCGAATTATCTCGATGGTTTGGCTGAAAACGGAATAGCCGGAGTTTGCTTCATTTTTCCCGACTACGAGAACGACCTGCAACTCGTGGTCGACAAGGTAGTGCCGCTGATGAAGTACCGTCGCGCCCTGCAGCCGGAATCGATGAGCGCGTGAGCGCATGACGCATCCATTGCCGAACGAAGCTCTGTTGTCGTCGATCGTCACCGACGCGCACGCGCATTATAAATGGACCGAACGCGTCGGCGCCTGAGTCGATCTTGGCGCAATTGTACGATACGCCACGATGGATCTCGATTGCGGGCCGATGTCCGGGTTTCACGGGCCCGCAGTCAACGCGGCTTTTCTCCGGATGAGGCGTGGACGTGCCAGATGTTGATCAATCTTGGTTATGGCGAAGGCAGCAGGCCACGCGGTCCGCGTCTTTCAGTGGAGCAGGCCTGCCGGTTCTTGTGATCATTGCAATATAACGAGGTTCGTTTGGCGATCGATCGATCCGAAATCCGCAAGGCGCTGGGAAATTTTGCGACCGGGGTGACCGTCATCACCACCCGTGTCGGCGGCCAGTTTTATGGTCTGACGGTCAATTCATTCGCCTCGGTGTCGCTGGCACCGCCGGTGTTGCTGTTCTGTATCGCCCGCTCGCGCCAGTGCTATGACGCCTTTGCCGACACCTGCTCGTTTACCGTCAATGTGCTCAATTCCAGGCAGCGCGGTCTGTCCGACCGGTTCGCGACCTCCGGCGACGATAAGTGGCGCGAACTGCGCTACGTCGAGGACGATCTCGGAAATGTCATGTTTCCGGATGCCGCGGCCGTCTTCAGTTGCGCTAAGCGGCAGATGATCGAATCCGGCGACCATACGATCGTGCTGGGCGAGGTGTTGGGTTTTCGGCAAAATGCCGCGGTCGATCCGCTGGTCTATTGCCGTAGCCAATATTGCGTTCCGGCCACGATGCCGCCTGCCTCGCCGAACTAACTCAGAACGTCGGCGGCGTATTGATCCAGACAACGCGCAGACGCGTCTTCCCGGGGTTGCGATAGGCGTGCGGCAAGTTCGACGGAAAGTAGAACGAGTCACCGGTGTTCAGGAGCCGGACTTCCTTGTTGACGGTCAACTCAAGCTGACCTTCCACCACGTACCCAACCTCTTCGCCCTTGTGTTGGAGAATGCCGTTGGTATTGCCACCGGGCTCGATGACGACCAGGAACCCTTCGAGCAGGCGTCCCTCGGCCGACGGAATTAGGACCTCGGCTGATACGCCTTCCGTCCCCGCGGCATTGCGGTGGCCGATGGTCTTACGCTGATCCGGCCGCATGATCACCCACGGATCGACCTTGCCATTGCTCAGGAGGTCCGAGATGCTGAGTGTCAGCGCCTTGCATAGCCGGTGCAGCGTAGTCAGCGAGGGGCTGGCCAGTTCGTTTTCGATCTTCGACAGCATGCTTTCGGAACAGCCGGCGCGGGCCGCGACGTCTTTGAGGCGCATCTGGTGCAGCAGGCGGGCATGCTTCAGCCGCGCGCCCAGATGAAAGCCATTTTTGGGTTTGCCGGGCGCCACTACCCTTTTCTTGCGCGGTGCCTTCGCTTTGGCTCTCTTCACTGCGTCCTCACTTGCTACTCGGCCCATGAGTGTATGTGCCAAATTTTCAGGTGATTAGGCAATAATTTGAGGCCTGAGAACAGCTATTTTGAAGACGGGGCCCGGCCCGGCGTCTTGAGGCGTGACCGTGGCGGCCGCGGCTTTTGAACCGGCCGTTTGGCCTGCGCCAACCCCTCTTGCGAGGCATCGAGCAAAGCGCGCGCGAAACGCCCAAGTGCCTTCATGTCGGCGCCGCTGAATTCTTTGAACAGCGTGTCGTTGACGGCGCGCTGCATCGGTGCCAGCGTTTCGATCACGGCCTTGCCCTTCTCAGTCAGCGACAGATCGACCCGCCGCCGATCCTTGGCATTGCCGATCTTTCTGACCAGTCCGGCGGAGGCGAGCCGGCGTGTCTCGGTGGTAATGAAGGGCAGGCTGACGTTGAGGGCTTCGGCTATTTCGCCGACGGTCGGCTTGGTCTGCGACCAGTGTGCCAATTCCATGAGCAGCCGGTATTGCGGCGGCGACAGGCCGACCTGCCGCGCTAGTGTCTCGCGAATTTGCGCGAGGCGGGAAGAAAAATCGACCAGGTCCTGGATGACGTCGCGGAACGCGTCATCGCGGCCGCCCTGAAGCAGGGCAGCGCGTGACACGGTCAGCGGCGGAAATTTCGGTTGGCGCGATGGCGGCATCAGACTCGCCTTCTTCTGGCGCCTCGACCATAGACCAAACCGGCAAGCAAAAATACTTAATTGACTTAACTAATCGGCAAAGTTAGCGTTGCCGCTTCTTGTGAGGTGATCATGAGCAGATCCGGTCAGGACTACATCGGCGATTTGCGCGACGATCGCTGCGTCTTCCTCGACGGTGCACGGGTGGCCAGCGTACCGGATCACCCATCATTGCGCAGTGCGGTTCGAACGGTTTCGACCCTGTACGATTTTCAGGCGCGGCCGGAGAACGCCGCGCGCATGACGTTCGAGACGCCGACCGGCAAGCGCGTCAGCCGGAGCTGGCAGCTGCCGACGTCCTATCGCGAACTGGTCGAGCGGCGCGAAGCGCTGGTCGCGCTAGCGGAATTGCATCACGGCTTCATGGGTCGCTCACCCGACCACGTCGCGTCGACGCTTGCTGCAATGAGCATGGGCACCGCGATCTATGACGCCCATCCGGGCGGGCGGTCGGGCAACGTGCAGGCCGTTTATGAATATGCCCGCGACCGCGATCTGTACGTCTCCTACGTGATCATCGATCCGCAAGGCGACCGATCGAAAGCGACGGGCGAGGCGGGCAATGCCGATCTCGCCGTGTCGATCGTTGACGAAGACGTCGAAGGCATCACGGTGCGCGGCACCAAGATGCTCGGCACCGGCGCAAGTCTGTCCGATGAGGTCCTCGTCACCACCCTGCGACCGTTGCGGCCGAAAGACGACGATCGTTACGCCTTTACCGCCGTCGTTCCGATCGGCATCAAGGGTCTCAAGCTGCTGTCGCGCCGTTCGTATGAAGGCGCGGTGACGAGCGCGTTCGACTATCCGCTGTCGTCGCGCTTCGACGAGAACGATGCGCTCCTGCACTTCGACGATGTGAAGATTCCATGGGCGCGCACCTTCGTTGTGCGCGACACGGCCTGCCAGTTGGCGCAGTGGCACCAAACGCCGGCCCATTCGTATCAGAACTACCAGTCCGAAATCCGCCTGCTGGTCAAGCTGCGGTTTCTGGTCGGGCTGGCGCACAAGGTCACCGAAACCATCGGCACGATCAACTATCCCCCCGTGCGAGAGGCCCTTGGCGAATTGTCGAGCTATGTCTCGACCATCGAAGCCTTCGTGCTCGGCATGGAGGCCAAGGGCTATCAATACGGACCGTATTATTTGCCCGACAAGGAACTGCTCTATGCGTCACAGGTGCAGTCGCAGATGATCTATCCGAAGGTCATTCACACCCTGCGCGATCTGAGTGGCGGCGGCGTCATGATGCTGCCTTCGTCGGTGGCCGATCTCGAAAACCCAGAAATCGCCGCCTACATCGGCAAGACCCAATATTCTCCAGTGATGTCGTCGACCGACCGAATTCGGCTTTTCAAGCTTGTCTGGGATGCCGTCGGCTCTGAATTTGCATCGCGTCATCTGCAATACGAGATGTTTTACTCTGGCGCCAAACTGGTCACGGCCGGCATGGCCTATCGCAACTTCAATTGGGCCCAGACAACTGCCGCGGTCGACCGCATGCTGGCTTCGACGCCAATGACAAAACAGCCAATAGCATCCGCTGGAATACAGACCGCGGTCGGAGCGTGAACTGAATGAGCGACGTCATCGCGTGTGAAGGTCTTTCCGTCCAACCCGGTTCCATGCAGCGCACGCGTGTTGAGTTGATGCAGCTTGCCGATGGCGCAACGGTGTCGATTCCGTTGATGGTGATGAACGGCGCCAAGCCGGGGCCGCTCCTCTATCTCGGCGCCGCGATCCATGGCGACGAGGTCAACGGCATTGCGCTGCTATCGCGCGCCTTAAAGCAAATCGACCTACAGCAGCTTTCGGGCAGCATCGTCTGCGTTCCGGTTCAGCATCCGCTCGCGCTGTATTCCGATCACCGCCTGCCGCTGGCGCAATTCCTCAAATCGCCGCTCGATCAGGCGCCGGCGGATGCGTGGACCTGTTTCCCGGGCCAGGAAGACGGCAATCTGGCGCAAGTCGTGGCAGCCACCCTGTTCCGGTTGATCCGCCAGTGTGATTTCGCGCTCGACATCCATACGCCGACGCGCGGTGGCCGTTACGTGCCGATCGCAATTCTGCCGCATCCCGGCATCGGCCCGGCCTCGCAGGTGGCGGAGGACATGGGACGCGCGCTCGGTACCGGCTGGATCATGCGCGGCGACCGCGGCATGTACGTCAGCGACGGCATTCTCTGTGTTGAAGCGACCAAGGCCGGCGTGCCGGCGCTGACATTTGAAATCGGCGAGGGCGGCCGTCTGGAGGAAGACTCCGTGGCCACCGGCGCCGGCTGCGTTCTCAATTTACTGCGGCATCTGAAGATGATCGAAGGCGCGGTACAGGCGCCGGCGACGACGCATGTGATGCGCGACTTCCTCGGCCTACGCGCCCGCCGTGGCGGACTTCTCATCACCGAAGTGAAACTCGGACAGGCAGTCAAGCAGGGCGATCTATTGTGCCGGGTCGTCGACATCTTTGGCGATGAGGTAGAGATTATTGTTGCGCCCGTCGATGGTCTCTTTGTTCGAGCGACGACATTGAGCACTGTCACCACCGGTGAACGTGTCGCAACGCTGGGCCTTCTGTAATGGCGAGGGTCCGCTCGCGATGGGTGCCCGATCAGGCGGCGATTTGCCCGAAAAATATGCTTCGCGCATGAGCCGGAATGGAAAACGCTGCGCTCGCGCTGGCATGCCTGTTGCAAGTAACTTTCACGCGAAGCAAGTCGAATAAAAGTGCGGATCGCGCACCTGAGGGTTAGCCGATGCGTTTGTCGATCGACGTTGGCGGTACGTTCACCGACATTCTGCTGACATCGAGCGGCGGCAGGGCCGAGGCTTTCAAGGCCTCAACGACCTATCCAGATCCGATCGAAGGGATTGTTGCGGGGCTAGAACTGGCCGCTGCCAGCAGAGGCTTCAGCGTCGAAAAACTGCTGGGCGAGACCGAAAGCCTGTTCCATTCGACGACGCGCGCCATCAATGCCGTCGTGACCGGAAACGTTGCGCGGACGGCTCTTCTCGTAACTCAGGGCCATCCGGATATTCTGCTCATTCGCGAGGGTGGGCGAACCGATCCGTTCAACTACAAAGTATCTTATCCGCCGGGCTATATTTCACGCGCGCTCACTTTTGAGATTCCAGAGCGCGTGTGCGCCGACGGCCGTATCCACAAAGCGTTTGACGAGGCGGCAGCGCTGCGGGTGATCGAAAGACTGAAGGCCGAGAAGATCGAGGCCGTCGCCGTCTCATTCCTGTGGTCGATCGTCAATGCGGCGCACGAGTTGCAGATGGCAGCGCTGCTCGATCGTCATCTTCCAGCGGTGCCCTATACGCTCGGCCATCGGATCAATCCGACCGTGCGCGAGTACCGGCGGACGTCGTCCTGCGGCATCGATGCGTCGCTGAAGCCGGTCATGAGCCATTATCTGCGCTCGTTGCGTGAGAATCTGGTGGCGCGCGGACTGCGCGGGCAGATTCATGCGGTCACATCGCAAGGCGGATTGATCGAGCTCAACGAGTTGGCGGATCGGCCGATTCTGGCGCTGAACTCCGGCCCGTCGATGGCGCCGGTTGCCGGCCGGCACTTTGCGAAGCTTGAGAACGCCGATACCGCGATTGTCACCGATGCCGGCGGCACGACATTCGACGTAAGTCTGGTACGCGCCGGGGTGATTCCGTGGACCCGCGATACCTGGCTTGGTCCGGTCTATCAGGGACACTTCACCGGCTTTCCATCCGTTGACGTCAAGAGCGTGGGGGCCGGCGGTGGCAGCATCGCCAGCGTCGATGCGATGGGGCTGCTGCGCGTTGGCCCGGAAAGCGCTGGCTCCACGCCGGGGCCGGTGTGCTATGGCCGCGGCGGCGAGCAGCCAACGATGACGGATGCCGCCGTCGCGCTCGGCTATATTGATCCGAACTTCTTTCTCGGCGGCAATATGGGCCTCGTCGCCGACGCCGCGCGGCGCGCCATCGCCGACAAAGTCGCCGGTCCGCTTGGGGTGTCGATCGAAGAGGCCGCGCTTTCCATCCTCGATCTCACGACCGAGAGCATGGTCAATGCCATTGAGGACATTACCGTCAAGCAGGGCATCGATCCGGCCGACACGGTCATCATCGGCGGGGGCGGCGCCGCCGGCATCAATGCCGTCTCGATTGCCCGTCGGCTGCGTTGCAGAACCGTCATATTCCCCGGCGTCGGCGCGGTGCTCAGCGCGGCCGGCGCGGTTCTCTCGGAAATGTCGACAGAGTTCAGCCGCACTTCTTTCATGACGTCGTCGTCGTTCGATTGCGATAACGCCAACGCCATCCTCGCGGACCTTACCGCGCAGTGCCAAACGTTCTTCGACAAAGCAGGCCGCGCGCCTGGCGAATGCCGTATCGATTTCAGCATGGAAGGCCGTTATCCCAGCCAAGTCTGGGAGCTTGAAGTTCCGCTGCGCGCCGGCAAGTTCACCGCCCGAGCCGACGTCGGCGATCTCGTCGCGGATTTTCATCAGCGCCATACTGAGCTGTTCAGCTTCAGAGATGACGGCGACGAAGTCGAGATTATGAGTTGGCGCGCGGTAGCGCGTTGTCCGGGGCCGGATGGCGAGTCGATCACGCTCGTCGAAACGACCGGAACGCCGGTAGCGCCGGTGATGCGGTCGATGTTCTTCCGCAAAACCGGGCAAGTCGAAGCGCCGACCTATCATCTGGAAAGGCTGCCGGAATCGTTGGTCGTTACTGGTCCGGCGCTCGTCGTCTCTAACTTTACCACGGTCGTTGTTAATCCGGGCGCGCGCGCGCAAAAGCGGCCGGAAGGGCATCTCGTCGTTCAATGCGGCGCATAAAGGAACGGCCATGAATAAATCTGTGACTAGGCCACCGCAGCCTCAGATCGATGGTGCGTCGCTCGCCATCATGCAAAAGCGTTTCGAGGGCGTGACCCGCAAGATGGCCAATACGCTGCTGCGGACCGCGCGTTCGGGCGTCATCAATACCGCGCGCGATTTCTCTTGCGTCATCGTCACCGCCGATTGCGAACTGTTGGGCGCGGCCGATAGTTATCCGATTCATGTCACGGGCGGCGCCGACATGATGGCGCGCGCCATGAAGGAAATGCACCCAGATCTCAAGCCCGGCGATGCCTTTCTTCACAACTCGCCGTACCACGGCAACTCGCACGCGGCGGACCACACCATTCTCGTTCCGGTCTTCGACGATGGCGGCATTCACCGTTTCACAGTCCTGGCCAAGGCTCACCAGGCGGACTGCGGCAACTCATTGCCGACGACCTATATGGGCAAGGCCCGGGACGTCTATGAAGAGGGCGCCCTGATATTCCCCGCCGTCCGGATTCAGTCTGACTTCAAGGACGTTCAGGACATCATCAACATGTGCATGATGCGCATTCGGGTCCCAGAACAGTGGCGCGGCGATTACCTTGCCACCGTCGGCGCGGCCCGCATTGGCGAGCGCGAAATCGAGCGCATGGGCGCTGAGCTCGGCTGGAGTGCTCTGGTCGCGCACGGCCGGCAATGGTTCGACGTTAGCGAACGGCAAATGATCAAGGTGATTTCGTCGATGGCGCCGGGACGCGCCCGTTGTACTTGCACGCACGACCCTGTGCCCGGCACGCCGGAGGGCGGGGTGCCGGCTAACGCCGACGTCACCGTCGATGTCGAGAACGGCCGGATCATCGTCGATATGACTGACAATATCGATTGCCTGCCGCTTGGGCTGAATCTCAGCCATGCCTGTGCGCGAACGGCGGCCATCGTTGGTGTATTCAATAGCCTGCCGCAGACCGTCCCGCCGAATGCCGGGAGCATGCGGCGAATTGAGGTGCGGCTGCGCGAGAATTGCGTCGTCGGTATTCCACGGCATCCGGTGTCGACGTCGGTCGCCACGACAAACCTCGGCGACCGCGTGACCAATGCGGTGCAGCGCGCGCTGGCAGAGATCGATCCGGCGGCAGGCATGGCCGAGGGCGGCGCGGCCATTCCGCCGGCGGCGGGCGTTATTTCCGGGCGGGATCCGCGCAATGGCCATCTGTTCGTCAACGAAGTCATTCTCGCCGCCGGTGGCGGCCCCGGTACGCCGACGCAGGATGGCTGGCTGTCGCTATTCTGCATGGGAAACGCCGGCATGCCCTTCTATGACAGCGTCGAAATTGATGAGATGCTGCACCCGATGCTTGTGGAAACGCGCAAGCTCGATCCCGACAGCGAAGGGGCCGGCATGTTTCGCGGTGCGCCGGGAATTCTGACCGAGTATCGCCCGCAAGGCTGCGCTTTCGAGCTTGGCTTTGTCAGCGATGGCACCGTTAATCCGGCGCTGGGCACGAGAGGCGGCGGCGAAGCCCGGCCAGCGCGACAGTGTCTGGTTGCCGATGACGGCGAAGTCACGCCGCTGGCGACTGCAGAGCAGATCGTGGTCCGTGCGGATCAACTCGTCGTGTCGTATTCGAACGGCGGTGGCGGATATGGAGACCCGGCCTTACGCGATCCTCAGAAGGTACAGTTGGATGTGAAGGAGGGCTGGATTACCCGCCAGCGCGCCGCCGATGTCTATCGTGTGGCCTTGCGCGAGGACCACAGCATCGACGATGCAATGACGGCCAACCTTCGCAACAACGAGCGCGCGTTCCTTGCCTAAAGCGACAAACGTACGCGAGGCATTTGCGGCGGATCTCGGCCGCGAACGGGACATGATTCCAGCGATGGCGAAGGCGCTCATCGCATGCCGTTGTGAAACGCCGCTTGGCGATACGCGGGCGATGGCCGACGCGGTCGATCGACTAGTCGGCGATGTTCCAGAAATTGAATTCGAACGCCATGCCGGCGCGCCGCACATCGTCAATCTCGTTATGCGCGTGCGCGGCGGCCGGCCGGGCAGGCGGCTCATTTTCAACGGCCATATGGACACGTTTCCGCTGGTCGACGCCACGCGATGGACGGTGGACCCGGCGGGCGAGGAACGCGATGGACGTCTCTACGGTCTCGGCAGTTCCGACATGAAGAGCGGCCTCGCGGCAATCCTGTTTGCCTTGCGGCATCTGGCGCGGCACCGCGAAACATGGGCGGGCGAAGTCGTCGCCACCTTTGCCGGCGATGAAGAGACGATGGGCGAAATGGGCTCGCAGTTCCTGCTGGATACAGCGCCGCATGCCAGAGGCCACGCCATGATCAGCGCCGACGCCGGTTCGCCGCGTGTGCTGCGTTTCGGTGAGAAGGGCATGATCTGGCTGACGCTGCAGGCGCGCGGACGCTCGTCGCATGCCGCCCATGTTCATCGCGGCGACAGCGCTATCGACAAGCTGCTGGCTGTAATCGGTGAACTTCAGAAGCTGCGTCATTTTACGGTCAATGCGCCCGCCGCGGTCACGGCTGCTATCGCAGAGGCAGCCGCGATTTCAGAGCCGCTTTCCGGCGCGGGAGAAAGCGATGTGCTCCAGTCGGTCACAGTCACCATCGGCACGATCAAAGGCGGCCGTTTGCGAAACCTGGTCAGCGATGCCGCCGAAGCGACGGCCGACATTCGCATTCCCATCGGCGTCACTGTGGGGGAGATCGAAGCTCTTGTCCTGGGCGCGGTTGCCGCGCATGAAGGCGTCGAATGCGTCATCGAACGCCGCTTCGAGCCGACCTGGACGCCGCCCGATCACGAGGTTATCGAACTGCTAGCCCGCAATTGCACCAAGGTGATCGGCGCGCCGCCGGTGCGCAACATGCGTGTCGGCGCCTCGGATGCACGACTGTATCGCCGCGCCGGCGTGCCGACGGTGGTGTGCGGACTGACGCCGTACAACATGGGCGGCGCCGACGAATATGTCGACATCGGCGAATTGCTGGCAGTCGGGGATATTTTTGCGTTGACGGCGTTCGATTTTCTCAATGTGACCTGATCGCTATTGTTCGCTCGACACGGAGAGATGAAATGGATTTCAAACAGAACCCACGTTTCGCTTATCAAGGCATCCGCGGCCGACCCGACTTCGCCTGGCCGGGCAACAAGAAACTTGCGGTCTATGTCGCGCTTTGTGTTGAACATTTCTCGTATGGGTCGGGCCTCGGCCTGCCTTACTCGCCGGGCCTCAATCATCCCAATTCCTATAACTGGGGCTGGCGCGAATATGGCAACCGGGTCGGCGGCTGGCGATTGCTTGAACTGTTTGAAGAATACAAACTGCCGCTCTCGGTTTTGCTGAACACGGCCTGTTACGACCATTGCCCGGAGTTGATCGCGGCGTTTCGCGCGCGTGGCGATGAGATCGTCGCGCATGGCAGGACTAATTCCGAGAACGCCAACGGCATGTCAGAAGCAGACGAACGTGCGCTCATTGCCGATGTTACCGAGGCGATAAAAAAGCACGAAGGCAAACAGCCCGGCGGCTGGATGTCGCCAGGCGCGCATCCGAGCGCACTGACCGAGGATCTGCTGGCCGAAGCCGGTTATCGTTACACGCTGGACTGGCCGATGGACGACCAGCCGGTTTGGATGAAGACGCGCAGCGGCGCGCTGCTCAGCGTTCCTTATCCGCACGAAGTCAATGACGTGCCAATGGTCGTCCTGCACCACGGCACGTCGACGGCGTTTGCCGACATGGCGATTGATCAGTTCGATGAAATGCTGGCGCAGTCGGACAAGCAGCCACTGGCGCTCGGTATCACCATCCACAGCTTCATCGTTGGCCAGCCGTTCCGGCTGCGACAGTTCCGCCGCGTGCTCGAGCGCATCGCGAGCAAGGCGGAATCGATATGGTTCACGACATCCGGCCAGATCGCGGAGCACTATGTCGGTATCGTTCCATCGGAAGAATAGAAATGAACGGGACATTTTCGATTTAGCGTGCGTAATCGGATGGTGCGGGCAGTTCCTTTCGAGGGCTATAGAACGGTCATGGAGAAGCACGCTCTATTTGTCGCGCGACCAATACACACGGACGCTCGTTCCCTCAGCTCTGCTCCGTTGCGAATTGAGGACGGACGATTTTGTCAGGCTGTCAACATACACGCTGAGTCGTCAGACTGCTCAGCGAAGGATTTAACGACTAGAGGATTATCGATTGGCCCGCGCCGATGTTCCATATCGCCTCATTCGTGAATACGGCCATTCCGATCGCCACGAAGGTCGTACGGTAGCCGACCAGCAGACGCAGGCCCGCCCCAAATCTCCATCACAATTGCGACGAGAAAACCGGCGATTGGAAGCGGTAACCCGGTCGACGCGATGTAGGCTTGGGTCATCGCAGGCGCTGCGAGCTTGCCAAGGCCGCTCAGAAGAAACAGGCCGGCTATCAGAAGGCGGCCGAAAGTCGCGACATAGTCGTTAGTCACTGGACACTCCGTCGATTGGCGTTGAGGAACCGGAGCGGGTAAGAAAAAGCCTTCAAATGATCTTGCCAGCTTGTTCAAAGCTGAGGCGCGGGCCGCGAGGGAATAGTTTTCGGCATCGCCGTACCCGATGTTGCAAAGGAAGTTCGATTTCCAGGACTTCCCCTGGAAGAAGGCTTCGTCGACCTTGGCGTTATCAAAGCCAGACATCGGCCCGACGTCGAGCCCGAGCGCGCGCGCTGCGAGCATGAGATAGGCGCCCTGCAGCGAGCCGTTGCGAAAGGCGGTGGCCTGGCTCAAGGCAGGGTTGGCGACGAAGAGTGGCCTCGCATCGAAGGCCGGAAACAGCGTCGGCAGTTCGTCATAGAATTTTTTGTCATAGGGGACGACCACTGTAACCGGCGCTGCGACGACCTGGGGTACGTTGGTCTCCGAGAGCGCTGGAATGAGCTTCGCCTTGGCGGCCTTCGACTTCACAAACAGGAAACGTGCTGGCAGCGAGTTCAAGCTGGTAGGCGCCCATTTCGCGAGGTCGAACACCTGATTCAGCAACTCGTCGCTGACGTCTTTTTGCTGCCACGCGTGGTTGCGACGGCGTTTGGACATGCCGTTCGGAAACGCGGACGACCCATTGCATTCCGGTCAGGAGGCACACGAACCCAGTGCTGGCTTTTAGCCGGATCGGCCGCACCGCCTGGTATGCGTCAGAGTAATAGAATGTCCTGCACGAACCTCCAAAGCGACGGATGAGGTCAGTGCCCAGATTGCCGGCATGCAGGCGGCAACGAACGATTCAGTCAAGACCATCAAGGAGATCGGTACGGTCATTATCTCATCTCGGAAATCTCATCGACGGTCGCGGCCGCCTAAAGGTGGCGTCCGACGCGAATTCGCGTCTCAAAAGTGAACCGGCATCAATTGTAGTCAAGTACCTGAATTTAAGGAATGTAGTTGATATAGTTGGGGAGCGATGCCTCGACGCCCTCCATTCGGGTAGTCGCCTGATGCAGCTTGAAACGAACCGATCTCTCCGGGAGCTTGCTCGAAGTGAGGAACGAGGATTTTGCAGACAACAGCAATGCTCATCGGATAAGTGAAGAGCAGTTCAAGTCACTGATGCGAAGTATGGCTGCCAGCGTCGCCATTATCGCAACCAATCAGGATGGCAGGTATCACGGCATGACGGCCACCGCGATGTGCAGCGTCAGCGCCACGCCGGCAACCCTGCTTATAGTCATCAACCGTTCGACGCGCAGCCATCCCATCATATCGGCGACCAAATACTTCACGGTCAACATTCTGGCCGAGCATCAGCAAGCCATTGGCAAGCGTTTCGCCTCCCGCCACATCAACCCCTTTGATGGCATCGAGCATCGCGTGGGTTCCAACGGAAGCCTGATCATCAGCGAGGCGGCTGCCTATATCGAGTGCACGACTGTTGCCGAGATTGAGGTCGGTACTCACACCATCTTCGTTGGAAATATAATTGGTGGCGATGTTTCGCGCGCTCGACCTCTGCTTTACCACGACGGCAAATACAAGTCGGTGTCTCCTCGACTGCCGGATGGCGATATAACGGCGTCGTTTTTCGACGTTTAGTTCCAGCGGCTGGCGGGCTTCATCCTCATCGATTCACCTCAACGAAACCGCGCCGGGGGATCGAACGCCGCCGTGGTCGCGGACGGCAGAGGAAATCTGCGCCGGCTACGGGCCTCATGATCGAAGCACTGATGCGCCGCCGGCAGAACCTCGGCCCAACATTTGCATCAATCAAACAGGTAGGCCGCTTCACATACTTGACAAATATTCAAGTAGTTGAATAGTGGGGCCATCAGCATGACCGCTGGCGAACCTGCAGCAGGGACGGGACTTAGGATGCTGTACTCTCGACCGGCCAGTCTAGACGCCGCTCTTGCAGTGCTTGGAGCGGACGCAGGTGCCAGATGCCTGGCGGGCGGAGCAACGTTGGTCGCCGGAATGAATGCCGGACTGCCGAAACCTTCTCAGGTGGTTAGCCTCCAGGACATTCCGGGGTTGCGCGGGATGATCGTCGAAGCCGACGGCGCGGTGCGAATTGCGGCCATGACAGTGCATGCGGCCGTTGCGGCCGAATCGCGGCTTGCCGGCGGGCTCGCCGTGGTCCGCGAAGCTGCCTTGCAAATCGCGCATCCGGCGATACGCAACATGGGTACGCTCGGCGGTTCGCTTGCCGATGCCGATCCCAACGCCGATTATCCATGCGCACTGTTGGCGGCCGGCGCTGACATCGAACTTGCCGGACCGCGCGGCCGTCGTATCTGCCCCGTCGATGCGTTCTTTCTCGGACGCTTCACGACAGCTCTCGCTGCTGGCGAAATCATTGTCGGAGTAAAGTTGCCGCCCCCCGCACTCGAAGAAACCAGCACATACCTCAAATTCTCCCGCGTCGATGGCGATTACGCGACAGTTTCGGTCGCCGTTCGTGTGGGCTGGCGGGATGGCGCCTGCACCGCGATCCGGATCGCGCTCGGCTCCTGCGGAGGGACCCCGATCCGCGTTCCCTCAGCCGAGCGCGCGCTGGTCGGCACGAAGCTGGACGTAGCCGCGCTGCGCATCGCGGCTGGGGCCTACGTGGCCGCGTGCGATCCGCCGAGCGATTTTCGCGGCACGGCCGATTATCGCCGCATGATCATCCCGGGCCTGCTGGAACGTGCGGTTCGCAACGCTCTCAATGCAGATCGCGGGATCAGATCATGAGCACGGACCGGACCACGCTGTCATTTCATGTCAACGGCGATCCGCAGGCCGTCGCAATCCCCATCCATCGCACGCTGCTCGAGGTGCTGCGGGACGAGCTCGCGCTCACCGGCGCCAAGAAGGGCTGCAATACCGGCACTTGCGGCGCCTGCAATGTGCTGGTCGATGACGTGATGATCCGCTCATGCCTGCGTCTCGCGGTGAGTGTCGCTGAATGCAAGGTCACGACCGTGGAAGGATTGGCGCGCAACGGCATGGCCTCGGCGGTGCAACAGGCGTTTCTTGATGCGGGTGCGATCCAGTGCGGGTTCTGCATGACCGGGATGATCGTGTCCGCGAGCGCGCTGCTCGCACAGAATCCGGCGCCGACGCGCGACGAAATCCGGATCGCTATCTCGGGAAATCTTTGCCGCTGCTCTGGCTATGTCAAGGTGGTCGACGCCATCGAACTGGCGGCAAGCCGGTTCCGGCAGGGGAATGCAGCGGAAGCTGCGGCAATGGAAATCCGCATATGAATCTCGTCAACGTGAACAAAGTCGATGGCGCCGTCGGATTGACGATGTCGCGCCTCGAGGCGTGGGAAAAAGCCAACGGCGCCGCCATTTTCACCGAGGATATGGTGCTGGCAGGAATGCTGCACGGCGCGCTGGCGCTGAGCAAGGTCGCGCATGCGCGCATCCTGGGTTATGAAATCTCGGCCGCATTGGCGCTGCCTGGGGTCAAGGCGGTGCTGACCGGCGATGACTTCGAGCCGCGTTATATGGGGCTCGTGGTCAAGGACGAGACCGTGCTCGCCAAGAGCAAAGTCCGCTATATCGGGGAGCCGGTGGCGGCGGTCGCGGCGGTCGATGCCGAGACCGCTCGCGCGGCGGCGCGTCTGATCGAGGTGATCTACGAGGAACTGCCGGCAGTATTCACGATCGAGCAAGCGGTCGCGGCGCACGCGCCGGTGCTGCATGAGGATTTCGACTCCTATTTCAAGATCTACGATGCCTCGACGAGGCGGACGCCGAACGAGCTGGCGTTGTCGACGCTGAGGCGCGGCGACATCGTCCAGGGATTTGCGGAAAGCGACGTCATCCTGGACCAGGTCTACGAGACCTCGGCGCAGTACCATGCCTATCTGGAGCCGGCAGCGGCGCTGGCTTCGGTCGACGGGCGCGGCAAGGTCACGGTGTGGTCATCGACGCAGAGCGTCTTCCGCACCCAGGCCAATGTCCATGAGAGTCTCGGTATCCCGATGGCGAAGATTCGCGCGGTCAGCCCGCGGGTCGGGGGCGGATTCGGCGGCAAGTCGGAAGCGATGGTGCAGCCAATCGCGGTGGCGCTGGCGATGAAGACCGGCCGGCCGGTGCGGATCGCGCTCAGCCGGGAAGAGGACATGACCGCAATGCGCTCGCGCCATCCGGTCAGAACCCGCATCAGAACCGGGGCCAAGCGTGACGGGACCTTCGTCGCCCGCGCCATCGAGACCTGGTTCGATGGCGGCGCCTATGCCGACGACACTGCCGCGGTGATGAATTTTGCGCTGTTTTTCGGGACCGGGCCCTATCGCTTCGATCATGTCGATCTGGTGGGTCATGCGGTTTACACCAACAAACTGCGCGCCGGCGCATTCCGCGGCTTCGGTAATCCGCAGGTGACCTTCGCGAGCGAATGCCAGATCGATGATCTCGCTGCCGAACTCGGGATCGATCCGGTCGATCTGCGTTTGAAGAATCTGGTGCACGCCGGAGATCGCTGGATAGGGGGCCAGGTCGTCGCGACCAGCGGACTCGAGGAATGCATCGAGAAAGTCGCGACCGCTTCGCGCTGGCGGGATCGGGCGGCAAAACCCGTCGAAGCTCCCGATGGCAAACGAAGGGGCCTCGGCATCGCGCTCACCGCTCATATATCGGGATTTCTGTCGACCAGCGCCATCGTGCGGCTAGCCGAGGACGGTTCGGTGTCGCTCAATACCGGCGCCGTCGATCTCGGTCAGGGCAGCGATACCGCGCTGGCCCAGATGTGCGCGGCCGGTCTCGGGCTCACCGTCGATGCCGTCAACGTCGTCGCCGCGGACACCGACGCGTCGCCCTATAATTCGGGTACCAATGCCAGCCGCGTCACCTATATGGTCGGACGCGCGATCGGCCAAGCCACGGACGTGGTGCGGGAAAAGATGTTCAAGCTCGCGGCCGACATGCTCGAATGCAACCTGGCGGATCTCGAGCTTCGCCCCGGCGGATTCATCGGCGTGGAAGGCACAGATCACTCGGTGTCGTTTGCCCAGATCGCCGCCAAATCGATCTGGTTCGCCGATGGTGGCGGGCCCGTGATCGGCACCGGCTCCGTCATGCACAATGAGCCGCTCGATCCCAAGCACACGCTTCTCGCTGGCTTCCTCTCGTTCGACAATGTCGGCGCGCTCACCTTCGGGGCGCAGGTCGTCGACGTCGAGATCGACGAGACGACCGGCAAGGTCGACGTCGTCGAAGCCTGGTGCGCCCATGACGTCGGGCGCGCCATCAATCCCGGCGCGGTCGAAGGCCAGATCCAGGGCGGATTCGTTCAGGGGCTGGGCTACGCGCTGACCGAGGAAATGGTTTGGGACGGCGGCCGGCTCACCAATCCAAGCTTCAAGCATTACAAGATTCCGAGTTCGCTGGACGTACCCTACGCAATTCACGCGATGATCGTCGAGGTCGCCGACCCGCTGCATCCCTTCGGCGCCAAGGGCATCGGCGAACCGCCGCTGATCGGCGCCGCGGCCGCGATTCCGAATGCGATCGCCGCTGCGGCGGGCGCCCGAGTACGAAAGCTTCCCGTGACGCCGGAGCGAATGCTCCGCGCGCTTCGTTTCGGTGCGGATGGCGTCGATGTTTGAGCAAGGTGCAGATCCATTGCAAGCCCGCGATCTGATCGGATACGGCCCCACGCCGCCCGATCCGAAGTGGCCCGGTGGCGCGCGGATCGCAGTCAATTTCAATCTCAATTACGAAGGCGGCGGCGAATCCACGCTGGCGAACGGTGACGACGCCTCCGAAGGCATGCTCAACGATATCGGCGTTCCGACCAAGGTCGGTGTGCGGGTGCCGCTGGTCGAATCCGTGTTCGAATATGGCAGCCGCTCCGGAGTGTGGCGCGTTCTGCGTGCCTTCAAGGAGTCCGACGTCAAGGTCAGCGTCCTTGGCGTCGTGCGCGCCCTTGAGCAGAATCCCCGCGCCGTCGAAGCCTTTCTGACCGACGGCCATGAAATCGTCAGTCATGGCTGGCGCTGGATTGACTACGGCGACGTGCCCGAGGATGTCGAGCGCCGCCATGTCGCGCTGGCGATTGACGGTATCACGAAGCTGACCGGGCAGCGCCCGCTCGGCTGGATGACTGGCCACCCCGGGTCAAACACCCGGCGTCTTCTCGTCGAGGCGGGCGGCTTTCAGTACGACCGCGACTCGCTGGCGGATGAGCTGCCTTACTGGGTCCGGGTTTCCGGCCAGCCCCATCTGGTCATTCCGTATTCCTATGAGACCAACGACAATCATTTCAACGAGAACTCCGGCTTCGCAACGGCCGAGCAGTTCTTTATCTATATGCGAGACGCCTTCGACGTGCTGTACCGCGAGGGAGCGACGTCGCCGAAGCTGCTCTCGATCGGCCTGCACGACCGTTTGATCGGACGGCCGGCCCGCATCGGCGGACTAATCCGTTTCCTGGAGCATATTCGCAACCACGAGGGCGTCTGGGTCTGCCGCGGTGTCGATATCGCGCGGCATTGGCGGCAGACATTTCCGCCTGACGCCGCGCCAGTCTGAAGAAGTGTCCGTGGCCAAAATTCGCAAAAAAGGTTCTGCGGAATCAGGCGCCGATGTCAGGTGGGTCTGTCGTGAAGCCGAAATAGGCGTCGTCGATCATCGTCGTGCCACTGATTTCGGCCGGAGATCCGGAGAGCACGATGCGGCCGTTGCGCACAACATGGATTCGGTCGGCGATATCCGCGATGCGCGCGGTGTTTTGCTCGACGATCACGATCGTAATGGCGGCCTGGGCGCGAAGCTCCGCCAGGATGGCATAGACGCGGTCGATTACGAGCGGCGCCAGGCCGAGCGAGGGTTCGTCGATCATGATCAGCTTTGGCCGGCTCATCAGCGCTCTGGCGATCGCCAGCATCTGCTGCTCGCCGCCGGACAGCTTCCCGGCTTCGGAACGGAATCGATCGCGCAGCACCGGAAACAGCTCCAGCATCCGTTCGATATCTTCCGCGACGCGCCCGTCACGGCGGCGAACCGTGGCTCCAAGCCGCAGATTCTCCTCTACTGTCAGCGTGCCGAAAATTCGCCGGCCTTCCGGCACCATCGAGATGCCGAGTTGCGAAATTCGCTCGGGGCCGAGCCCGGCGATCTGTTTGCCGTTGAAGCCGATGGTGCCGGATCGGGGACGGTAAAGGCCGGCGATGTTCGACAGCAACGTCGTCTTACCGGCCCCGTTGGGACCGACGATGCAGACGCATTCGCCATGACCGACATGAAGTGTCGCTCCTGACAGTGCGACCAGCGAACCGTAGGCGCAGGCCAGATCGCGGACATCGAGCAAAGGAGGAGAGGGGCTCACTGGTTCGGTCATGCTGCCCGTATCGTTGATGATGCATTGAGCGCGAAAGCCCTGAGACAGAGGCGAATTAGACAACCTCGCCTCGCCTTCCTGTGAATCGTGTGCGCTCAACTCTTTTTCCACTGCATTTTCATATTGATCATGTACTTGAATTATGTTCAAGTAATTATCTGCCCTAGAATCATTCGCGCTCAAGCACTCCATTCGCCACGCTTACCTCGCAAGCAAGGATCGGACCTATGCTCAAGACAGGAGCGGAATACCTCGAAGGTTTGCGTGACGGCAGGGTGATCTACGTCGGCGGCGAGCGGGTTGACGACGTCACGACCCACCCAGCCTTCTGCAAGGCCGCGCGCTCCTATGCAGCCCTCTACGACGCGCGGCTCGATTCACGTTACGCCGACGCGCTGACTTATGAGGAGGGCGGCGAACGCTACGCGGCCTACTATCTGAAGCCGCGTAACCGCAAGGATCTCGAGCATCGCAGTGCTTGCTCCGCGGCGATCGCCGATCTGACCTACGGCATGATGGGGCGCTCGCCGGATTTCGTTGCCGGCTATGTGACCGGCGTCGGCATGGATTCACAGGCGTTCGGCGCCTATGCTGCGAATGTCGCGGCCTATTACAAGCGGGCGCGGCACGAGGACTTATTTCTCTCCCACGCGGTGACGCCGCCTCCCGGTTCGCGCGACCCGAGCTATACCAGCCGACCGACCAACGCGCAGCCGGCGCTCGCCGTGGTTGGCGAGGACGAGCGGGGCGTTTTCATCTCCGGAACCAAGATGCTGGCGACCAGCGCGGCCTATAGCGATGAAATCTGGATTGGGAATATCCAGCCGCTGGCGCCGGGGCACGAGAAGGAGGCCATCACCTGCGCGATCCCATGCGCAGCGTCGGGCCTGTCGCTCTGGTCCCGCAAGCCCTATGGCGGCGCTACGGTGAGCGAGATGGATAATCCGCTTTCATCGCGGTTCGATGAAAGCGACTGCATTGTCGTTTGCGAGCGCGTACATGTGCCGTGGGAGCGGATCTTCGTGCTCGACGATGCGGTGTGGTCGCGCGAGTTGTATTTCCGGACCGCGGCTCACTCGCTGTCGAACCATCAATCCAGCGTTCGTTACCAGTCCAAGACAGCGCTGCTGATCGGACTTGCGCAGCGTATCACGCGGCTTACCGGATCCAGCGCTATTCCCGCGGTGGTCGACGAGCTCGGCCATCTTGCCGCGCTCTATGGACAGATTGCCGCCATGGTGGCGGGCCAGATCCAGGACTTCGAGACCCTCGACAACGGCTACGTCACTTACAACCGCCACTACATGTATGCGGCGATCTACTTCGCCACCCAGAACTACGACGCCATCTGCGCCAAGGTCCGCGAGCTCAGCGGCGGCGGTGTGCTGCAGATGCCGGCCGACGCGAGCGTGTTCGCCAATCCGAACACCCGCGAGATATTCGAAAGATTGTGGTGGATGCCAACCAGCAGCGCGATCGATCGTTTCAAGGTAATGAAGCTTGCTTGGGACATTCTCGGTACCGATTTCGCCGGTCGCCACGCGCAATACGAGCGCTTCTATATGGGGCCAGCATTCATCGTCCGCAGCCACAACAACCGCGAATGCGGCTGGAGCGAGATCCAGGGCCGGATCGACGGGCTGTTGGCGAGCTACGGCGGCGATATTGCTGAGAGGCCGAGTAGAGCAGCTCCGACCTGAGGCACGCCATGCACTGCAGCGGGCATCCGCCCCAGCTTCGGGTGCCGTCCGGTTACAGCGGATGGCGATTTGCTCTGACATCGCGTCAGGGTAGTGTGGCGAAGATTGAGGCGACTCGGGGAGCGGATCGCGAAGATCTGCGTGGGACGCATCAGAAACGGAGACAGACGAATGGCGAAGTCACGGACCGCAGCCGTGAAAATGGCGCGTGATCCCGAGGAGCAATCTGCAGGAACAGAATTGCGCCTGGGGCTGCAGCTGCGTCATGCAAGGCTGGTCAAGGGATTGAGGCTGCGCGACGTGGCGGAGCGCTCGGGTTATTCGGAAAGCCTGATCTCGAAAATCGAACACAACAAGGCAACACCATCGCTGAACACGCTGCACCGGATCGCACAGGTTCTCGGCAAGACGATTGGAACCCTGATCGGCGACACCGCGACCGCGCATCGCGGCGTCGTCACCAAGTCCGGCGAACGGGCAATCATTCCCCAGATCTCCGGGGCTGAGCATTCATCCGACGGCACCGAAGCCGAGGTCATGGTCCCGCTCGGCGGCAGCGCCCTGATGGGAGCATTCTTGATCCGCGTGAAGCCTGGCGGCAGCAGCGACGGATTGCGCCATCACGAGGGCGAAGAAGTCGGCTTCATGCGGACGGGCGAGCTGCTGCTGACCGTCGATGGGCAAACCTATCACCTCGCGGAAGGCGACTCGTTTCACTTCGCATCCAACCTGCCGCACGGGTTCTCGAACCCAGGCCGCAAGCTGGCGGAGATCATCTGGGTGAATACGCCTGCTTCGTTGTGAAACGACGGGCGTTACGCGGGGGACCGCTGACCGTTTCGTAGCCATCTCGGGTCGCTGTTGCACAGCCAATGGACAAATCTTCAAGTGCTTGAACAGTATGAAACATGAAACATTAGGGTTCCAGCGGTGGCATAAAGCTTGCAAATCGATGGTCTCTTTCAAAAAAGGAGACTGAACATGGTTCGTGGCTGGCAATCGACACTACTAGGTCTGACGACCGCAGCGCTGCTGGGCATCGGCATCGCCCGTGCGGACGAACCGATCAAGATCGGTTTCGCCATCGCGCAAAGCGGATTTATGAGCGCATATGACACGCCGGGCTTCAAGGCTGCGGTCCTGAAGATCGAGGAGATCAACGCCGCCGGCGGCCTGATGGGCCGCAAGATCGAATATTCGGTGAGTGATACCAAGACCGAGCGCGAGCAGTCGGCGAAGGCCGGCGCCGAGATGGTGCAAAAGGGGGTCGACCTCTTGATCATTTCCGCCGACTACGATTTCGGCGCGCCGGCGGGCCTCGCGGCCAAGCGAGCGGGCATCGTCGCGTTCAGCCTCGGTGCCGCCGATCCGAAAATGGGAGTACAGGGCGTCGGCCCGTTCGTCTTCACGGCCAACGGCGCCGCGCAGGTCGAAGGCATCAACATGGCCGAATGGGCCTACAAGAAAAAGGCATTCAAGCGAGCTTACGTGCTGGAAGACCAGACCATCGAATATTCGAAGTCCGGCTGCGCCGGGTTTCGCTCGGCCTGGAAGAAGCTCGGCGGCGAACTCGCCGGCGGCGACGTCTTCAAGAACGACGACCCTTCGATCGCCGCGCAGATCACCCGCATCAAGGCGGCGTCGCCCGTGCCCGACGCGATCTATCTCTGCAGCTTCACGCCGGGTGGTGCGAGCGTAATCCGGCAGGTGCGTGCCGCCGGAATATCCACGCCGATCCTCGCCAATGTCGGCATGACCGACGATTACTGGTTGGGCGCGGTGCCCAATCTCAGCAATTTCTATGTGCCGACCTTCATGTCGATCTTCGGCGACGATCCGCGTCCGGATCTCAATGCCTTCCTGAAGAAATACGAGGTCAAATATGGCGGACGTCCGGAGTCGGCCTATTCCGTGCTGGGCTACAGCCTGATCGAGCAATGGGCGAAGGCGGTCGAGAAAGCCAAGACCACCAAGGCCGAGCCTGTCGTGGCAGTGCTCGAAAGCTTCAAGGACGAGCCGCTTACGGTGGGGCCGACCTCCTATACGAAGGATACACACATCCAGTTGAACCGTCCGCTGCTGATTATGGAAGTCGCCAACGGCAAGCACAAGTCGCTTGAGGTCTGGCGCAACGAGATCATCCCCTCGACCGCGCTGCTGTTTCGAACCGGCGAGTGAGTACGGAAACGATGCGTCCGCATCAGTACGCGGTCCGAATGCTGCCTGGATCGACATGGGCGTAACCGCCGATATTGGGCCGGCCAGCATCGGGATAACCGGTGATGAGATCCTCGAAGCGCGCGACGTCGTCGTACGCTTCGGCGGATTGCTGGCCCTCGACCGCGTGAACATCGCTCTGCGCCGCAATGAGATCTTCGGCCTGATCGGACCGAACGGCGCCGGCAAGAGCACAACCGTCAACGTGCTGACAGGCTTCCAGCAGCCGACGAGCGGGGAGGTCCTTATCGACGGCAGATCGATCGGTGGCTGGTCGACCAACCGCGTGGCCCGCTCCGGCGTCGCGCGGACTTTCCAGGCTGCGCGGCTGTTTCCGGCGCTCAGCGTGTTCGAAAATGTGGTCGTCGCTTCCGTCAATGCCGGCGGCAGCCTCGCCGCAGCGCGCGAGCGCGCCGGCGATATTCTCGCCTGGGTCGGCTGCGCGAACCGGGCAGACAGACCGGCATCGGCCCTCAATTACGGCGACCAAAGGCGCGTCGCCATCGCCCGCGCCCTGGCGCTTTCGCCAAAATTCATTCTGCTCGACGAGCCCGCCGCGGGCATGAACGAGCGCGAATGCGATCAACTGGTGACGCTGGTGTCCGAGATCCCCGGCCGCTGGGGCTGTGGCGTGCTCCTCATCGAACACAACATGGCGGTGGTGATGCGAACCTGCAGTCGCATCCTGGTGCTCGACGGCGGCAAGCCGATCGCGGAAGGGACGCCCGTGGCGATCCAGACCAATGCCGAAGTGCGCCGAGCCTATCTTGGTGACAAGGCACCGGGCGCGGCACATCGCTAAAGGGGCCCATCGTCATGCAAAGCCTTGTCGACGCCGCCGCCACCGGAAGCCTCTACGCGCTCGTTGCGCTGGCCATCGGACTTGTCTTCGGCGTGATGCGACTGATCAATTTCGCCCAGGCCGACTACATCACCATCGGCGCCTACGCGCTGATCGTTCCGTCCGCCTCGACGGTGCCGACGCTCTTCATCGGCGCCTGGCCGATGCCGCTAATGGTCGCCGCGGTTGCGCTCGTCGTCGTGTTGGTCGCGCTTGCGACCGAACGGCTGGCCTTCAGGCCGTTGCGGGGAACCGACCCCTCGACGCTGCTGGTGTCGTCCTTCGCGCTCAGCTTTCTGTTTCAGCAGACGATCATGCTGATTTTCAACAGCCGGCCGAAGTCGATCGAATTCGGCAGCGCTCTCGCCGCCGCGGTCGAGATCGCAGGTCTGAGGGTGCCCGGGGTCCAACTGCTGACGATGGCAACCACCATCGTGGCCGGGACACTGCTCGTGTTCTTCCTTCGCTACACCGCGCTCGGGGTCGAGATCCGCGCCGCCGCCGAGGATTTTACGATGGCACAGCTATTAGGGGTGCGCGCCAATCGCGTCATTGCCGTGAGCTTCGCCATCAGTGGCTTGCTCGGCGCGTCGGTGTCGCTGCTGCTGGTTGTGCAAACCGGAACGCTGGACTATCGGATGGGGATCATGCCGGTGATCTATGGCTTCTTCGCCACGGTAATCGGCGGCATGGGCAGTCTTCCAGCCGCGGCGCTGGGCGGTTTTCTGGTCGGCGCGGCAAGCCAATTGCTGCAGGCGTGGCTGCCGCCGGACCTGCGCCCATTCCGCGATGCTTTCGTGTTCGGGTTTGTCATCGCAGTTCTGTTGTTTCGTCCGGAGGGCCTCGCGCGTCCGCGGGCGATGCGCGAGCGGGTGTGAAATGGCGGCGGATCGACATCGTCTGATCGAATTCGCTTCCTTCGTTTGGAGCGTGGCGGCGCTGGCGTTGCCGCTCGGCGTCCTGGTCTTTCTTTTGTCGAGGTCCGGATCGCTCGCCGTCGAGCAGACCGTCATCGAAGCATTGATCAAGATCGTCGCGGTGGTCGGGCTCTACGTCTTTATCGGCAATTCCGGCATCATGTCGTTCGGTCACGTCGCCTTCATGGGTATCGGCGCCTATGCGGCGGCTTGGCAGACCTGCTGTCCGATGCTGAAGCCGATCGTGATGTCGGGGCTGCCCGACATCCTGCTGCAGAACACGGTCCCCAACTTTCCCGCCAGCGTGGCGTCGGGTCTGCTTGCAGCGGCTGCTGCGCTGGCCGCGGGCGCGGTGATCCTTCGCCTCAATGGGATCGCGGCCAGTATCGCCAGCTTTTCCCTGCTGTTCATCGTCAATGTGATCTACTCCAATGCGGACCGGTTTACGCAAGGTGTGGGTTCTATCGTCGGGTTGCCAGTGTATGTCACGCCGACCGTGGCCTATGCGTGGGCGTGTGCCGCCATCGCGCTCGCCTGTCTGTATCATCGTTCGCGTTTTGGTGTCGCTTTGCGTGCGTGTCGCGAAGACGATGTGGCTGCACGTGCAGCGGGGATTAATGTCTATGTCCAGCGCTTGATTGCGTTCGTCCTCAGCGCGTTTCTTCTGGGAGTTAGCGGTGCCCTTTATGGAAGTCTGCTTGGGACCATATCAGTCGATACATTCTTTCTCGATATGACTTTCATGTTAGTAGCAATGCTCGTGGTGGGTGGCGTCCGGTCCGTCGCGGGCGCTGTGGTGGGCGTGACTGCGGTCTCGGCTGTCGTGGAGATTTTTCGCCAACTCCAGAACGGGATTGAAGTTGGAGCCTTTCACGTTGCGCTTCCCGCTGGCTTCCAAGGCATCGCGTTGGCGCTGTTCATGCTCGCCGTCCTGATCTTCCGTCGAGAAGGTATTACGGGCGGCCATGAGGCCATTTTGCCGGAGCGGTTGCGTCGTGCCCTTCTGGCGTTGAAGAAATAACGTCGTCTGCCGCGACTTTTGATGTGGTTCAGACCAAGTGGCTTCTCCGCTCATCCGAACGCTGACGCAGCAAAGTGAATCCGCTATCACGATACAGAAAGACAAAGCGCAGCGGCAAAGCCGCATAGTAACGTAGCCCGTTTGCAGAGAGCCGGTTAGAAATTCTAGCGGGCCTGTATCGGGAGCACGGGTTATCGATCATCGTCGTCGAACAGAACCTCGAGTTCATTCGTCGACTGTCGGAGCGAATGCTTCTTATCGCGAAGGGAATGATCATCGGCAACGTAGAAGGCAAGACGTTGCAGCAGAGGCCCGCGGACATATCGGCTCCTATGCGGTATCGTCGAGCGGGACGGAACAGGGATCGTAACCGAAGAACCAGTCGGTTTCGGTCGGACCGTGCATCCAGGTGTTGTCGATCGAGATCTGCTGGACCTCGGCGACGCGCGGAATCCGGATCGCGGCGTAGCGCGCAAAGGCGGTGGGAGGATCGGCGAACTCCAGGATGCAGCGGCTGAGAATGGCGGCGTCCTCGATCGCCATCGAGCCGCCGGCAGCCATGAACGGGCGCACCGCGTGGCACGCATCGCCCATCAGCACCACGCGCCCCTTGCTCCAGCAGTCGTTGCGCGGGCGATCGTGAATCGGCCACACCGTCACGTCTTCCGCAGCCTCCGCGGCGCGGATCAGGTCGGGATGGGCGCCGTCGAAGGCGGCAATGAACTCGTCGCGATTGCCGCGCTCCGGCGAACCGTCGCCATCCCAGCGCTCGGCCGGCAATGCGGCCATCACATAGACCTCGTCGCGCCGCGCGGTCATGTAATACGCAAGCACGTGGCGATCCGCCGCCCACCATTTGGTGCAGTCGCCGATCGGCTCGCCCTTGATCCGACTAGCCGGAAACACCGCGCGCGGCGCCGTGCGGCCGATGAAACGCGGCTCGTCGGCGCCCAGCATGATCTCGCGCGTCCTGGAGCGAATGCCGTCGGCGCCGATTGCGATATCGGCCTCGGCGGTCGCGCCATTGTCGAACGACAGCGTTACGCCGTGTGCGGTCTCCTCGATCCCCACGAGCTTGTGCCCGTAACGGATCGTGCCGGGCCTGAGCGGCTGCTGCAGCAATTGGTGCAGGTCGGCGCGGTGGATATTGACGAACGGCCCGCCGAAGCGGGCCTCGCAAGCCGCGTCGAACGCCAGCCTGTAGAGGGTTTCGCCGCTGTCCCAGGCGCGGCTGACGAAGGCATCGGGCCGGATGCCGGTGGTGGCGAAAGCCTGCTCCAGCTCGAGACGGCGCAGCACCTTGGCGACATTGGCGCCGAGAATGATGCCGGCGCCGATGCGCGAGAAACCCGGCGACTGCTCATACACCGCGACGGAAAAGCCGGCGCGCTGCAGCAGCCCGGCGACCGTGAGGCCGGCGAGGCCGGCGCCCAGGACGGCGATCCGCGTTCCGCGACCCATCTCAACACCTCGTCCAACCGCATCCGTCGCCGCTGCGGCATATTGTTCGCTATCTAACGAATTTGCTTAAAACGGCGTGGCCGCGGCTGTCAAGGAAAGCCACCCAGTGCCCGCCGTTCGGGCGAAATGCGCATATATTGCGCTGTAACTTGCGCACGCTGATCAAAATTGATGCTCGCGTCACATTGATCTTTGGCGGCCCTAAATCTAATTTTCATTCGATGGCGAATGAAATCATCGGCGGGCGTTTTATGACGGCGCTGGACGCCCGGCTCCATTCAACGCGTCCCTGTAATGAAGGTAGGACCATGAAACTGCGCGCTCGCCTTGCCGTTGCTCTCGTATCGATGCTGGCCGCGGCCGGTGCGTGGCCTGCGGATGCAGCCGAAACCAATTTCATCACCGATTTCGGCTTCAACGGCCGTCACGCCTATTTCTACGTCGCGCGCGAGAAGGGCTACTACAAGGCCGAAGGTTTCGACGTGAACTTCGTGCGCGGACAGGGCTCGGCCGATGCGATCAAGAAGGTCGCTGCCGGCGTCGCGACGTTCGGCTTCGCCGACGCGGGATCGCTGGTGCTGGCGCGCGGCAATGACGGCGTGCCGGTTAAGCTGGTGTCGATCGTCTACGCCAGGCCGCCGCAGGCGATCTTCGCGATCAAGGGCAGCGGCATTGCTTCACCGAGGGATCTCGAGGGCAAGACGGTCGCCGATACCGCATCGAGCTCGGTCCGCCTGCTGTTTCCGGCTTTCGCCAAGGCGGCCGGCATCGATGCAACTAAGGTGAAGTGGGTGGTGGCGGAAGGCTCCGCACTGCCGTCGCTGCTGGCGAACGGCCGCGCCGATGCGATCTGCCAGTTCTCCGTCGGCGAGCCGCTGATCGCGGCCGCGACCGCGCCGAAGGAGATCGTCCGCATCGATTACAAGGACTCCGGCCTGGACTATTATGGCAACGGCCTGATCGCCTCCGAGGAGACGATCGCAAAGAATCCCGAGCAGGTGCGCGCCTTCGTCCGCGCCACCATCAAGGGCATGAAAGACGCCTTCGCCAATCCGGCCGAGGCTGCTGTAATCATGGCGAAGTACCAGAAGGAACTGTCGCCGGCGGTGATCGAAGGCGAGACCAGGCTGGTGAGCGAACTCGCCGAAGTGAAGGGCAAGCCGCTCGGTCACATCGACCCAACGAGCATTGCCGGCACCGTCGAGGTGATATCCGCAAATTTCACGCTGAAGAACCTCGTGCCGCCCGCCGAGCTGTTCGCGCCCGGTTTCGTCGAATGATCGCGGCGACCGGCCTTCGCTCCGCACCACCGCCATCACCCGCGGCGACCGTTGCGGTGATCGACCTCAAGGCCGTGACCAAGGTTTATGCCGGCCGCGACGGCGGCTCGGTGCGTGCGCTGGGTCCGGTCGATTTGCGGATCGAGCCCGGCAGCTTCGTCTCGGTGGTCGGTCCCTCCGGCTGCGGCAAGTCCACGCTGCTGCGACTGGTCGCCGGGCTGGAGATGCCGGACCAAGGCACCATGCAGCGTTACGGCTCGCCGCTGGACGGGCCATCGCATGAAGTCAGCATCGTGTTCCAGGAGCACGTGCTGTTTCCCTGGATCACGGTGCTGGAGAACGTGCTGCTGCCCGCGGACGTCTTGTCGCTGCCGAAGGCGGCGTCTCGCGAGCGCGCGATGCGCCTTTTGGAAATGACCGGCCTGAAGGATTTTGCAGACTTGCGCCCGCAGATGCTGTCGGGCGGCATGAAGCAGCGCGCCGCCTTCTGCCGCGCGATGCTGTCCGACCCGCGCCTGCTATTGCTGGATGAACCGTTCGGCGCGCTGGATGCCCTGACGCGTGAGGAATTGTCGCTGGAATTGTCGCGGTTGTGGCAGGACCTGGGCCGCACCGCGCTGCTGATTACCCACGATATCGAGGAAGCGATCCTGCTCGGCGACCGCATCCTGATCATGTCGGATCGGCCGGGCACGATCCGCGCCGAGATCGCCGTGGACCTGCCGCGTCCGCGCAATGCCGACACCGTCAAATTGCCGCGCTTTCAGGAGATCAAGAATCAGGTGCGCGACATCATCTTCAACCGCGCGCAGGCCTGACCGATGGCGGCATCCTCGTCCTCGAAGTTCGTCAACCGCGCGGCCACGCCGCTTATCTATCTCGCGCTGTTCGCGGTATGGGAGCTGCTGGCGCACCTGCTCAAGGTGCCGACATGGATTCTGCCGGCGCCCTCGGCGATCTTTGAGGCGGCGGTAAAATGGGCGCCCGAGCTGGCGCACAACACCTGGGTGACCCTGCGTGAGACCGTCGTCGGTTTCCTGCTGGCGATCGTATTGTCGCTGCCGCTGGCGATCCTGATCAGCCTCAATCCGCTCGCCCGCCGGCTGCTCTACCCGATCCTGCTCGGCCTGCAATCCGTGCCCAAGGTGGCGATAGCACCACTGGTCATCCTGTGGTTCGGGCTGTCGGAATGGCCGAAGATCATCGTAGTCGTGCTGGTCTGTTTCTTTCCGATCTTGGTCAACATGGTCGCCGGGCTCGAGGCGGTGCCGAAGACCATGCTCGACCTGATGCGCTCGCTCGGCGCATCGCCGCATAAGGTGTTTCGTCGTCTCAGGGTTCCGGTGGCGTTGCCCCATTTCTTCACCGGCTGCAAGGTCGCCGTCACCTTCGCCGTGATCGGCGCGGTGATCAGCGAGTTCGTGGCGGCGCAGGACGGTCTCGGCTATCTCATTCTGATATCAACCGCGCAGTCGCAGACGCCGCTTGCTTTTGCGGCCATCGCGCTACTGACTGTGCTCAGTATTGCCCTTTTTCGTGGCATTGAACTCATAGAGCGACGCTTGGTCGACTGGACGCCGTGAGCATGGCCTCCGGTGTGGCGCGACAAGGGAACAAACATGAGCAGATCGAAGCCGACAGCGGAGCGGCCGGAAGAAAGCCCGGCTGCAAAATCGCCAATGCGCCGGGTCGCGAAGGGACGCGCTGCGCGTGAGCAGGTCGATGCGATATTTTTGCAGTGGCAAGCCGAGCGGCCGGACATTGACACCAGCCCGGTGCACGTCTACGGCCTGATCGGACGCATCCAGATGCAATGCACGGCCTTCATCGAGGAAGTGCTGGAGCCGTTTGGACTGACGAGCGGCACCTTCGACGTGCTGACCGCGCTGCGCCGCGCCGGTTCGCCTTATTGCCTGTCGCCGAAGCAGATCGCGCAGTCGCTGCTGCTCAGTGGTGCCGGCCTGACCAGCCGGCTCCACAAACTGGAGGCGCAGAATTTTCTGGCGCGGTTGCCGGAGCCTGATGATCGCCGCACGCTACGCGTACAGCTGACCGCCGCCGGCGAAATCGTCATCAATGAAGCGATCCCGCGCGTCTTCGAGGCACAACGCAGCCGGCTGCTGCCGCTGGGTGGCGATGGTCAACGGCGCCTTGTCCAGGAGTTGGCGAGGTTTGCCGAAGTTATCGACAGTTGGCCATCTGTCCCCGCGCAGCCGCAAAAATGACTAAGCTCGCATCTGACCAAGATGTGGCTGGATTTCGGGGAGAAATGGATCGGCGGCAGTTGCGTTACAATCGGATAGATTGGCCGCGCAGAGGACGCGGTTCATCGTAATCATCGGTCCCTAGGTCCGAGCGCCGGTGACCCAACCACGCAGTGGCTGGCGGTTTGACCTCGATGACCCGGGACTAGCGCCGACCAAGTGGTGCAGTTCGTGGCGCCGCTGGGCATTTTTCTCGGACAGTCTATTCTGACGGTCTCCCACAGCATGGTCCAAATGCCGCCTCAGATGCCCACAATCAGCGAATGTCGGTATCGGTGGTTGCGTGTCCCCGCAACCAAGCCCAGAGTTGATCAAGCCCAATCATTTCTGTCTCGATCACCCGCTGGCGAAAGACGTACATCGCAGGCACGTGCTTTTTGTACCACGAGACAGGTCAGTTGCGTTCTCGCTCAACGGCGGCCAGTCAGTCAAGCTTGCACCGACGGCGGAATTCCTGGCACGCAACGGCCGTACGACGATACGGGTGTCTCGGACGAGAAGTTCATTCCTGCGCTGGCGGCCGCTATCAGACTGTCAACGCGATCGCTTGACCAGAACCGATTTTACGCTCGGCGGTGTCCATGAGTGCAAGCGCGGCAGATGCCGCGGTCTCCGCCATCGTGTGATTTCCGGTCACCATCGCTGTCACCGTAGCGCCATCCGCCAGAATGGCGATCTGATCGGCGAGCTTGTCGAGGTCTGAAATCTTGCTGCTATCAAGCAGCCTTCGAATATATTCGAAATTCGCTTGACGATGAGCTTTTGCGATCGGGCGCACGCAATTGTCCAGCGGATGCTCTCCGACGGCGTTGATGAAGGAACAGCCCTTGAAGTCGCTGCGGGAAAACCATTTCCCGAGTAGCGCGAAGAAGGCGACAATTCGCCTGCGGGGATCGTGCTCGTCGACACGCGGCAATTCGGAGTCCAACCATTCGAACCATGCTTTGCTTTCGCGCTGCATGACCGCGCGGATCAATCCCTCCTTGGATCCGAACTGATTGTAGAGCGTCCTGCGGGCCACGCCGGCCTCGGCGATGATCCGATCGATGCCGGTAGCGTGAATGCTGTTCTCATTGAATAGACGGGTCGCTGTGAGCACCAGACGCATCGCCGGGCTCTCTGCACCGCCATGCTCAAGGCTGATCGGCTTCTTTCCGACGATCCCGAGGCGTCTTTTTGGGTGCGTCTTTGTGCGCGCCAGCGGTTTTCCGGCCATCGGGGTGTCTCGCGAGTGGGTAGACCGATTTGTATCGTTTAAAATCAGTGAAATCAAGGTGATGGCTGGGCCAGTCTCCATTGAGATTAACTTATAGGCAGCGGATGAGACAAGTTTAATCTTGAGTAGACCGATCGATCTACCTTAGCTTTGCCGCCGAGGTGAGGAGCGGTCATGCGAACGAAATACGATGTTGTCGTTGTGGGCGGCCGGGTCGCGGGAACGAGCCTTGCCATTCACCTGAGACGTCTTGGCCTGTCGGTCGCGATCTTCGATCGCGCGGAATTGCCGGGCGACACAATGTCGACCCATGTCATCTATCCCAACACCATCGCCCGGCTCGAGCGTCTCGGCGTGCTTGATCGCATCATGGCGCACCGGCCGCCGCCGCTTTACACGTCCTGGTATCATCAGAACCGGATGTTCGTGGCGCCGCATACGTCCGACGGAGGCCGCGACTGGGCGCTCTGCATTCGCCGCTCCACGCTCGACCGCCATCTGCAGGATGCCGCGCGCGCCGCCGGCGCCGAGGTGTTCGACAATGCGCCGGTGAATGCGATGATCGGGACGGGCGCGGACAGCGATCCCGTTCGCGGGATTATTGCGGCCATCAATGGCCAGGACGTTGCAATCGAAGCCCCGCTCGTGGTCGGCGCTGATGGCGTCAGTTCGACGGTCGCGGGGCTGGTCGGCGCGAAGCGCGAGCGCGTGATGCCGACGCAAACGATGCTTTACTATGCCTACTGGGTCGATGCCGACACCCGCAACACGCAGGATTTCTTCTTCGAGCCGCCATGGATTTGCGCCCACTTTCCCGCAGACGATGGCCATCATGTCGTGACCATGAACGGGCCGGTCGAATTGCGCCGCGGCATCAAGGATCTTGAAGCCTTCTATCTCGAACGTATCAGCTCGATTCCGCAATTGTGGGGCCGCCTGTCGAAGGCGCGCAAGGTCTCCGAGGTACGCGGAACGCCGCGGTGTGAGGGATTTTACCGCCGCCAAACCGGGCCGGGCTGGGTGCTGTTAGGCGATGCCGCGCATTTCAAGCATCCCGCTTCGGCTCAAGGCATCGGCGATGCCTTGCATGCCGCCGAAGCGCTGGCGCCGATGATCGCGGACAACACCTTTAAAGAGAAATACCCGCCCTGGCGCGAGGACATCTCGCGCGATCTCTATGCCTTCTGTGAATTCCTGGCCGATGTGCCCACCGATGAGGGCATGAGCCGAGCGATGGATATCCTGATTCACGATCCGGTTGCCGCTCGCGCCGTGGTCGATATCTGGAGCCGCAGTATTCGTCCTTGGGATGCGTTGCGCATGGTGCCGCCGATGCTGCAGGCAGCGGGCGCATCTCCCGAGGCGGTGCTTGATAAATATCGGGAGCGGCCGGGGGCCGTCGCCAAAAGCAGCTCTGCAGCCTGACATGTTGATTGAGTGCGGTTCTTCACACGTCGAACAAGGGAGTGCCAATTATGAAATTCGATCCGTCTCCGTTCGCTTCTGCTGGTTCGACCCACCTGAAGTCTGAAAATAGTTCGGCGTCACCCCTGACGGCGCCTATGCCTTCTAGGCGAAGAATTCTAAAATCGCTTTGCGCCTGCTGCGCGGGCTTTGCCATTGCGCCGGCTGGCCTCTCGTTATTGGCTGCGGCGGACCGCGCCGAGGCCGCAACCGCGCAAGGCACCATCCGGGTCGGTCATCTCCCCGCCGGCTGCGTCTCGCATCTCCTACTCGCCAAGGCGCGCGGGATGTTCGAGAAGGCCGGCATCAATGCGCAGCTGACCCAGTTCAACGGTCCCGACAAGAACATCCTGGCGCTGCAATCCGGCAATGTCGACGTCGCGCACAACCCATGGACGACGACGATCGCCGCCTATGCAGACAATTCGAAGAATCTGAGGATTGTCGGAGGCTCCGGGCTTGCCGGAATTGAACTGGTGGCGCGCGCGGGTTCGGTCAAGAATGTCAATGAATTCGTCGCCGCCGCCGGCAAGGGGTTGCGCGTCGGGACGTTGCGGCTCGACACCCTTGAACTCGTCGCCTACGGCACGATGGCCATGCACGGCAAGAAGTATGACGACTACGCCATGCAGTTCTTTCCCAGCATGGTTGGCATGGGCGAGGCGATCGCCAGCAGTGCTGTCGATGTGTGCTCGCTGGCGCAGCCCTATGCCGAGTCCGTCGTCGCGCAAAACAATGCCGTCTATCTCGCAAATTCCAACGATGTTTGGGGGCCGGCCGCGCCCGATTGCGTCATCAATTCGACCGACGCCTTTATTGCAAAGAACGGTGAATTGCTCACCGCGTACCAGAGAGTGCTGGTCGCGGCGGCGAAGGATTTCTACGGTGACTTCGATGCGGCGATCAAGGATCTGCAGCCGATCTACGGCGCGCCAAAGGAGATACTGGCCGTGGCGTTGCGGCGCCAAGCGCCAAATCCGGTGATCGGCGACGCCGGAGCCGCGGGCATCCGCAACGGCGTGAAATATCTGATCGATCTTGGCTACTTGAAGACCAACGTTACCGACGAAGTCCTCGATCTAAAATTTCAACCTGCCTGATGATGTTGGAACGAGCGATAAAATGCGAACCGGTGGTCACGAGCCTCGTCAAGGCGCGTGACTGCGGATTGTCCGGGCGCACGCTGTCCCACGCCGGACCGCCCTTCACCGACCGCAAATTGATTCCGCGGCCGGTGTTGCATGCGCTGGCGGGATCGGCGGTGCTCGAAGGATGGGTCAAGACTTTTGAGGACGGCATCGCTGCTATTCTCGCCGGTGACATTGCGCTCGTCGCAAATCATTCGATCGGGATCGTGTCGCCGATGGCCGGCGTGGTGCGCCCCTCTCAGCCGCTGTTTGTCGTCCGGGACGCCGGCGGCTCGGGCCGTGTCGCTCACGCAACGCTCGCCGAGAAAGGCCGGCGCACGCTGCGCTTCGGTTGTTACGACGACGACAGCGTTCGCGGACTGAGAGTTTTGGAGGACGAAATTGCGCCCGAGGTTGCGGCGTCGTTGCCCCCGGGCGGCATCGCGATCTTGCCGATTGTTGCGGAAGCTATCGCCCTTGGTGACGACGTGCATCAGCGCAACGTCGGCGGACAGCTCGTATTGCTGCGGTCTCTGCCTGCGCTCGGGACCAAAGCGCGAATCTTTCTCGCCGACCATCCGCAGTTCTTCCTGAATTTTGCGATGGCGTCCGCCAAGCTGGTGCTTGACGGTTGGCGTGGCGTCGCGGGTTCTTCGCTGGTGACGGCGATCAGCCGCAACGGTTTCACCTGTGGTATCCAGCTGGCCGGAACCGGCGACACCTGGTTTGAAGCGCCCAGCGTCGTGCCCGTGGGCGGGATCTATCCGCCGAATACCGCGGAAGACGTGCAGCCCGATCTCGGCGACAGCGCGATTATGGAGGCTTTTGGGCTCGGCGGATGCATCGCGCATCTCGCGCCGGAGCTGACGCGCGCACTGGCCGTCGATCTGGACGATGCCGTCACGGCTGGGTCGCGGCAGCAAGAGTTTTTTGCATTCCGCAACGACCGCCTCAGTTCGGTCGCCTCAGGCGAAGCCGGCATTGGCATAGGCCTAGACGCGCGCCGCGTGCTGGCCACAGACGACAACGTCCGGATTCACACCGGCATCGCCCACAAGGACGGCCGCTCCGGTTGGATTGGCATCGGGGTTGCAGGGGTTCCGCGTGCCTGCTTCGAGCAAGCCCTCCGAGCGCTCGACGCCAAGGCCGCAGGAACGGAGGCTACCGTTGAGCACTCCTAAACGGCTGATTGCTGCGAATCTCCCGTTCAATCCCCCCGGCGACGAGGTGCGCATCGCTGTCGTGCCGCCAGACACAACACCGGCGGGAGCAGCACCGAGCGGGATCAGGCCCGGTCCAGGCGAGATCTCGCGCGCGGTCACCATCGGTTCCTTCCTGTTGGCGTGGCTCGTGGTTGGCTTGCTGTGGGAGTTGCTCGCCGCAAAAGGCATTCTCAATGGCCGCGTGCTGGTGCCGCCGTCGAGCTTCCTGCCGTATCTGCTGCAGGGGCAGGGCGCGGCGGGCATCGGCTATAACAAGGTCACGTTCGATACCGCGATCCTGGCAACGCTGATGCGGGTCACGGCGGGTTTTCTGCTGGCGCTCGCGGCATCGCTGCTCGGCGCCATTTTGATTTGCGCCGTACGGCCGCTTAGGCTGGCGCTGTTGCCGCTGGCGCGAACGATCGCTCCGATCGCGCCGGTCGCCTGGATTCCGCTCGCCATCACCGTGGTTGGCCTCGGCTCCGGCTCCGCCATCTTCGTCGTGTTCATGGGCGTTGTTGGGTCGGCGACGGTCGCCGCGGTTGCCGCGCTCGACGATGTGCCGGACGAATATCGCAAAGTCGCAAGATTGCTCGGCGCCCGCGGCGTCAGTTACTGGTTGCGCGTGATCGTACCGGCCGCAGCACCGGGGCTGGTGACGACGATGCGCATGAGCTTCTTCGGCGCCTGGATGGCGGTGCTCGCCGGCGAAATGGCCGGCATCAATTCCGGATTGGGCGCATTGATCATCCTGGGTCAACAGCAGTTCAACATGAAGCTCGTGATGTCGGGCATCGTGGTCATCGGCCTGCTCGGTTTCGTCATCGACCAGCTATTGGCGTGGCTCGGACGCCGCCTGGTGTGGTGGGAGGGCCGTCATCCCCGCTGGAGCACACCGCGATGACGGAACTGCAGTTCCAGCATGTCGACAAGGCGTATGGCGCGACCCTTGCCGCGCGCGACGTAAGTTTCCGGATACCATCAAAGTCTTTCGGCGTGGTGATCGGGCCGTCCGGATGCGGAAAATCATCGTTATTGTCGCTTGCCGCGGGTCTCGACGAGCCGTCCAACGGCTACGTGTTCCTAGGCGGCCGTGAGGTTCGCGGCATCCGCGATGACGTCGCGCTGCTGTTTCAGAACTACAATCTGTTTCCCTGGATGACGGCTCAGGCCAACGTCGCGTTTGGCTTGGGTTTGCGCGGTTTGGCGCGACGGGAAGCGAGCGCCCAAGCGCTCGATTACCTGAACGATGTCGGACTTGGCGCCTGCGCCGGCAAGATTCCGACCGAGCTTTCCGGAGGTATGAAACAGCGCGTCGCGCTGGCGAGGGCGCTGGCCTTGAAGCCTAACCTTCTCTTGATGGACGAGCCGTTTGCTGCGCTCGACTACCAGACCCGAAAAATGATGCAGCGATATGTCTTGTCCACCCGCGAGCGAACCGGCGCGACGGTGCTATTGGTGACCCATGATCTTGCGGAGGCCTTAACACTGGCGGATCGTCTGGTTATCATGTCGGGCGCGCCCGGCACGGTGCAGGAAGTGATCGACATCCAGGCGCCGCATCCGCGCGACCTTTCCCATCCGACGTTGGCCGGCTTGATGCGAAAGCTTGAAGCCCATTTGGAAGCCGAGGCTGCGTTGAACGAATTCACCGCCGAAGAGCGTGGCCGGATGTTTGAACATGGTTGAGCGCTTCGCCGAGACGATTCGCATCCGGATTCCCGCCCGCGAGGGCGTTGCGCTCGAGCTGTGCAAAGGAGATCGCGTCAGCGTGATCGATCTGGCGGGGCATCAGGGCGCCGATTGTGTTGCGGTCACGGCGGAAGGCGCGGTTTCCTGCACGCGCGCCACGCGCGCCATCAACCGAAGGTTATTTCCGAAAGTCGGACAGTCGATCTATGCCGATGACAATGATGCGGTGCTGACGCTCCTGGAAAATACCAGTCCTGGGCCTCATGGACTTATCGTGCCGCCATGTGATCCGACCATGTATCGCCTGCGGGGCGCCGGCTGCGCGCACCCATCCTGCCATGATAATTTTCACCATACTCTGGCGCGAAAGGGAATCCGGCTGGGGCGAACCCCGCCATCGATTTGCCTGTTCCAGAATATTGCAATCGATCAAGCCGGCCAGATCGCAATCGGCGTCAACACCTCTAAGCCGGGCGATCGGATCATATTCCGCGTCGATCGCGACTTGGTATTCGTGGTCTCGGCGTGTCCCAACGACGTCTTCAAGCGCCCGCCATTGCAGCCGACGGATATCGAAGTGGCGATCGACATGCCTCAAATGGTTTGACGGGGCCGGCATTGAATTATTCGAAGCTTGCACCGCACACGCTGTCCGCCTCGCAAACCTGGCTCGATGTCGTTCGCGCCGGTTCACTTCTCGGCTTCAAGGCGCGGGGCCCGGGGGTCGGAGCGGCGATCTTTGCCTGGTCTTATGTCGACCCCTACGAGCAGCTGAGCGATGCCTATACGTTCATGGAACTCCGGCGCGTTTGGCCCGCGGTTGGTGATCAACTTTATACGACGCTGCGTCGTCCGATTCTCTCCGTGATGCGCGACGAACCCGGTCACAGCATCGATCTGCTCCGGCATGACTGCTGGTGGCCCCGGGCTCAATGCCGGGATGCGTTGGTGGAGCAGGCCAGGGTCAGGGCTATTCCGGCGCCACCCAGGCGTGATTGGCCTTACGCGGTCAATATCTTTGCCCGCACGCGTGTCGGCGACAACGGCGATCTCATCGATGAACCAGTCGTGACAAGGGAGGGTATCCATATCGAATTCATCGTGAAGTTCGATGTGGTCGTTGCAGTCATGGCGGCTGGAATATCCTCACCCGCAATAGACATCTATGTAACTCCAGGACAGGAGTCCTGAACGGTCACCGGAATGGTATATCAATCAAGCTCTGGCCCGAAATAGCACTTCGAGATGATTGCAGGTCCCCGATTTAAACCTACCTCCGGATCGACCTCGGGCATTTTTCGACAGTATCAAAGGCACGGGTGATGTGTAGAAATGCGGGGGCGCTCCTCTGGCTTCAACTCCCACGTCTCACAATCAGCTCATCCCCTGGGGTGGCGGCTTGCAGCCAGTCGATACCCTAACCTCAACTACCGAACGCATCACCCGACACTCGCGTGAACACGCCATCGAGAGCGGCACGGCGGCTGGGCTTCCGTTGGGGCATCACCTAGGATCAAGGCGGCTGCTACCGTTCTGCCCGGCTTGAAATGCACCGTTGGCCTCGGTAAAGCACCTATCCTTCCGCGCGAGACGGAAGGCGTTGAAAATGCTTGCATGTTCTCCGCCCTCCGAGCGCACCAGAAACCCACGTCTGGTGGGGCGGCGTGGGCCTCAAATGAAGTAGCCAGAGAGACTACGGCCAGCGCGCCCAAGGCAGTTCCTAACCAGTCTGCCGAGACTCCTCTAAATTATAGCGAACAGTTCGGTTCCATTTTAGTCTGCCAGCTGGTGCGGCGGATCTGGAATAATCACAAGTGTGCGGATCGATTTTGCGTCTCTGCTATCAATGTAGGGTGACTGCAATCTGTCCGCTTTCCTCAGAGGCGTCCCATCATCGACCTCAGGCGTGGCCGGCCTCGCATCCGTTACCGACGCTGCTTCTTCAGGTGGAGCGCGTGTCTCAATCGCCGCCCTAGACGCAATACGGTTCATTTAAGGTGCGGTTAGCGATTTGTTAA
>Ga0137415_10000235_pt1 | contig 48735 bp, 30 predicted proteins | sample CZODoug3_1_1_16f_FD_183082 | JGI IMG/M metagenome (GOLD analysis project Ga0137415, IMG submission 183082) | Vadose zone soil fungal communities from Angelo Coast Range Reserve, California, USA - CZODoug3_1_1_16fungal (Hybrid Assembly) | ecosystem: Environmental > Terrestrial > Soil > Vadose...
GATGCATCCGTAACAGATTCATTTCACATAGATTGTCTGCACAGAAACTTGGCATCTTATTTCTCCGGAACCAATACAATAGAAATAGGGAGATAAGCAGATAAAGCTCGCCAGCAATGGCGAGCTTTGCATTTGTACGAACAAGTTAGGCCCTGATGAACATTCTGTAGAAGGATTAGACCCTGACCCTCCCATAAAACACTGGTTAAGGTCTAACCTGCCCATAGAAAGCAGGTCAGGCCTTAATCGTATCTGTGCGATGGAAAGAACTTACGTATGTACTAACTCGATAACAGGCGAGAACCCATTTGGAAACAAATAGTTACAGCATCAATGGGGAGGGGGCACCCTCCAGCACCCCGCATTAATATGGCGATCCAACTAGCGAACCTGCGGGAAACCAAGATCGACCTTGCTGCTGCCCGGATCAGGCCAGCGGCTGGTCACTACTTTGGACCGCGTATAGAACTGCACACCTTCAGGGCCATACATATGGAGGTCACCGAAGAGCGAAGACTTCCATCCCCCAAAGCTGTAATAGGCCACCGGAACAGGAATGGGGACATTGACGCCAACCATGCCAACCTCGACATCGAACTGGAACTGGCGGGCAGCGCCTCCATTCTGCGTGAAGATGGCCGTGCCGTTTCCAAAGGGATTTTCATTGATCATGCGAAGCGCCTCGGCATACGTTCCGACGCGTACCACACTGAGGACCGGACCGAAGATCTCATCGTTGTAGCACCGCATTCCGGGCTTCACATTATCAATCAGCGAGGGACCGAGGAAAAAGCCGTCCTGTTTGAGGGCAGCATCTTCACGGCCATCCACGGTAACGGTCGCACCTTCAGCCGTTGCACCGTCTAGGTAAGAAGCTACTCGGTCGCGATGCTCGCGCGTAATCAGCGGTCCCATTTCGCTGCTTTGATCAAGTCCGGGGCCAACTTTGATACGGCGAATGCGTTCCTGAATTGCGTCAATGAGCGGGTCCGCGACATTGCCAACCGCCAGCACCACGGAGATAGCCATGCAACGCTCGCCAGCAGCGCCATATCCGGCTGAAACCGCAGCATCTGCGGCCATGTCAATGTCGGCATCCGGCAGAACGAGCATGTGATTCTTCGCACCGCCCAATGCCTGCACACGCTTGCCATTGCGCGTTCCAGTCTCGTAGATCACGCGGGCTACAGGAGTGGAGCCAACAAAGCTGACCGCTTTGATGTCTGGATGAGCAAGAATCCGATCCACAGCAACCTTATCGCCCTGAATCACGTTGAAGACGCCATCCGGCACTCCAGCTTCCTTAGCCAGCTCTGCCAGGAGCAGGCTTGCCGAAGGAACCTTCTCCGATGGCTTCAAAATAAAGGTATTGCCGCAGGCAATCGCATTCGAGAGCATCCATATAGGCACCATCGCCGGAAAGTTGAAAGGAGTAATGCCGGCCACAACGCCAAGCGGCTGGCGGATCTGGTAGACATCCACGCCACGGCTAGACTGCTCGGAGTAGCCCCCTTTGAGCAGGCTCGGGATACCGCAGGCAAATTCAAGGTTTTCAAGAGCGCGCGCCACCTCGCCCATCGCATCGCTCAGCGTCTTGCCATTTTCAAGCGTGATGATCTCCGCAATACGGTGGCGATTGACATCGACCAGGTTGCGCAGCTTGAACATCGTCTCGGCGCGGCGGGAGAGGGGCGTCGCGCGCCACTCCTTGAATGCGGCTTTGGCCGTTGCAACCGCTCGATCGACATCATCGGCATCCGCGAAAGGCACCTGTGCCAATACTTCTCCGGTTGCAGGATTGGAAATCAGGCCGTGCCGCTCCGATTTCGACTCCACAGTCTCTCCGCCAATCCAATGGTGAATAGATTCCGTAATGGTGGCTGTTTGTGCGTTCATAGCAATCTCCCGAATCTTCCTTGCTTACGTATTCTATGCCTGAATCCACGCAATGGTCTTCGACGCCAGCCGATCGAAAGCAGCAACGGCCAGTTCCAGGTGCTCCTCTTGCGTGTCCTCGATCTTGTTATGGCTGATACCTTTGAGCGACTGCACAAAAAGCATCACCGTAGGAATGCCTGCCCTCGCTACTTCAGCAGCGTCATGTAGAGGTCCCGAAGGCATGCGATGTGACTTACCGGCGGTCTCGCGAATCGCCTCTTCGCATAGATCGATCAGGTGCGGATGAAACGGTACCGGTTCGATATTCCAGATACGCGACCACTCCACCGTGCACTTCTCCTCAGCCGCAAACTGTTCGCTCTTAGCGCGTGCTTCGGCAAACATGGCGGCAAGGACATCAGCATCGAGATCACGCTGATCGAGCGTGGTCTCGCATCGGCCTACAACCGCAGTCACAATACCGGGGAATGTCTTTACGCTCCCCATCGTACAGACTGCATCCGGATGCTTGCCGGCAATATTGCGGATTTCCAACGCAAGCTTCGCCGCAGCGGCTAGTGCATCGTGCCTGTCCATCATCGGAGTCGATCCGGAATGCGCCTCCTGACCAAAGAACGTAATCGCATGGCGCTCGACACCTTTGGTTCCAAGCACAGCAGCCAGCGGCAGACCTAAACGCTCGAGCACCGGCCCCTGCTCAATATGAAGTTCAAGATAAGCAGCAGCATTCTTCCGCTCCTGCTGCGCATCGCCGATGGCATCAATGTCTACGCCGCACTGCCGCACTGCATCTTCCAGACGAATGCCATCGCGATCCGTGCGTCCACGATCAGCTTCAATCGAATGCGTGCCGGCGAAAGCAGAAGATCCGAAGAGACTGCGGCCAAAGCGTGCGCCCTCTTCGTCCGCCCAGTCGACCAGGCGAATTGTAACTGGTGGCTTCCCGCGGTAGTCCTCGGCGATATGCCGCAGCACTTCAAATGCCGCCATCACGCCGAGGCATCCATCCAGCCAACCACCATTCGGGACCGAATCAAGATGGCTGCCAAGAATCAATGCTTTCTCGGAAGCGCCAGGCAAGGTGACCCAGCGATTGCCCGCAGCATCGTAGTGATACTCGACAGGTAGATCTTTGAGTTTCCCCTCGAACCAGGCCCGCGCCTTTAGCCAGGTATCTGTCCAAGCCACGCGCTGTGCGCCATTGGCATCAGCAGTCAGAGCACGCAACTCTTTGAGCGATGCAACGGCTGCCTTAGGATCAAGAGGCATGTGCGGCTCCATATTGCGGCTCGCGGCGAAGGAATTTACCGCGTCCCTTTTCACCTACAAATGCTCCATCCCGCACTTGCACTTTGCCACGAACAGTCACAGCTGCAGGCCTGCCTTCAATCGCAAAACCTTCAAAGCCGCTGTAATCGTTATTTACATGCTGTGTAGACGCTGAGATAGTTCCGCGATAATCCGGATCGTAAATGACAAGGTCGGCATCGCTGCCAACTGCAATTGCCCCCTTACGCGGAAAGAGACCGAAGAGCTTTGCAGCCCGCGTGCTAAGCGCATCGACAAATCTATGAAGATCGAGGCTTCCCCGCTTCACGCCATAGGTATACATCAGATTGACGCGCTCTTCGATGCCTGGGATTCCGTTAGGAATCTGCGTGAATGCATCCTTGCCAAGCAACTTCTGAGTAGTGTCGAACGGACAATGATCAGTACCAACCGTGTCGATCAATCCAGCCCGCAACGCGCTCCACAGCGCAGACAGATTCCGCTTGTCCCTCAATGGCGGAGACATCACATGCTTCATCCCCTCGACGCCAGCACGCTCCGCATATGTCTTATCGAGAAGAAAATGCGGCAGCACGGACTCGACCGATAACTTCACGCCGCGTAGCTTGGCATCAACGGCTGCTTTCAACGCGGGAGCACAAGACAGATGGACAACATAACCTGTCGCTCCTGTGTGCTCAAGAAAAGTAGCGAAACGGTTAGTGCCTTCCGCTTCCACCGTCTCAGGACGGCTCGGCTCGTGCCACTCCGGCCCAATCTTGCCAGCAACCAACAATTCCTGCTGTAACTGACTGACCAGCTCGGCATTCTCGCAATGAGCAGTAGTGATGACTCCCAACTTCTCGGCGAGCTTAAGCGTCTGATACATCTCTCCATCGTCGATGCCGAAGAAATTCTTGTAGGAGAGGAATATCTTGAACGAAGCCGTTCCATCGGCGACAATCTGCCGCAACTGCGATGTAGTTTTATCGTCAAACTTTGTCACCGACATGTGAAAGGCATAATCGCAGGCGCTGTTGCCCTCAGCCTTCTGCTTCCATAACTGATATCCCTCAAGCGCATCGTCTTGCCGTGAAGGGCAACACATCTCAATGAATGTCGTGGTCCCCCCAACGAGCGCCGCGATACTTGCCGTTTCGTGCGTGTCCTTCGCGAATGTCGCCATGAAGGGTAGATAGATGTGCACATGGGGATCGATGAAACCGGGAAATACTAACTTCCCCGCTGCATCTATCACTTCGGTTCCCGGCGGTGCAGATAGCTTCTCCTCGATGCGGGTGATGGTTTCGTCTTCAATGTAAATATCAGCCCGGTACCGTGTTTCTGCCGTAACAATGTTGCCGTTCTTAATGAGCAATGGCATGATCTATTTCCAGTTTCTGAAGAGTGCGGGCTTCAGTGAGCCTGCCCTGAGCGTAGCCGAAGGGTATGTTTAGCTCAACGACAATCCAGAGCCTTAGCACCTGAGGGGGTTTCATCAGGGCTACCCTGGAGCAGTTTTCCTGTAGGTGTATACCGAAGACAAACTGCTGGCGCGGCTTTTCCGTTAAGAAAAGACGCACTGGTATGAATCCGGCGGTACATAGCAACAGGAAAGCTGCTCTAATGCACATGAATACCGTTCGCCTCGCGATACGCCTTCATCGCTTCCCAATCTTCTGTAACCTCGCGCTGCGATTGTGACAATGTATCCCATGTAATCGAATCGCGTCCCGAAGGTACTTCGACCATCTGAATGCAGTCGTCTACCGGACAAACGTTGTAGCACAGACGGCAGCCCACGCAGTCTTCTTCGCGCACCATGGGCTGCGGCCGAGTTTCAACTGCCTCCTGCTTGCCATTCGAGCGGACATCATAGGATCGCGGCGCAACGATCGAACCTGAAGTCGAGACAAGATCGATGCACTGATGCGCCGTATCGTTGCACGCAACATAACAGAGATTGCACTTGATGCACTTCTCTTCGTCAATCCTGGCTACTGCGCGAAACGAGAGATCGAAGTCTTTAAAGTCGGAGACACGGTGCAGGCTCTTACCTATTACATCGGCAATGGTAGCGAAGCCCTTCTCGTCCATCCAGTTGGAAAGGCCATCACACAGATCTTCAATAATGCGATAGCCATAGTGCATGACAGCCGTACACACCTGAAGGCTCGATGCTCCTAATAATAGGAACTCAGCCGCATCCTGCCATGTGGAGATACCGCCCATGCCTGAGATGGGCAATCCAGATTTCGACACCACTTCATCTGCGCCCAGCGCTGAGAGCATATTCAGCGCAATAGGCTTCACCGCCGGGCCTGCGTAGCCGCCATGACCGCCTTTGCCGCCGATGCTGGGAGTGATCTCCAGCGTGTCGAGATCAATGCCAACGATGGAATTGATGGTGTTAATCAGCGATAAGGCGTTTGCTCCAGCTGCGACTCCCGCACGTGCAGGCATGACGATGTTTGAGATATTTGGCGTCAGCTTCACAATCACGGGAATCGTTGCAACGCTCATCACCCAACCTGTGATCTGCTCGCAATACTCAGGCACCTGCCCAACCGCAGCGCCCATGCCACGCTCGCTCATGCCGTGTGGACAACCGTAATTCAATTCGATGCCATCTGCGCCAGTGTCTTCAATGCGGCGCACAATGTCCTTCCAGGCCTCAGGCTTCGATTCCACCATCGCCGAAACAATTACTGCGCGATCCGGCCATGCCCGCTTTACCTCAGTAATCTCTCGCAGATTGATCTCGATAGGACGATCGGAGATCAGCTCGACATTGTTGATGGCCAACATCCGCTGCCTGCCGTAGTGCCACGCTCCATAGCGATTCGACACGTTGAGCACCGGCGCGCCAATCGTCTTCCATACCGCGCCTCCCCATCCGGCCTCGAACGCTTTGTGAATCTGCGCGCCAGAGTTCGTTGGCGGAGCCGAAGCCAGCCAGAAAGGATTCGGCGACTTGATACCTGCAAAGTTGATCTTAAGATCTGCCATGTGCGCCTCCTGCCATAGTCACCTGTTCATGAGATAACCGTTGATGAATCGCGGTAGCAGCAAGCTTGCCATCTTGTACAGCCATCACAGTCGAAGCCGCGCCTGTAGAACGGATGCAATCGCCAATAGCGAAAATACCAGGCTGGCTGGTTTCAAAATTCTCATCGACAGCGATGAAGCCTTTGTCTGTTTTCAGCCCCAGCAGCGAAGCCTGTGCTGGCTTATGCTGGCCAATCGCCTTCACAATCAAATCCGCAGTGATAACAAATTCCGATCCAGCCACGGAATGCGGCGAAGGACGTCCTGACGCATCCGCTTCTCCCAACGCGACGGATAGGCATTCAAGCCCGCGCACTTGTCCTTCCTCGACAACCACGCTCGATGGCTGACTGAGGAAGCGAAACTCAATACCCTCTTGCTTGGCAAACTCATATTCATGCTCGTAGCAGGTCATCTCACGCTCGGTGCGGCGATACACCATCGTGACGCGCGTTGCGCCCTTGCGTTTGGCAATCGTTGCGCAATCAATGGCGGTGTTGCCTGCTCCAATCACCACAACATCCTGCCCTGTAGGCAGACTCGCAAGATCGACCTTGCTCTGCTCGATGTATTCAAGGCCATCAAGCACCAAATCTTCATTCGCAATCCCTAGCGACGGAGTCTTACCCAGACCAACGCTCAGCACAATCAGATCAAACACCGATTGCAGATCCGCATAACTTACATCGCGCCCAAACTCCACGCCGGTACGAATCTCGACGCCAAGTTTTGCAATCATCTCCGCCTCGGAGACAGCAATATCCATAGGCTCGCGCAGTGAGATGATGCCGTAAGTCGAGAGCCCGCCAGCAAGATCCCGTTTTTCAAAAATCGTTACCGAGTGGCCTCGCTTCGCCAATTCGCCCGCGCAGGAGAGGCCCGCTGGACCGGCTCCAATCACGGCGATCTTCTTGCCGGTCGGAGTAGCAGAGACTTTAGGATGCACTCCGTGTTCGTGTGCATAGTCCATCGCATAACGTTGCAGTCGGCCGATCGTAATCGGCTTGTGCTCAGAACCGAGCACACATGCACCCTCGCACAGTTCCTGCACCGGGCAGACACGCGCGCAGGTCGCTCCAAGCAGATTAGCCGCGAAAATTGTCTCCGCCGAACCGCGCAGGTTATTGGTTGCGATTTTCTTGATGAATGCAGGAATGTCGATGTGTGTGGGACAGGCATGCGTGCAGGGTGCGTCGTAACAGTAAAGACAGCGGTCTGCCTCTGTCACCGCCGCATGCTGCGTCAGCGGAGGCAACTGCTCGCCCAGGGCTTGGTTCCATTCCATCAAACAAATCTCCTCATCACTGCAACAAGATGCACGCGTTGTGCCTATTTGTACCTTCTCCAAATACATCATGAACAGCAAGCCATAGTCCATGTATGTATTGGAGGTCTCATGGTACGGCGTGTTTCAAGCCAGAACAAGAGATAAATTGTCACAAACACTGAGGAAGTAAACGCTCTTATTCATCGATCACTGAGACATTCAGAACCTTAGATATCAAAGTGATTCTTTATTTCCATAAAAGCTCTCTAAAGTATCTTCAATCCATGGCCATAGCTCTGGAAGCGTACGTTTCACAGGCTGCATACGTTTCAGCACTTGTTCTTTTTGTACAAGATGCATTTTCCACGTTCCTCCATCGGTCAAGCTGTTCTGTAAGAACGGTTGAACGCGATCTACTGCGTTTGCAAACTGGGCTTCCGGCGAAGTATCTGCTTCAAACTCCTGCCAGAGCTCTTTGAGGATGGAGGCTTGATCTGTAGGGAGCAGACCAAAGATTCGTTCTGCCGCAGCTTGCTCGCGTTCCAGCTTTGTAGTGTTTGCCTGTGCGTCATAGGCAAACGTATCGCCTGCATCGATCTCTACCAGGTCATGCACTGTCAGCAGTTTGACGACCTGAAGCAAATTCACCGGTGCGACTAAGTATTCCGATAAAACCATAGCTGCAAGGATCAGATGCCAGGAATGTTCGGCTGTATTTTCCTGCCTGTCTGCACAAATCACCAGCGTTTGCCGTAAGACGGTCTTTAGCTTGTCGGCTTCTGCCAAAAAGGTCATCTGCTGCGCGATGCGCTCAGTTGGAAAATGCAATATGAATTCCTTCATATGCTCTTTATACGCCGCATACAGGGCAGCTTATTGTAAATGCGGTTTCTGCATGTAAGCATGTTCCAATACGTATCAATGGCCGCGAAATCCTGGCATAAGAGATGAAAGCGTAACAATGACCTTATTGAACAATGCAGTAGAGCACGACCCGCGACTGCATAACGACGATCTGGCCCCGACCAAGCCCGAGCAGCGTACCTGGGGCACCTACAACTACATCGCTCTGTGGTTCTCCATGTCGATGGAAGTCACCACCTACATGCTCGCATCCTCGCTCATCGCCGGAGGCATGAACTGGAAGCAGGCAGTCGGCACCATCCTGCTCGGCAATCTCATCGTGCTCATCCCGATGATCCTCAACGCGCACGCTGGCTCGAAATATGGCATACCCTTCCCCGTCTTTGTACGTGCGTCATTCGGCACACGCGGCGCAAATCTTCCCGCAATCCTCCGCGCGCTGGTAGCCTGCGGCTGGTTCGGCATCCAGTCGTGGCTAGGAGGACAAGCGATTTACGCGATGCTCAACGTGCTCTGGCCTGCGACCGCAAGTCACCCGTGGGCTCTCTGGGCATGCTTTCTCGGCTTCTGGCTGCTCAACATGGTTGTGGTCTGGCGTGGCGTCGAATCCATCCGCTTTCTACAAAGCTTCTCCGCGCCATTCATGCTCGTCATGTCTCTAACGTTGCTCTTCTGGATGCTGCACAAAGCTGGCGGCTTCGGGCCCATGCTCTCCGCACCCAGCCGCTTCCACACCACCGGAAGCTTCCTTCACTTCTTCTTCCCATCGCTCACCGCCATGGTGGGCTACTGGGCCACGCTCTCGCTCAACATCCCGGACTTCACCCGCTACGCCAAAAATCAGGGCGCGCAAGTTATCGGCCAGGCTTTTGGCCTACCTGTTGCCATGACGCTCTACTCGTTCCTCGGCATCGCCTGTACCTCGGCTTCTGTCGCCATCTTCGGAGAGCCAATCTGGTCGCCGATCACACTGCTCGGGCGTTTCCACCAGCCGTTCGTCGCCTTCCTCGCTCTGATCGCCTTGCTCATCGCGACCCTCAACGTGAACATCGGCGCGAATGTAGTCTCGCCTTCGAATGACTTCTCCAATCTCGCACCGCGTCTAATCAGCTTCCGCACCGGCGGACTCATCACCGGCTTCCTCGGCCTTGCCATGATGCCGTGGAAGTTAATGAGTAGCTTCGGCAGTTACATTTTCGGCTGGCTTATCGGCTACTCCGGTTTACTCGGACCCGTCGCCGGTATCATGATCGTCGACTACTTCCTCATTCGCCGCACCCGGCTTGATACTGACTCGCTCTATCAGCGCGGTGGTTGCTACGAATATGCCCGAGGCATCAATCCCCGCGCCATTGCAGCTCTTGCCGCCGGAGTCCTGGTCGCCCTTATTGGCCTCGTTGTCCCGTCTCTACGCTTCCTCTACGACTATGCCTGGTTCGTCGGCTTTTTCGTCGCGGGTGCTGGTTACTTTATCCTTATGCAAGGCCAGGATGTGCAAGCCTCCGTTCCAGCGCAGCCGATCAACGCTACGACTCAGTCCAACATAAGTGAATAGGAAGATTGACGGTATCAGTTCCCTTTCAGTGTTTACGCAGAACCGTCGCTTTAGAGCATTTTTCCTGCAGGTGTATATCGAAGACGAGCTGCCCGCGCGGCTTTTCCGTCAAGAAAAGACGCACTGGCATACATTGGGTGGTACACAGTAACAGGAAAAATGCTCTAAAAATTGAACAAATGTTTACCTTCGCCTTCGCTTTGCCCTCGTACAATTTTCCTGGTTTTCAGGAGAACAATTCATCGTGAGACAAGTTGTTGCCCGTACTATCCTCGCTGCTTTCGCATGCGGTTCCTTTGCCGTTTCCCAGGCAAATGCCCAGATCACTCTGCTCGCTAAAGGCACGCTGACCGGTTCGCGCGCTGGCTCGTACAAAGATCTTTCAGGCTTGAAAAACACGCTCGAAAACGACGTTCCTGCCAACCTGCTAGGCGGGCTCGGCTCCGGCCTCGCTTATGCAGGCGGTAATACCTTCCTGGCGCTTCCCGATCGCGGGCCCAATGCCGTGAGCTATAACTCGCTGGTCGATGACACAGTGACATACATCCCACGTTTTCACACCGTCACCATGAAGCTGCAACCGAACTCAAGCGCGGGTCTGCCCTTTACGCTCACACCGGAGCTGACTTCCACGACTCTGCTGTATGCTCCGCTTCCACTTGTCTACGGCACGGGCGATGGGCTCAATCTGGGATCGGGTGCTCCGAAGCAGAACAGTTTCTTCCGTCACTATTTCTCCGGCCGTTCAGATAACTATGATCCTGATCGCAACTCAGGCTACACGCGCGACGCCCGCCTGGACTCGGAAGGCATTCGCGTTTCCAATGACGGCCTGACGGTTTTCGTCTCCGACGAGTATGGCCCGTACGTATATCAGTTCCTGCGCTTCAACGGTGAGCGCATCCGCACTTTCAAGCTCCCAGCGGACTTCTTCGTAGCCAATCCAAAACCAGTTGGCTCCGATGAGATTGCGGACAACACCAGCGGCAGAACCGCAAATAAGGGTATGGAAGGCCTGGCCATTACACCAGATGGCAGGACTTTGGTAGGCATTCTTCAGGCCCCGACCATTCAGGACGCGGCAGAAGGCGGCGCTGCCGGCAGCCTGCTGCGTATCGTGACCATTGACATCCTGTCCGGCAGAACTACGCACGAATATGCCTATCTGCTGACCACCGGTTCCGGCGTCAGCGAGATCACGGCGCTCAACCAGCACGAGTTCCTGGTAGACGAGCGTGATGGCAAGGGCCTGGGCGATGGCAGCAAGGCTAAGGTAAAGCAGATCTTCAAAATTGACCTGAACAATGCCGTCGATGTGACAGACATGAACGGAACCCTGGCAGCGGCGAATGCCGTGAGCAAGACGCTGTTTCTGGACATTGTGAAGGTATTAACGGCCAACGGCATCACAGCAGACCAGATTCCAGCCAAATTGGAGGGCATCGCCTTTGGCCCGGACGTTGACTACAATGGCAGCAAAATCCATACCTTCTGGTTGGCCAACGACAACGACTTCCTGCAGGACTACAGCGGTACAAATACGAATCCAAACCAGTTTTTCGTCTTCGGCGTCACAGATGCCGATCTCAACGGCTCCAAGTACGTGCCACAAAAGCATGCACCGCAGTTCGGGTGGTAATACACGAAATGGAAGTAATTGAAAAGGGCGCCGTACGGCGCCCTTTTTTATTGAATATACTAGGGCGAAAAAATCAGGCTTGTATCAGGGCGCGGCTTCAGCCGGGCCGTAAGTAGCCGAAGACGCTTGAGGGCTTTAGGCAGTGTCTGATGAATCAGAAATGTAAGGTTTTGGGTAGAAGCCCCGGGCTTTAGGCCGGGGAATAAGGGTGAAAAGCAAAGGGGCTTTAGCCCAGGCCTCTCCATCATACTTGCTTTTTGCAAGTAATTTTTTGTTAGTGCCCTAACATGCCTGAGCCAGAACGCCGGTCCAGTTGCCCCGTGGCTATCTCCCTCGATATGTTCGGAGACCGATGGTCTCTGCTGGTCATCCGCGACCTGATGGTTCGCGGACTTCGAACATTCAAGGAGTTTCAGTCCTCCGGCGAAGAGATCGCCACAAACATTCTGGCAAGCCGTCTGCGGAAACTCGAAGCCGAGGGCATCATCACAGCCGAGATGGAAGAGACCGATCGGCGAAGGGTCAACTACCGTCTCACGGAGAAAGGGATTGACCTTGCTCCTGTGCTGCTGGAGATGCTGATTTGGGGCGCGCAGCATGAGGACACCGTAGCGCCTTGTGCGCTTATCGCAGAGATGGCGAAGAATCGTGAAGCCGTTCTTGCTGAAACAAGGCGGCGATGGAAAGAAAGAGATCCTACTCCCCTGTTGCCGTGGTTTCATACCTCGCAAAATCAATCACCCAGGCAAGTACGGAGGAAAAGTTAAGGCATCCATCAAATCATGCACAAAAGAACAGCAGCCTGATGCCAGACGTTCTTATGTTCTGCTACATTTCAATTCCACTATGGAGGGAACCATCTTGAAGAAACTTTCACTGTTCATATGTACGCTGCTGTTCCTCACTACAGCAGTGTTCAGCCAGTCACTCACGCAGGCTGACCGGGATAAGGGAGTACAGTATCTCGAGCAAACTCGCGATGGCGTGATCGCGGCAACGAAGGGGCTTTCTGATGCTCAGATGAAATTCAAGGCCGCGCCAGATCGCTGGTCGATAGCCGAGACGCTTGAACATATCACCCTGGCCGAAGATTTTCTTTTCCAGAATGTCACAGACAAAATTATGAAAGCGCCTCCGGGAGCTGCCAATCGTGACACCGCGAAGATCGACGCCATGGTGCTTGCCATGATTCCGGACCGCAGCCACAAAGCACAAGCGCCGCCGCCACTCGTACCTGCAGGCCGCTGGACACCAGCCGAAACCCTCGATCACTTTCTGAAGAGCCGCGCAAAGACGATCGAATTCCTGGAATCAACACCTGACTTGCGCGAGCACGTAGAGAAAGAGAACAATCCACTCGGTCAGCCGATGGATGCATACGAATGGCTGCTCTTTACCGCAGCGCATAGTGAGCGGCATACGAAACAGATGCTTGAAGTAAAAGCCGATCCAAACTTCCCGAAAAGCTGATGACTGCCTTTGACAACATCTGTTGTAAAGAGATTCAAAAAAGAATGCGAACGATTGACAAAGCTGGGTGCGGCCTTTTATCAAGGAGCGCGTGAAGATGGCACTTGTGGAAAGCCTATCCAAATCTGTGAGTGGCAAACAGAAGCTCAAACTAAGGAGTGCATATGAGCAAAGTACGAGTATTGGTTGGCACACGAAAAGGCGCGTTCGTTCTCACCTCTGACGGCAAGCGTGAAAAGTGGGACGTCAGCGGTCCTCACTTCGCTGGCTGGGAGATGTATCACGTCAAGGGATCGCCAGTTGATCCAAACCGGCTGTATGCCTCACAGTCAAGTGGGTGGTTCGGACAAGTGATTCAGCGCTCCGATGATGGCGGCAAGACCTGGCAGACGCCTGGCGGTGAGCCTCTCCCCTCACCAGGAGCCTCTCCTAGTCCGGCGAGTAACAAGTTTGTTTACGATACTACCGGGCCGGACGGAAAACCCCTCACCACACACCAGTGGTATGACGGCACGCAGCATCCCTGGGAGTTCAAGCGGGTCTGGCATCTTGAGCCCTCGCTGACCGACCCGGACACCGTCTACGCAGGTGTTGAAGATGCGGCGCTCTTCCGCTCAACCGATGGCGGGAAGAACTGGAATGAGCTTCCAGGGCTGCGTGGCCACGGCACTGGGCCAAAGTGGCAGCCGGGTGCTGGCGGCATGTGCCTGCACACCATCATTCTCGATCCCAAGGACCCGAAGCGTATCTACATCGCCATCTCCGCCGCAGGCGCCTTCCGCAGCGACGACGGCGGGGCAACATGGAAGCCGATCAATCGCGGACTGCGCTCGCAATTTATTCCCGACCAGACTGCCGAAGTCGGGCACTGCGTGCACCACATTGCCATGCACCCCTCGCGTCCAGGCGTACTCTTCATGCAGAAGCACTGGGATGTCATGCGCAGCGACGATGCCGGCGATTCATGGACAGAAGTAAGCGGAAACCTGCCGACCGATTTCGGGTTTGTCATCGACGTGCACGCGCACGAGCCGGAGACCATCTACGTTGTGCCGATCAAGAGCGACTCGGAGCATTTTCCGCTGGATGGAAAGTTACAGGTGTACCGCAGCCGCTCCGGTGGAAACGAATGGGAGGCGCTTACGAAAGGCCTGCCGCAACGCGATTGCTACGTGAATGTGCTTCGCGATGCGATGGCTGTCGATACGCTCGATAAATGTGGCGTGTACTTCGGCACCACCGGCGGGCAGGTGTACGCTTCCACTGATGCAGGAGACAGTTGGGATCCAATCGTCCGCGATCTTCCGGCAGTACTTTCCGTTGAGGTGCAGACGCTGTCATGACCTCATATGTAATCCGGGTCGAGCTCCCGCAGCACTTGCGAAAGCTGGCCGGTATTGAAGGTGAAGCGAAGCTCGAAGTCGAGGGCCTGGTGACACAACGCTCGGTCCTCGATGCCCTCGAAGCCCGCTATCCCATGCTAAGCGGTACGATTCGCGATCACGTAACACAACAGCGCCGTGCATTTCTACGGTTCTTTGCCTGCGCAGAAGACCTGTCCCATGAATTGCCAGACACGCCTCTACCTGATGCAGTAGTACAAGGTACCGAACCTTTTCTGATCATCGGAGCCATTGCCGGAGGCTAAACAGCTAGGACGTGTCATCAAACTCCTATCAAAGCAGGTGTCATCCTGAGCGTAGCGAAGGACCCGCTTTTTGCATCGGTTGGCAACTAGGTTGTGTTGTAAATATATTGCGAACGGACACTAGAGTGACAAGCATGCATATGGCTTCTATAAACAGTTGAAGAAGAACAATGGAGGAAAAACGGATGCAACCTACTTCGCAAACTATTCAGGTCTCCAAAGGAGCACTTTGGACCGGACGTATTTTTAGTGCACTCATCGTGCTGTTCCTGCTGATGGACAGTGTCATGAAACTTGTAAGTCCAAAGCCGGCTCCAGTCGTGGATGCATTCACCCATCTGGGATGGCCGATAGGCTCCGCGTTTGCTCTCGCATGTATCTTGTTGATCTCTACGATTCTCTACGTAATCCCGATCACCTCTGTTCTCGGCGCGATTCTACTTACTGGTTATCTCGGCGGAGCAGTCGCGACACACATGCGCATCGGCGATCCACTTTTCAGCCACATCCTGTTCCCGGTCTATATGGGAATACTGCTGTGGGGAGGACTTTTCCTGCGTGATCCACGCCTGAAAGCGCTTATTCCCTTTCGCAGCAAGTAGTACAGTATCCACACTGGGTTTTCTATTCTTGAACAACTCGGTTCGTGTTCGCGAAGAAGCAAACCAGCCATGCCGGAACTGCCAGACATCGCCGCCTATATAAGCGCGCTTGAACCGCGTATCGTTAACCAGCCGCTCAAGCAGATACGTCTGGCAAGCGCATTTCTGCTGCGCACCGCGCAACCGCCTGTTGCGGAAGCAGAGGGTCACGTCGTACGAGAGCTGCGACGCATCGGCAAACGCATCGCCCTTGGGTTGGACAACAACCTCTGGCTGGTCCTACATCTGATGATTGCAGGCCGGCTACACTGGCGGCCACCGGAAGCAAAACTCGCCGGCAAGCAAAACCTGGCAGCTTTCGATTTTCCTCAAGGCTCTCTCGTACTCACCGAAGCAGGCAGCAAACGCCGCGCATCCCTGCATATCCTCAGCGGCGAAGAAGGATTGCGTTCCATCGACCCAGGTGGCATCGACGTTTTCTCCAGCGATCTCAACTCGTTTCGCGCTGCGCTCAACGTGGAAAATCGCACACTCAAGCGAGCGCTTACTGATCCTCGCATCGTAAGCGGCATCGGCAACGCATATTCAGACGAAATTCTGCACGCTGCACAGCTATCTCCCATCACACTCACGCACAAGCTGAAACCAGATGATTGGGAAACCCTCTTTACAGCAACGCGTAACACGCTCCAGCTATGGATAGACCGATTGCATGAAGAAGCAAAAGCCGGATTTCCAGAAAAGGTGACCGCCTTCCGAAAAGACATGGCAGTACACGGACGATATGGAGATCCATGTCCGCGCTGTGGCGAAAAGATCCAGCGTATCCGTTATGCTGACAATGAAACCAACTACTGCGCTCGATGCCAGACTGGCGGCAAGGTTCTTGCGGATCGAAGCTTATCTCGGCTTCTGGGATCGGACTGGCCACGCACGCTGGAAGAGCTCGAAGCTCTCAAGCGACGTTAGCGGCTAAGTTTCACCGCAAACTGCACAACGCGAGGATCTGTCGTCGTAGCAGTAATGCTTCCGAACGCAGCCGCGCCGAAGCTGCCATTGGGCTGAGCAAACGCCGGTGTATTCGTGACATTAAACATCTCTGCACGAAACTCAACTTCACTATGCTCGGCAAGCTGCGTATGCTTCACCAGAGCAAAATCCAGATCGCGATAAGCGGGACCGCGCACCGGGTTCCGCGAGGCATTTCCAAGCTCGAACTGAGGAGCAGTCTCAAACGCAGCCGTGTTGAAATACTTTAGCGGACTCCGCTGATCCGCAGGCAGATCGACTTTGCCCGTGATGTTAGGCCGCTGCAGCACAAAACCGGCAAATGCGTTATTGTTCGTAGCCTGTGTTACCGTGATGGGCATCCCCGACTGCAACGAAGCAATCGCATTCACAGCCCAGCCACCCAGAACAACCGCACCAATACCATTCGACGCGAAACTATGCCCTCTTCCCGCGGGCAGAAGATAGGTCGCGCTCAACGCAGTCACATTCGGCATATCGCCGCTGGAAGAGTCCCGTTCCAGCCAGGGCCGGAACGTATCCGCGGCAATCAAACTGCTTGAGTTAGGCGAAGACAACACGGTCGACGAAAAAACAGACGACGCATCATCGATCAACTTCGAATGCGTATAGCTCAACAGGAACGACAATCCATGCGAAAACCGCTGCTCAACCTTGCCTTCGATGGCATTGTAATTTGTCGTACCGGTGTTGTTGCGGTAATACGCCACATTCAAAAAGCGCGGATACGGCTTCAGCAGTTGCGCAGCAGTCACCGTCTTGCCGCCAATCGACGACGACACAGGAATCTGGCCATAATAAGGGTTCGTTACTTTTTTAAGCAGAGATGCCCCTTGCGCTAACTCTTCTGTAGTCAACTGATTCAGATTGGCATCCGGAATCCCGACATGCACAATGTGCGACCCCACATAAGCAATCTCAAATGAAGTGTTAGGCGTAAGCTCCCGCTGGAACGCCAGGTTCCACTGCTGCACATATCCCGAACCAAGCTTCCGCTGCGCCGAATACACACTCTGCCCAAGCCCGGCATCAGGCGTGAAAGAAATAGGCGCAACCGTCGGCCCATCAGACAAAGCAAACGCGGCATTCACACTATCCTGCGTCCTCTGCGCGACATTTTGAATAAACGGAAACTGCGGCGTAGTAAATGGAGTCGTAATGCCCGACTGATCGATGAACACGATGCCGAATCCCGACCGCACCACCGTCTTTGGTGTCATTAAATATGTAAATCCAACGCGCGGCGCAACATTGTCATAATGCAGTTCGCGCGCGCTGCGAGAAAACCCATCCACACCCAGATACTGCAACTGTTGCGATGCAAGATTGAAGACCGCACCCTGATTGTTCTTCTCCGTCGAAGGATGATGCAGTGTCCAGCGCGCGCCGATATTCAACGTCAACTGAGGCATCACCTTCCAATCGTCCTGCACAAAATACTCTTCGATAAAATCACGCGGACGAATCTTGTTCTCCTGCAAATCAATCTGGAAGTTATCCACCTGTCCCAGCAGAAAACTAGCGACGGCATTGCCGCTATTCGTCACTCCCTGCTGATTCGTGCCCGTCGTCGTGAAAGCAAATGCGCCAGTAGGATTCGGAGGCTGCACCGCGTTCAATTGATACCAACGGAAGTCGCCGCCAAGTTTCACAGCATGCTTGCCAAACTGCCACGAGTAGGTATCCACCAACTGCCACACCGCTGTCTGATATTGAGAGAACGTACTCGCCGAAGGCCCCAGTTGCTGCTCACCTGTCAAAGTAAACAGTGGCAGCGCATTGTTGAAAGCCGCATTCGTCGGAATCCCAGGAATACCCAGCGCCGCCGATGCAGTATCCGCCAGTGACGTACCCACAATGTGATTACTTCTCCGCGTATAACCCAGGCGAAAATCATTCAACATGCTCGATCCAAACGAGTGCGTTTCGTTCAACACCGTCTGCTGACCCAGTACATCGGACAAACCTGGAACATTCCCCGTGCCCAACGTCGTCCCCGTAATCGCGCCGCTCCCATCCGGCAAAGGAGTCACCGGCTGCTCCACATCATGAAAGTATGAATAGCGCACAAAGGCGCGATCCGCAGGCCCGATCGCACCATCTACTCGTGCGTCAAACTGATTCTGATGATCCGCATCGTTCGCAGTGCGCGTGTAGTTATTGGCTGTCGTAGTCAAATTCGTAGGCGTAGGATAGCGCTGCAATAACGCAACCGCCACCGGATCGAACGGCTTATCGATCACATCATTTGGAAACTCTTGCCGGACATAGGTGCTGCCGTTATAGGTAGTAGTCGAAGGATCGTAAATATGCGTACCAGTAAAGATTCCCTGCCGCTGCTTCAGCGTAGGAATCGTAGAGGTACGGGGGATGCCCACCAGAAATTTCTGCCCTTGGTAGCCGCCAAAGAAGAACAGCTTATTGCGCAGGACAGGTGCGCCAATCGTCCCGCCATACTGGTTGCGGCGATACTCCGGCTTACGCGTAGGAACACGAGAAAAATAATTGCGAGCATTCAAATCCTCATTCCGGAAAAAATCATACAAACTTCCGTGAATGGTGTTCGAACCGCTCCGCGTCGACAGATTCACCACGCCGCCATTGAACCGCCCAAACTCCGCCGGAACATTATTCGCCTCAATCGTGAACTCCTGTATGTCGTCCACAATCGGAAAGAACGCTACCTGACCCGGCTCCGGCTGCAGCGCCGAAATGCCGTCAAAGAGATATTCGTTCGTTCTCGGCCTGCCGCCGTTGATGCGCGGCAGCAGCGTGCCCGGAGGCAGCGAAACTCCCGGAGCCAGCGTCGCCAGCTGCACAAAATTTCTTCCATTCAACGGCAGCGCAACCACCGTCGACCCCGGAATCGTCGTCTGAATATTGCTCGTCTGCGCCTGCAGCAGCGGAGCATCCGCCTGCACCGTAATCGTCTCGCTCCCAGCGCCAACGCTCAGCGCCAGATCGGCAGTCACCGTCGTCCCTGTCACAATGGTCACGCCCTCGCGCCTCAGACGCGCAAACCCTGGCGCAGTCACATCCACGCTGTAGGAACCCGGAAGCAATTGATCGAACGCATAGTCGCCGCTATCCGATGTCACACCTGTCCGGCTGACGTTCGTGCTCGTCTGCGTCACCACAACCTGAGCACGCGACACACCGGCATGCGCCGCATCGGTAACGCGTCCCTTTAAGGAGCCGGCAATCTGAGCAAAAGAAGAGAGCGCTCCAGCCAGCAGAAACACTCCAACAGCGACCTTCGTGGATAGGGATTTCACTGCATCTCCAGGGAAACGAACCAGCAAATTCGCTGTAGCGCGAAAAGCAGCCTAAGTAACGCCAAAGCATGAGACCCGCCATAGGAACGGATCTCATGCTTTCCCGAAGCAAAATAGGCATACAGAAGACCGCTTCTAAGGAAATGTCGCTTTCGCTACCACGCGAGAAAAGCTGGATTCGAGTATCCATACGAATTTAATCGAATGAAATCGTATGGTCAATTACGCAGGGCACCGGGGCATGGCAAGTACAATGATCCAATATCTACTCTTCTACCTGTGGGCATTCTCCACTGTCGTCACCCCTATCTAGTGTCCTGTCTCTGAAGTTCGCAGCACAAATACTGTTGTCATCCTGAGCGGAGTTTGGCCGTTTTCGGCCAAACGGAGTCGAAGGACCTGCGTTGCTTTTGCGAATGACCCCACGAATTTCTGGGACACCGTACTAGTAAGCGCGGATACCCAAACGAATACTAATTGTTTATTCTTGCTCGAAGGACAGCAGCCAGCTTCCCTTGAGAGGGATCTTTGCAAGACGGTGCACTCAAGATCTTCACCTACGTTCAGACGCCCACTGGGCTGTCTTTCCAGATATTAAAAGCTACGGGCATCCTCGACGTTCCGGAGATAGAAGATGTCGTAGTTGACCTCCACCTGGGAGCACCGGCAAAGATGGCATGCCGTCGCGGTGGGAAACGGTTCATTGGAACTTCGCTGCGGGGCCACGTTGGGATTATCCCTGCCAAAACCTCCATGCGATGGGAGATGTTCGATGACAATGATTTGGCCCTGGTTCTGAACGTACCGCAGAAGCTTATAGCCGCAGTTGCGAGCGAATTTGAAGCAGATCCGGCCAGGATTGAGATTCGCAACCGTTTCCAAATCAGAGACAGCCAGTTAGAAACGCTTAGTCTGGCCGTGAAAAATGAATTGGAATTGGGGTGCCCCTCCGGCCGGCTTTATCTCGAAGGATTGGGCGTAGCGATGGCCTCACGGCTGCTGACGCACCACAGCTCTCTTACAAAACACACCAGCGCTCAGGAAAGTCTTACCGATCGCCGGCTAAAGCAGGCTCTTTCTTTTATCGAAGAAAATCTCTCCCAGGATCTCTCGCTTGAGCAGATTGCGTCCGTAGCCCATGTCAGCCCCTCGCACCTCAAGGCCGTATTCAGAAAGTCCATGGGGGTTCCGGTATACCAATATGTCATCCAGCGGCGAGTAGAACTCGCCAAATCTCTGTTGTTGCATGAGAACCTATCCATGACTGAGGTTGCATTGGCTTCAGGTTTTACGCACCAGAGTCATTTGGCGCGGCATATGCGTCGCGTGTTGGGCGCTCCGCCGTCCGTTATGAAGCGAATTCTGACCGAAACTGCTGCCAAGCTCTAAATTTTGTTGGCTGATTGTGCTGGGATCATCCGAACGTGCGCGCACCGAAATTCGCCTCGTGGTCATATGCAGTCATGAACCGTAGAGATTTCTTAGGGATGACTTCGATGGTGGCCGCATCGGTGGCCTTTTCTGGAATTGCAGGCGCACAATCCGGGGCTGATTCCAAGCCATCCAGCGCAGCGAATCATGCGGCAAAGCAGGGCTTGCCCATTATCGATGTGCATATGCACTGCTACCCGGCGGATGAGGTTCTTCCATCTTTGCCCAACCCTGTGACCGGCAAGCTTACAGGATTGAAAAACGGCGAAGCACATTTGCAGGCATGTATCGCCGAGATGAATCGCTTCAATATTGTTAAGGGTGTCGTAAGCGGTGGAAGCGGAGACCGGCTCGGGGCTGCTCTGCACTGGCACGATGCAGCTCCTGACCGCATGATCGCGGCAGCAGGTGTGCGAGGCTCGGAGGACACGCCATTGCCCGATATCGGAGTGTTGCGCAAAGCCTTCCAGGAGGGACGGCTGCGTGTGTTGGGCGAAGTGACCTCCCAGTACGCCGGACTTAGTCTAAGTGATCCGCCATACGAGCCTTACCTGGCCCTCGCCGAAGAGTTCGACATCCCGGTGGCCCTTCATACTGGCATGGGTCCCCCAGGCACCTCGTATGATCCCTGCTGCCGGGGCTTCCGCGCGAGACTTGGGAATCCTATGCTGATCGAGGAGGTGCTGAATCGGCACCCGAAACTCCGTGTCAACCTGATGCATGCAAGCTGGCCCTACCTTGAAGAGACCCTTGCGCTGATGACCATATACCCGCAGGTCAACGCGGATCTCGGGGCTCTTGGCTGGGGTCTTCCACGAGCCGAGTTCAACGCGTACCTCGGCGCTTTGATGCGGGCGGGCTTTGGCAAACGCGTGATGTTCGGCTCCGACCATATGTACTGGCCCGAACTCATTGGCATGTCGGTTGAAGCGGTTGACTCGGCCACTTTCCTGACATTTTCAGAAAAGCGCGACATCTTCTACGAGAACGCAGTTCGCTTCTATCGGCTGGAGCGATTGGGATGAGCAGAAGAGGACTCTTAAGAAATGCCTCTAAATGCCGGGCGGAAAGTAAACTACAACACTGCACCGGTTCGCAAAATAATTGGCACTTAATTTCTCTCAAATAGCTACAATAGAAATAGGGATAAAAAGGCCTGCCGCACCGGCAGGCCTTTTCTTTGCGCAAAGAAAGGAGCGGACAAAAATTACCCCCGACAAAAACAAGCTAACTGCTTTCCTGTCGAACGGTTACTCACCACACCTTTAGAATCGAACAGTTACAGACCATCAAACAACGAAAAATGATTATTCCTTTAACAGAGGACAGGTCCACTGAAATCCAGGTTTGTGTCAGGGCACGACTTTAGTCGTGCCGAAATAGTGGAAAAACGTGGGGCTTTAGCCCCTGAGGAAATCTGCTTCGACTGAATCAGAGCATGCTTAAAAGGTCAATTTGAATTGTTATTGGGGAGAGCACAGCTTTACTATTTGCGGAAAACCTACAGGGTTTGAAAGGTACGGGCTTCAGCCCGTACCTTAAACTTCACAAATCAACGCGGCTTCAGCCGCTGAGGGACGATTTCTCTTCGTCCACTCAAACTGACACACTATCGAGTGTAATGGCACGGGCAGGCATAGTGAGCCAGATGGATGGCAGAGGCCGTAAACTGCAAGCCTGTGAGATTTCGCCATCGAACCATACAAGTTATGCTGATTTCCAGGTAGAAACCCGCATAACAGCGTTTTGCCATCCCTCGCCGAGTGTATTGGAGACTTATTGAAAGATGTCCGGCGCTATTGACTGTGAAACAGTACAGCGGCGCAGCCCGGCATTAATAAGGTTGGTGTGACCACCTATAATAGATGCGTCCCTGCCCGTTGCTTGGAGGCGTGGCTCGTGGTATCGAAAGCGCTTTTCTCTAAATACGACGTGTACAATGTCATCGAATCCCAGAAGCAACGTCTGAAAGACGCCTACCTACGCTTGCCTGAAGATCAGGCCATGGACGAGGGCACAATTCAGCGAATCAAGGCTGAGTACATGCTCGACGTGCCTGTGTTGAAAATGGACGAAATGTATTGCGTTGAGAGTAAAACCAAGATCGATGTCAGCCGAAATCCCAATCGCATATTCTTCGGCACAGGTCCAGTCATGGAAGATGCGACGGAGCTGATAGTCCACATTCCGTTCGACGGCGACCCCGGTGTCTTTAACATCGCTCCCTCCGCTTATAACTCTCGGATAGCGCAGGGAGAGGTTAAGGGCAACGAGGTCTTGCTTCGGATAATCGTGAGTGACGGTAATTATGACGTCCAGGGACACATTGACCGCGAAGTAGCACAGATCAACTGGGTATTGACCCATCTGCGAGAAAAGCACGAGTACGCCAGTCAGGAGCTAGAGGGTGTGCTAAGGCAAGCCATCGCGGCACGCAAGAAATCAATCGAGTCGCGCGGCAATATTGTGGGGAATCTGAAGATCCCATTGAGATCATCAGCGCCACCGAGGACACCAACGTCCCCACCAGCTATTCAGAAGAAAGTGCCGAAGCCTGCCGAACCTACTATCGCGATGAGTGCTCACCGCTGGGAGGTATTCATCTCCCACGCATCGGAAGATAAGCCATATGTCGAACCGCTGGCAAAGGCGTTGGAGGCCGCAGGAGTCAGTGTCTGGTACGACAAGACCAGCGTCGAGTGGGGCGCTGACATACGGGCCTCAATAGACAACGGTCTTCTGAATTGCGATTACGGTGTCGTGGTGTTTTCCAAAGCGTTTCTCGGCAAGAAAAAGTGGACTGAATATGAGATCAGTGCATTGTTCGGACTTGAAACGGTTGATAAAAAGAGAATCTTGCCTATCTGGCACGAGATTACCTATGAAGATGTCCTGAAATACAGTCCCGCCCTCGCCCAACGCCGTGCCAAATCCTCAGCAGATGACAGCAATGACGAGATAGTGAACAGCGTGTTGTCGATGCTGGGAAGACCCCGCTTACCAGCGCCGCTGCAAACGGAGAATGCCTCCTCGGCCGTGGTTTGGCCGGATGGAAAGAAGACAGTGGCCATCGCGCACGCGCTCTATGAGACAACTGGTCCAAATGCCAAAAAAGTGCAACTGTATATCCGGCGCTCACCAAATGGGCCAGACAGGTTCACGTTCGAGGATGCTATGGGTGCTGAGCATGAGGGTACGCGTCAGGACATTGCGATCAAGTACGCACTGGCAGATAAAACCCTGACGATGAGCGGATATCAACGCAGGAATGTCTCGGGTGGTGGGGAATATCCCGAGTTCAACCTATAAATCCGGGATAAGTACTAAGTAACGCGCTTGCAACTGCTAAATGACCAAATGGTGGGCGATGATGCCCTGTAAAGCACATCTCCTATACTCACGCCCGCGCCGCTTCACTCAAAATAATTGGCACTTAATTTCTCTCAAATAGCTACAATAGAAATAGGGATAAAAAGGCCTGCCGCAACGGCAGGCCTTTTCTTTGCGCAAAGAAAGGAGCGGACAAAAATTAACCCCGACAAAAACAAGCTAACTGCTTTCCTGTCGAACGGTTACACACCACACCTTTAGAATCGAACAGTTACAGACCATCAAACAATGAAGGCCTTTGAAATCGAACACTTACAGGCATAGAGGGTAGGGGGCTAAGGCAAAGCCACCTTCATAGAATACGTCCCAGCCTCCAGCTCATAGACATCGGCATCTATATGGTGAACCTTCGGGCTCGCCGCCAGCTTCACTCCACCAAGCGTGAACGCCTCCGCCCGATCGTGCGTAAGCGGAAGCCGGGCCGTCGTATTCGCCGGAATCGTAACCGTCCAGTCTGCCTCGCGCTCATGGACAGTCCACGAAGACTTAACCTCGCCATAAGGAGACATGTAAGAGAAATCGAGACTGCCCAGCCGCGAGTCGAAATTGGGATGGAGATAGATAGTGTGGAAGCCCGCATCCGAAGGCAGCGCATCCACGCCCGCGGCATAGCGGTAAATCCAGTCCGCCACCGCGCCATAAGCATAGTGGTTGTAGGAGTTCATGCTCGGATCGTCGCGCTTCTGGTCTCCATTCCAACGCTCCCACATCGTAGTTGCACCATGCCCTACTAAATAGCCCCATGACGGATAGTCGGTATTAAGCAGCAGACGATAAGCAACATCGCTATGGCCCGTATCTACCAGAACAGCCAGCAAGTAAGGAGTGCCAAGAAAGCCCGTATTCAGACGCCAGTGGTTCGCCGCAATCTTAGCGACGAGCTTATCGGCAACGGTTGAGCGAAGCGAGTCCGGCACCAGGTTCATCTCAAGAGCAAGCACATACCCGGTCTGCGTATCGCCATCCTGGCTCTTCGCTTCAGGATTATTGATTTGCCCAAAAGGTGAAGGACTGTTATCAGCACCTGGGATGAAGCCATCCGGATGCACGAACGCCTGAATGAAAGCCGCCTTGATGCTGTCGAACAACGCGCCGTACTTCTTCTCGTCATCACTTCTGCCCGTGGCATGCGCCATCTGCCGCATGAGCGTAACGTTGTAAGCCCAGTAAGCCGTAGCAACCAGCGGTTCTTGCGTCGGACCTTCCGGCGAGAGCCAATCGCCAAAAGGAATACCAGATTTGTTCTTCCACAGATAGTCAGGATTGGCAGACTGAATAGCCGCAAGATACTTTTCCATCGCAGCCCAGTTCTGGTCAATGATGCGCGTATCGCCGGATTGCAGCCAACCCGTCCACGGAATGATGACGCCAGCATCGCTCCACCCCGCCGCATATGCAGGATTCGGTGCAGATGCCCCAGGCGCGAAGATCCCATACATATCGGTGCCACTCTGAGTAGCACGCATGTCCATCGAAAACTTCTTCGTGAACTCCGCAAGGTTCATGTTGTAAGACGCAGCGCGCCAGAACACCTGAGCATCGGCCGTCCAGCCCAACCGCTCATCACGCTGCGGGCAGTCTGTCGGCACACTCAGGAAGTTCGACCGCTGTCCCCACAGAATATTGCTCCAAAGCTGATTGAGCATCGCACTGCCCGTATGCAACTGCGCAGTAAAGGAAGCATCGGTATGAAACACAACGGCTTTCACCGCATCGAGACTAGGCTTCGCCGGAATCCCCGTAATCTCCACATAACGAAAACCATGAAAGGTAAATGCAGGTTGATATTCCTCCGCTCCCTTGCCCGCCAGAATGTAGTGATCGGTAGCCTTAGCCGTTCGAAGATTATCGACATATAAGGTGCCGTCTTCGTTCAGAACTTCAGCAAACCGCAACTGCACATCAGTGCCAGCCGCCCCCTGCACTTGCAGCCTGGCAACACCGGAGAGGTTCTGGCCGAAGTCATAAATATAGACACCCGGTTTCGGATTCGTAAGCGCCTTCGCACCCAGCGTCTTCTCCACACGAATAGGCTCGAAGAACTGAGGCACAAGAGTAGGCTCGATTGGCTGAATAAGCTCCACCGGCCTCCACTGCGTATCAGGAAAGTTAGCCGTGTCCCAGCCTTGCTGCTCGCGCCGCGCATCGTATGTCTCGCCGTCATAAATTTCCGCTTTAAGGATTGGCGACGCATCCGCCTTCCAGCTCTCGTTCGTAGCAATCCACTCCACCGATCCATCCGTGTGCTCGATGCGAAGCTGCGCCTTCAATGCCGGAGGCGTTTTGCCATAGTTATAGCCTTCGCGAAACCATCGAAGCGGCGTTGTATACCAACCCGGAGCAAGATATGCGCCAATCGCATTCTTCCCAACTTTCAAATCCGCCGTCACATCGTAGACCTGATATGGAACCTGCACGCGATAATCCATCCAGCCTGGAGAAAGCACCTGATCACCCACGCGATGTCCATTGATATGGAACTGATACGCTCCAAGCGCGGTCGCATACAGACGCGCCGAAACGATTGGCTTGCTCACATCAAAGCTCCGCCTCATCAGCTTCACCGAATCCGTCGGCCACGGATTCCCAAGTTTCTCCGCCAGCAGAGAACTGGGAGGCACATACGCTGTTGCATTTTCCCACGCTGCATCCGCATATCCTGCAGACTGCCAATCGCCCTGAGCATTCAGAGCGGCCTTCCAGGTTTCATCGCTCTTATATACAGCGACCGTTCCGTCATTCATCTCCACATACAGGCATGCGTTCATCGGCGTGCGATTGTTGTCTACCAACACCATGCCGCTCGGATTCGCTACATACAGTGTCACTTCTACCGCAAGCACGTTCGTTCCCGGCTGCACATCGCCGCTTATGTCTTGCCGGAGATAGGTTTGCCACGGAGCCTGTTTCCACGGCGGCAACGGCTGTGCCGTCAATACCTGTTTTCCATTCACCCAGGCAGCGGCAGTATCTTTTCCCGTCACATACAACACAGCTCTCTTAGCTGGCTTAGCCAATTGAAACGCCAACCGGAAATCGTGCTGCGAATGCTCAATGACCTTGTCCGTCGGGTGCCCAACATTGGTGATCCATTCCGCTTCCGATTCTCGGATACGCCTATGCTCCTCTTCCTCTGAGCCAATCCACTTCGCCTGCCAGGTCTCCGCCGTCATCAACCCGGTCTCCCACCAGGTCACGGCGCTTACCGGATACGGCTTCTCATCCTTATCCCACACCCGCACACGCCAGTAATAGTGTTGTTGGGCTTGCAGTGCAGGCCCCGCATATGCGACCCCGACAGAGCGGTCTGATTTCACTCGGCCACTATCCCACACATCCGGTTTATTCCCGGCAAGCAGGGCGGACTTCGTTGCTACCTGGATCTCATATGCCGTTTGACGTGCACCAAAGCGGGAGTCGCGAAGCTGCCAGGAAAACTGAGGCTCCTTCGAGTCGATCCCCAAAGGCTCTATGCGGGCATCGCACTTGAGATGAACGGGCTTCATCAAAGCCGAAGGAGCATGCGCCCCTTCAGCCACAACAGTTAAACCAAGGAAAACAGCACCACACAGTAACTCAGGAAGAACTCGCATCTCTGGCTTTCTCCACACATTTCCGGGATCATTTGGCAGTCCCGCTGGACAATAACGGATGGAAAGAATGAATGTCAACTGACAACCTATTCCCCAATAGAAACATACTTCGAGGCTCGTGCAAGAGCCACTTAGACCCGCTCTTCACAAATCGTACTTGCCAACTCCTCAGCCCACTGCGCAATTTCCCGTGCACTCGGGCTTCGGTTCGCTCCTGCAACCGCATTCGCCAGGGCCAGCTGAATGGCGAAATTCCCGATCGTAGAACTTTCTACATGGCCGCTTGAAACCTTGAGTCCTGACGCCTCTTGCGTATACCGGTTGATGAGGTAATTCCGGCTACCGCCCCCTACAACACATAGCTCGCGAAATGTCTTGCCAGTAAGCTTCTGGAGCCCCTGCAGAGCATCGGTATAGCGTGCAGCCAGGCTATGGAAGATCAGGTTTGCCACCGCAGGCGCGCCCTCCGGCGTTTCCGGGATAGCCTTCAAACCGCGTCGCGTTAGTTGCGCATGAATGCGCGAAGGCATGTTCCCTGGCAAAAGCAAGTTCTCATCATTCAGATCAAGCAACGCCTTGGGCTTTTCTAAATTTTCCGCTTGCTGTAGCAAATCAGAAAGTGGCCATGAAGTTCCCTGCTCCGCCCAGTGCTCCATACATTGCTGAATCAGCCACATCCCGTTGATGCTCTTGTGAAAGCAGATTCTTCCACCAGCAGCGCCCAGATTCGTGAAGTTCTCCGCCAAAGCCTGCGGAGTATTGCACGCGCTATTCAGCACTGTCCCAATCAGTGACCACGTGCCTGAGCTGATGTATGCCCAATCATCATCATGGCGAGGAATACCCGCGATTGCCGATGCGGTGTCGTGGCAAGCAGGCGCAATCAAACGCGTGTCGCGGAAAGCCGGCAGCAAGGTAAGTGGGCCTTGCAGTCTTCCGATATCGGTACCAGGTGAAACCAGCTTAGACGCGTGACGCAAATCGAACCCAAGCGACTGGAATATCTCCTCGCTCCAGCTTTTCGTTTTAAGGTCAATCAATCCAGTGTGTGTTGCATTTGTATATTCGGCAACACAGCGTCCACCCAGCCGGTATAACACGTATTCCGGCAAATTTAACCAGGGCGCACCCGTAAGGCCAGCCATGCGGTCGGCATAGAGTTGATAAATAGTGTTGAAACGCAATCGTTGAGCGCCCGTGATCTCATACAAGCGCTCAGACGCAATCAATGTATGGACAGCTTCCTCCGCCGCGATATTGCGCGTGTCGCGATAGCAAAAGGGAGCAGCAAGCGGAAGGCCATCCGGCCCAAGCCGCACATAATCGACAGCCCATCCATCAGCCGCGATCGATGCGATGCCTTCAGGCGCCAACACAGCGCAACGGCGCAATCCTTCGACAATTCCAGAAAAGATGGCATCGATGTCCCAGCACAGAGTGTCGCCCTTCTGCACCGGAGCATTCGGAAAGCGATGTACCAGTGAAAAACACGGCTTCCCTTCTATCCATCGCAGAAGAGAAACCCGGCAATTACTGGCGCCAAGGTCCACCGCAACAATTGCTGGCCGTGGCCGAGCAATCACGGTCATCGCAAGAAGGCCTCGACAAGACCGCCATCTACAGGAATCAAATGACCTGTGGTGCAGCGCGCCGCAGGCCCAGCCAGGAACAGAATCGCCTCGGCACAATCTTTAGGATCAATCGGCTGATGCGTCAGTGTGCGCTTTGCATAAAATTCGGCAAGTAATGTCCGCAACTCTTCGTCTGATGATTTGTCATCGAATGGAATCGCATACTTTGTTAGCGACGCAATCACACGGTCGCGAGGAAACATTGTCGATCCTTTTACAACAGTCGCAGGACTAATCCCATTCACGCGCACTTTAGGCGCAAGAGCAATCGCAAGCTCGCGAACAAGATGGCTCACCGCCGCCTTGCTCACGTCATACGCCTCGCTGCCACGCTTCGCCACGACCGCATTCGCCGAACTGGTGAGCACGATATTGACGTTCAATCCCTGCTCGCGGAATAGCTTCGCAGCCTCGTCAGCTAGTAGATAATTAGCCGTCACATTCACATCCAGCGTCAAAGCCCACTGCGCATCTGTAATGACTCCATCCGGCGAAGCGGGAAAGATCGCCGCAGTGTTCACCAGAATATCGATTCCACCAAACCTGCTGACTGCATCTTTCAACGCCTTCTGAATAGCCGCGCGATCGCGAATATCCACGGCCACAGCAATCACCTGCTCTTTTGACCCGATGGCACGAACCTCTTCCGCAACTGACTCGGCGCCTTTTATGTCACGATCCGCAACAACTACATGAGCACCACGTTGCGCCGCCAGCAAAGCAACCTCGCGCCCAATGCCACTCCCGCCACCTACGATCAACGCAATCTGGCGGCTAAGCTGAGCCTCTGGCGGCTGGCGTCGAATCTTCGCCTCTTCCAACGCCCAGTACTCAATACGAAACGCCTCAGACGGCGGCAGGGCAACATAGTTGTTATGCACCTGAAAGAGCGAGGTCTCAGCAGCAGGCCCAGCCTGCGGGAGAACTTTCGGTGTGCTACCAGACTCAAGCGACGTAGCGCCTTCCATCACGTGAATCGCATTCACGTAGAACTCGCCAGTAATACGTGACTCAGCTTTGTTCTTCCCAAAGCTGAACATGCCAATGCCCGGAATCAGCACCACCGTCGGATTAGGATCGCGCATCGCGGGTGAATCCGGCGCTGCATGCGCAGTATAGTATTTCCGATATTCGGCACGATAGCGCTCAAGCGCTTCATCTATTTTTGGCCGCAATCCCGAAACATCTCCTTGCGGGTCCCACTCCACATAGAGCGGACGAATCTTGGTACGAATGAAATGATCCGGACAACTTGTGCCAAGAAACGCAAGCTTCTGCGCATCGGCAGAATTCACAAACCGCTGCACCTCTGGCAAATGGGTGAATGTTCCAATCAATCGCTTTTGCGCAGACACCCGTCCACGCACGAAAGGGAAGATCTCAGCCGCCAACGCCGCATGATCCGCACACGTTTGATAGATCGCGCCACCAAAGATCGCGTCTCCCTTCTTCTCTACATGCTCCAGCGCAAACTGTCCAAGCTGATCAATGATCGTAATGGTATTCAGATAGCACTCGCGTTGCGTATCTCCCCATGTGAACAGGCCATGACCGCCCAGCACCACTCCATCACATGCGGGATTTTCCTTCACCGCCCGCTGCAACATTATGCCCAGTTCAAATCCAGGACGCTGCCACGGAAGCCAGATCAGATTGTGTTCAAAGCGCCGGTTGAACTCTGCAAGCTTCTCATGCCCATTGGCAGCTGCCGCCAGCGCGATGCCCCAATCCGGATGAAGATGATCGACATGATCGAAGGGCAGGAAGCCATGCAGTGGAGTATCGATCGAAGACGCTACGCTGTTTTTCCCAAACGTGCAGAGCGGGTAAAGATCGACCATCTCATCTTCGTATGCCACTCCCCGGTAGCTGTTAGTCAGCGCCAACAGCTTATCCATATATAAGGTGGCAAAACCCCCGCGCTTAATGCTGCCCAGGTCACCGCCACTTCCCTTCACCCAAAGCACACGCTGCTTCGTTCCATCTAACAGATCTGTCTCAGTAAGCTTGGAACTCGTATTTCCCCCGCCAAAGTTCGTGATGCGGAGATCGGAGCCAAGAAGATTCGAGCGATAACGAAGCAGTTCCGGCCCATCCAACGTGCTGGCGAACGTATCGTCCCAGCGGTCCTCCAGGTAGCGGAGAGTGGTTTGTACAGAGGTGGTCATTGCGGTCTCATAGAGTAGAAATATGGCAGCTACAGACTTATAGCACTTCCTAGTTTTATCGCAATTTGTGCAATAGAGCAAATATTTCTATTGAGGAATTCTACAAACACAACAAGGTACCATTTACATGCAACCTGAACCAATCCTATCCAAGCTGGTGTTGCGCCATCTTCTGCGTCACAACCTTGTGATTGACATAGTTATAAGGAGGAATGCTGCGTCCCTGTAACAGGGATAGCGCTAGTTCAATAATCCGAGGGCCATATTGGTGAACTTCATGCGAAACTGAGCCAATGATCGGCGAAGCGGGCTTGTGCATCTCTTCGATTGTCTCCGGCAAACAATCCTGACCGACAATGACGACATGTTTTTCCCGCTTAAGCGCTTTTACAGCTTCTAAAGCGCCCAGGGCACTCGTATCCGTAGCAGTTGCAATCAGGATGTGCTTATCTTTCGCATGGCGCATCAAAAACTCTGAGACGACTCGTTGGCTCTTCTCGCGCATCCCTCGCCCATCGATTCTGACCATGTGTTCTAAAGGTAGCTTCGGCAGCTTCGATCGCACGCCATCAAACGCGCCAGTGATACGGCTCTGCACAAGCGTTCCCGCTTCTTCCAGGTCAAGCCCAAGCACCCAATCCACTTTTCCATCCCAGTTTGTCAGCGCATGATCGGCCAACAGCTCTCCCGCGTCCAATCCAGCGCGATAGTTATCGACGCCAAAATAAGTTGCATGCGGATGAGGTATATCAATCGCGATAAGCGGTATACCGGCAGCGGCAATTTTATCGGCAATCACTGGCGCGGCATGCCGGTCAATCTGGAATTCAATCACCAGGTCGACTCTCTCGCGAATGAATGCATCAGCATTCCTGAGCGCAGTGGCCGCATCATATTTATTGTCAAACACAAGTAAGTCGACGCCAGAAGAAGCAGCCGCCGCGTGCAAGCTTTCTGCAACCGCTTGCGAGAACGGCATGTCCGCGCTCTGGCTACCAAATCCAAAACTCAACTTCGACGGACGGCTCACATGGCGGTAAAGCCCGTCGCTTGCCTTGGCAATATAACCGCGATGCACCAGAGTTTGCAGAATGCGATACACGGTCGTCTTTGAAAAACGGGTCCGCTGATAGACCGCCTCGACTGACATAGGCGCCCGTTCTGCCTGCAATAGCTCCAGGATGTCGAGGGCTTTGGATAGAACTGGAATCAGATAGAGTCGCTTGGTCGTTTTCCTTGGCGCTGATTCTCTCTTAGGCAAGCGTGTAAGCTCCTTGGAACTCTCAATACTTCAAACGAAGATATCACTAAGTACAGAACATCCTCCAGCCAACGCAATCAAAGAACCTCGAAGCTGTCTCATAAACCCAAAAACCTTGGTGACGCCAAGGGTGAGACCCGCCATCAAAGCGGGTCTCATGGTTTCCGCTAAAGACGCAAAACATATATGAGACAGCTTCTCGTCTAACGCTCTCAGACCATTCATCAAGCAAGCTCCATCTTCAATCCCGGTAATCATTGTGTTCTAGTAGGCATACTTCAATAGAAATCTTATTCCCCATTCAGTATCCAGTACGATATCATTCGTCTCGACTCACTTGCTACAACAAACCGGACAAGAAAACAGTCGAATATCCTGGGGGATACATTGGGAGCAAATCCGTTTATAGGTGTCATCTATCACTGGCTTGGTGGTCTTGCCTCTGCCAGTTGTTACTTACCGTTCCGGGGCATCAAGCGGTGGTCGTGGGAAACTTACTGGCTCCTTCAAGGATTCTTCAGTTGGATCATCGCTCCATTGCTGATTGCCTCCCTCTTCGTGCCCAATCTCTTCTCTATTCTCCACTCAGCCCCTGCATCCAGTGTCTTCTTCGCTTACTTTTGGGGAGCACTGTGGGGCATCGGAGGACTTACATTTGGCCTCTCCGTCCGCTATCTGGGCATCGCACTCGGTTATCCCATCGCGCTGGGACTATGTACCGCCTTCGGAACACTTATGCCGCCAATTTTCAATGGTGAGATCCGTTCCATTATCCATGAAGTCTCAGGCCGCTTCATCCTGCTCGGCATCGCCGTTTGCCTTGTAGGTATCGTGTTTAGTGGTCTCGCAGGCCGGTCAAAAGAAAACGAGCTCACAGAAGAGCAAAAGAAAACCACTGTCCAGGAATTTCAATACGGCAAAGGTTTGGCCGTTTCGATTCTTTCTGGAGTCATGAGCGCCTGCTTCGCATACGGCCTCGCGGCCGGAAAACCGATTGCGGATATCACAAAAGTTCAGCTAGCCGCAAACCATCGCGGCGACCTCTGGCAGAACCTCCCCGTGCTCATTGTCGTGATGCTGGGCGGCTTTACAACCAACTTCATCTGGTGCGCATTCCTGCTGATTCGTAACCGGTCGGCTAAGCAATATAGCGGAGCGGCGCTTCATGAAGTAGGAGCCGTAAAGCAGAACACATTCCGTCTAGCCGCTGCAACACTCACGGTCAACTACGCATTCGCCGCTCTCGCAGGCGTCATGTGGTATTTCCAATTCTTCTTCTACAGCATGGGCCAAACCAAGATGGGCAAGTACGACTTCTCAAGCTGGACCCTCCACATGGCCAGCATCATCATCTTCTCCACCATCTGGGGCATCGCGTTGAAAGAGTGGCGCGGAACCAGCCTGCGGACAAAAGGTTTGGTAGCCGCCGGCCTCGCCATGCTAATCGGTTCCACTGTCGTCGTCGGATACGGCAACTATATAAAGGTAAGCGAAGCCACAACCCAAGCCGCTGTCTCTCGCTAGGGCGTATCCATATACAGCTACAGTGGGCTGTTAAGTTGCTGATTTCAAAAAACGAGATGGCATCCTGAGCGAAGTCGAAGGACCCGCACCAAAGGTGCGTCCTGGCGGCGCGTAAGCGCCATTCTTTTTGATCTATGCCTTCGAAGAATCACTTTTATATCTCGATACTGCCTAGATCCTGTCAAGCCATTTTCCGTTGCGGAAAGCACGAACCACAATGCCTTCTATCACTTATGGAAAAATTAAATTGGCACTCGAATTTTCCAGAACAACTATAATAGAAATAGTGAAGAAAAAGGCCCGCCAAACTAGCGGGCCTTTTTCTTTATCGCTCCAAGCACTTAAGGTCTACGTCTTAAGTGCTTTGTTCCCAATCAGAATAGGAACATAAGCTTTAGGTGGTATCAAAAATAACTCATTTAGCCCCACCTAAGACTTAGGTCTAAATGTCTTGTTTTCAATCAAAACGACACATAAGGCGTACGTCTCATTTTGATAAATAATTGAAAATAAGTCACTTGCTCAATCAACAGGGAGGGGAGGGGTATCACATGCCTCCCTGATGTGCAGTCACGGCTGAAATCGTCACTGGCCCCAGCAATCCGGAAGGGAGCAGGGGCGAGTTGGCCTTGTACGGTTTCACAACCGTAAAGGTGTACTTTTTCGTAGCATTCGGCTGCTGGTCGCCGATCAACCGGTTCACCCAAAGATTCGTTACTTTGATCGTAACCTGATTCGCGCCTGGCTTAAGAGCACTGGTAGCATCCACCCGGTACGGAGCTTTCCAGACAATGCCCAATGGCTTGCCATTGATAGAAACCTCGGCGAGGTTCTTCACATCGCCGAGATCGATCCACAACTGTGCACCTGGCTTGAACCAGTCAGCAGATGCCTGGATGGTTTTCGTATAAGTTCCACTACCAGAGAAGTACTTCACGCCGTCATCGGAGTTGTCACTCCACGACGCCAGTTTGTCGAGCGTGATTTTTCCCGGCGCACCTCGGTCAGGCTGAAATGCCACGTCCCAGGCGCCATCCACCGTAGTTAAAGGAGTATCCGATTTTGCTGGCAACGTACGCGTATTTGACTTCGGCTGTTTGCGAAACACGACAAAGACTGTTTCATAAGGATCAAGATGAAGCGGCACAGCCGTGTGTCCGTTCTCAATGCGATAGGAGGCAGGTTCAGTTTTGCCAGTATCGGCATGCCAAAATTCAGCTTCCTTCCCTGTAACACGGAAGGTCGCATCGACAGCTTCGGCGCGATCATTGCGATTGTCGACGTAGTAGAGATCGCCATCCGCCAGCTTGCGGTGCACAAACAGGAGGTTGGTATCGCTCTCCGGCTTGGAGTATTCAAAATCCGGCATCACCTGAATGGCAGAAAGAGCTTCGGACAAACTTTGGCCAGCATAGACTTTTCCTTTGCCAAAGCTGTGTTCACCGTCGCTCGATCCCCAAAGCTGATCAACAATGCTACGAAACTCGCTCTGATCATCAGCCAGACTTGGAGTATCCGTGGGCTTCTGCCCAGTAACCACAGCACCCTCGTTCACGAGGTCACGAATTTTCCGCAAAACGGGGAGAGACATATGCTTGCTATAGGGATCAAGAGCGAGAACCCGATAACGCATCCCACTCGGTGTCGTAATGCTTCCACCTTCGACAGACAGTTGATGAATCAATGCATCCGCATTCACATAGTCGAAGTTGTAGCCCGCCGGAACATCCGGCAGATGATCGGCAAAGATCGCAGTGACATTCGAATCCTCGCCATAGAAGTAGAGAACATCGGCAGCAAAACGCCCCTGCTGCAACAAATAAGAACTACGCGAGAGATAGGAGATCCACGGCGTTGCCTCCTCAGCCCATGTCTCATTGCGAGTGAACCACTGCCCGAACGGCCCAAGCGTCAATCCAGGAGCCTTATCGATCAGCGGTTGATGCACCGAGCAATGAATCACAAAGCGATTGAGCCCCATCGCCAATTCTTTATCCGCAGTAGGTTTCAACGTTGCCGGAGACCACGCCCATGCTGCAGTGCCAGCGGTCATGGATTCCGCAGCTACCAGATTCTGCCCATAGATATGCGCCACCGAAGCCGACTCGCGAATATCCGCGTCGTAGTTATATTGCTCTGTATTCACGCCAGGACGCTGCGTCCACATAGCACCCATGGGTATATCGTCTTCTTTTTTGGCTTCCATGCCATCGGCAATAAATGCGCGTCCCGACTCATGCGACTCGCCATAATGCCCCATGCCACGGGCCTTCAACGATGCCTCTATCTGGCCATAATGATAATCGGCGGTAAGATCGGCAATCGTCTTGCGAAAATCCCACAAGAATCGATCGCTTGCCTCGGAGCTTTCAACAACACGCCCAGTCAACACAGGCAGCCAGGGATGCGGATCATACCCACGGCGTTTGGTGAACTCTTCAAGGATGTTATCGGTCCAGTTCTGCGCACCAGCCTCCCAACTGTCGGTAATCACATAACGCAGTCCACGCTTGCCCATCAACGGACCAACCGCGCTCTTATAGTTATCCAGATAAGTTTCAAAGTAGTTCTTCACATACTCGCGATTCAGCTTATCTACTTCCAACCCCGTAGCTTCTGGAGAAGCAGGATGATTGGTAATCCCCAGCAACGAATAACCCATACGCAAAACCACCCAGCGGCCATCCGGAGGAGTCCAGTCCAATGAACCATCCGGATGCATCTTCGCCGTAAGATCGATTACATCTGCCTTGCGAATAGTAGCGTTCGTCTCTGTGGATGGCGTAGCAAACGCATAGAGATCGGCCAGTGGAGTAAAAGCGGCTTTCTCCTCAAATCGATTGACCGTCGCCGATGCGTGAAGCACTAGCTCAGCAATGTGATAGTCCGTAGGCGGAGGAGGAACATGAATTCCGAAACTGGATGTATCGATATCCGCAAATGGGTTAGGCGGAGGAGGCTGTGTCACGAATGACACACGGAAGAATCGTGCCGTAACAGCTGGAAACGCAACAGTATGCTCAGGAGCTCCACCAAAAGGGATAGGTATGATCTCACGAAATTGTTGACCATCATCGCTCGCTTCGAATGTTCTGCCAGCTTTCTGCGGTCCAATAAAATCATTCAGCGGGTTTTCCCCGCCATTTGTAACCAGCGTCACGGCATAAATCGTCTGCGGCTTGGAATACTCATACTGAATCCATGACCGCTGGCCTGGAGAAGCAATCGGCAAATCCGTGCTTTTAACAAGATCACCATCGTTCAATACCGCAGGATCGATATTGCCGCCACTCGCAGTAATCTTCGGCTCCTCTGCCGCAACCCCCGCTTGACTCTCAGGCTCGCGATACGCAAGCACAACGCTGTCCGCATAGAATTCAGGTGGAGGTGCCGGCGTTTGCCCCGTCAGCGCTGCCAACGAATCATGTATCGGAATATTTTGAAGCGGCCCGCTAACAGAAGGCGGCTTTGGCAATGTTCCCTGGAAAGGCTTCCCGCCTTCCACATGTGTTTCACTCCAAACTACCTTCTTCATGCCTTGCGAAGGAGGAACCCACGGACCACCCGTCTCGCTCCAGCCAGGTGAACCAGCAATCGCTTCTTCTAGCCCCAACTGATCGGCCAATGTAGTGGTATAGCGAAAGGCATCTTTCCAATCTGGCGTCATATACACAAGGCGCTTATCAACAACCTTGGGAGTACCCAGAGCGGCATCGAAATTCTGGAATCCACCTATACCAACACGATGCATCCATTCCAAATCAAGCTTGACGCCATCTTTGGTGATATTGCCATTCATCCAATGCCACCAGACACGCGGCCGTGCACTGTTTGGTGGATTCTGAAAATCACGCAGCATCGCATCCTGCGCAATAGCTGCAACACCAAAGTAAGAAAAACCGGAGAGCACACACACGAACATGGTTTTCAAACGCCACTGCATCATCTGGAATGTTCCTTTCAGTTATGGCTGCGGCACATTGCCGTCTATTTCCTGCTTTGTCACTTCATCTGGCGAAGCTACATTTTTGTTTGCCGTCTGTTGGTGAAGACGTTGAAATTCAGTAAGAGCCTTCTTCACTTCGACAGAATTTCCCAACATCTTCTGTACCTGCGCCAGACGGTACCAGGCAACCTCGTTCGTGGTATTCAACGCAATGGCCTTTTGCAACTCAGGCAGTGCGCGTTCAGGCTGTTGCTCTTCCATCAGTACAGCGGCAAGCCCAAGATAGGCTTCTTCAAAGTTCGGATAATACGTAAGAGCCGACCCGAATAACTTGCGCGCCTCTTCGGTTTTGCCAGTATTTCGATAGATGTCGGCTGCTTCATAAGCTGCGTTGCCATTGCTCGGATCAAGTTCTAACTCCTGCTGGAACTCGCTAAGTGCTTCCGATGTATCTTTAGCGCTACTGCTCTTCCGCGAGCGCGCCAGCAGCGTACGTCCGATTCGATAATGGACTCCTCGATGAGGAGGATCGAGCGACAACACAGTGCGATACTCAGCAATTGCCCGATCAGCTTCACCTTGGCTCTCGAACGCTTCCGCTGCAGCCAGATGACTCCACGCTGAATCAGGAGCTTCTTTCACCAGCTTCTGAATTGCAAGATAAGCAGCGTTCCCGTAGATCTTTTCAGAGTGATACAAAACCTCCGGATCGTTTGGATAGAACCGATCCATCTCAAGCGCGGTCTGCACCGCCTGGCCATTGCGTTGTAATGCTGTGTACGCGCGCTCAAGCTGCAAGCCGCACATGCGCCGCGTATTTAAATCTGTGGACTGATGAAACTCCTTCTCCAATCCCGGCAGCGCTTCCTTGTACTCTCCAAGCTCTGACAATGACATCGCAAGCAACGAGTTCAGCTTCTGCAGACTTGGTTTGATCTTCAAGGCCTGTCGCAGCTCCGGCACTGCAAGCTCAAACCGCCGTTGCTGAAAGTACACAAGCCCTAATGAGGCGTGCGCTTCGGCAATTTGGGGATTGATTTGAATCACCTGCTTGTAATCTCTCTCGGCAACGTCATATCGCCCTTCCGTCAGTGCCCTCTGCCCTTCTTCTGCATATCGCTGCAACGCGTCATTGGAGGATTGGCCAATCGCTTGAATAACCGGCAAACAAAACAACATGACACCGAGTCGCAGCATAAACTTGTCAAAATAAGTCATTGGATCGATCACGCCTCTCCAGGATTGCCAGGTCCGCCACGTTGGTTTGCATGACAGACCCAGCGAACCCATTTATCAGAAGGTGATCTTACCGCCTAGCTGAAGAATGCGGCCAGGTCGTGCTGACGTAACCTGCCCGAACGTAGTATCCGTACTTCCGTACTGCGCCTGATTGATCACGTTTCTACTGATAGCGCCAGTCCCAGGACCGCTGGCAGCTGCGCTGGGCGACCCAGGATCGACGCCCCATTGCGTATGGTTGAAGGTATTGAACGATTCAAGCCGAAGCTGGAAGTTGAATCGTTCGCCGATAGCAAAGCTCTTCGCCAGGCCCATATCCCAGTTATTGATTCCAGGCTCTCGCAAAATGTTACGCCCGCTGTTGCCGAACTCACCTGCAAGCGGAGGAGCAAACGCTGCCGTGTTGAACCACTCATTGATGCTCTTATGGAAACCCTTATTAGGATTGCCCACGATGTTAGCCCGCTGCGTATAAGCTTCAAGCAGGCCAAGATTATCGGGAGCCTGCACCGAAAACGGAAAGCCCTTCTGGAAGGTAGCAATGCCGGTCAACTGCCATCCGCCGATTGCCACATCCGTTGGTTTATTGATATTTCCCAGGAAGCGCTTTCCGCGTCCGACGGGCAGACTGTAGACATAGCTAGCGACGAATCGTTGGTTCACATCAAAGTCCGACCGCGCATAATCCAGATTCGGATTGTGGTCATCCATATGACCTGAGAAGCCATTCGTAGCGCCAATACCAGCTGCGGCCGATTTATCGTCCATGCTTTTCGACCAGGTATAGACCGCCAGAAATGCCAGATCCGCAGCGCGATGTTCAAACTTCACATTGGCGGCGTTGTAGTTGGAATAAGCCGTCCAACGGCTGTCCAGAGTACCCGTTGTATTCGTGAAATTAGGATACGGAATGCGTTTCGAGACCGGACAATCGCCTTGCGTGGGATTCGTCTGGCAGAAACTTGGATCGGCAACCGGGAACGGCTGATTAATATTCGTACGGGCAAGTAAATGTGTACCTTTATTGCCCACATAGTTCACTTCCAGCGTAGTGTTTCTCGCCACTTCGCGCTGCACAGAGAAGGACCACTGCTGCACATAAGGATTGATTGGCTTCTCAGAGATGATGACCGCAATGAACTGCCCTCCCTGATTTGCTATCGTCACCGGTTCAGCCGACGTGAAAGCAGGAAATAGATTGTCCGTCAGCTTTGGCGCGGTAGCGATGGTGGTTGGGTTAAGACTTGTGCGAATCACAAAAGGATAAAGGTCACCTGAGTTATCAATCTCTCGCGTTTCCGTCGAGTCGAAGAAAACGCCGTACCCGCCGCGCACAACCGTCTTATCCCCGCCAAACGGTCTGTATGCGAATCCAAAACGCGGCGCAAAGGGTACAAGAGAAGAGTCACGTGGATTTCGCCGTCCGCAGTAGCGATAGAAGCCATTTCCTTCGGGCGCAATACCATCGGTCAACAGCGCCTTGTTCGCATAGCACAATCCGCCGCCGGAATTGGCCGTATCAATCCAAAACATTTTGTCATGGGCTTCGAACGGGATCGTACGGAAATCCCAGCGAATTCCCAAATTGAGCGTAAGCCGATCCGTGACCTTCCAGTCATCCTGGATATACGGGCCAAAATATTTGAAGTGAAATTGATTTAGATTCCCAGGCACTCCGGTAGTAGAACTGAATGGTCCAGGCTGAAATGTGCTGGCGCCGCTATAGTATCCAAGTAGAAAATCGGCTACAGCATTGCCTGTTCCGCATGTCGCAGTCGAGCACCCATTAGAGCCATTGCCACCATTCTGTTCAATCGTCGTATTGGCAAAGGAATAACTTCCCAGAAAATTCGTGGACAGATTGCGCTTCTGCACCCAGTCACGGAAATCGAAACCGATTCCTATAGTGTGCTTGCCACGAATCATGCTTAGCGAATCCGCATACTCCCACATCGGAATGTCGCTGGTCGTCGGGTTATTTCCTGGGCTGCCTACATTGCCACTTAGACTCTGCAGTGAAATGCCAGGATAGCCACGCGCATAGTCTGGCAAGTTCGTGAAGATTCCCGTCAGTCCAAGATCGCTGATGATCGACTCCGGCGCAGGGCTATCGCCTTGAACGGATTTCGCATCCAGATATCCCACGCGAAAATTATTCACGATATTGTGAGGCAGCGTAATCGTGTGCGAGATCCCCCAGCTATTCGAGTCTTCCGTAAAGATATTCAACCCAGCTGGTATCGAAACGGAACTCAATGTATCCAACGAGTATTTCGCCTTGGTATAGCGAAAGAAAACTGAACCAAAGCGGCCCAAGTTCTGATCGCCGCGATAGGTTTGCTGATCCGTCTGCGCGGGAAGCGTCGCGGAACGATGATAGTTGCCTAGCGAGCAGCCTATGCAGTTAGGCGCAGGAAATAGATTGGCCCCTAGAGTTACATTCGCAAGCTTTGAAAACCGTCCGGATGGGATGACATTGCCCGAAAAAGGCTGCCCTGTCGTCGGGTCGATGGGCATGCACGGGTTATTATTGCCTAATGCAGTGTCGCAATTTGCTGAACCATATGCAGGCAATCCAGATGCGGAGAAATCTCCATTGACCTGAGCCGCTGTCGGAACATTGAAGTAGTTGCTCGTTCCGTTGCGAATCCGCCATCCCTCGTAGTTAGCTAACCAAAATGATTTGTTGCGTCCGTCATAAATCTTGGGCAGCCACACCGGCCCACCCAGTACAAAACCAAACTGATTCTGGCGAAGTACCGGTTTCGTGGGCTGAAAATGCGTGCTCGCATCGAACGCATCGTTTCTGGCAAATTCAAAAATCGATCCGCGCAACTGATTCGTGCCGCTCTTGCTGACAATGTTGACCTGGTTTGCGCTGAAACCATATTCAGCGGAATAGGTCTCGCTCTGGACCTTGAACTCCTGAATCGCATCCTGCGAGAGAATCACCGCCGGAGTGCTCAAAGCCGTGTCCGTATTCGCCATGCCATCCAGCGTGTAGTTGTTCGATTCAGGCCGTGCACCGTTGATGCTGATCGCGTTGCCTTCGCCCTGCCGCATCTGCCCCTGCTCGCCAACTGTTTGCACCGCCCCCGCTCCGATGAAAAGCAGATTCAGAAAGTTCCGCCCATTCAGCGGCAACTGGTCTACTTGCTTCTGACTTACAAGCTGCGAAACAGAAGAGGTATCGGTATCGAGCGCAACAGCTCCGGAATTCACCGTCACAGTTTCCGCAATCGCACCCGGCTTGAGCGTCACATCCACACGGTTCTGTTGAGCAACCACCAGAGTGATATTGTTCACCACCTGATTTCCGAATCCACTGAGCGACACGGTTACCCGGTACACTGCAGGATTCAAATACGGAACGGTATAGTCGCCGGCGGCATTCGTCAGTGTTTTCTGCGAAACGCCGGTTGCGGTATTCGTAATCTCGACATTGGCATTCGCAACTACTGCGCCAGTGTTATCTGTTACCGTTCCAAGAATCGTGCCGCTTGCGCTTCCCTGTCCATAGAGCGCATGGCCAGCCGTCATGAGCAACACACAAGTTAAAAATCTTATGATTCCTTTTCGCATCTCTCTCCTCCGGCTTCAGAACAAATCACTTGTGTAAGCCAAATAACCGCACGGACCTGGCATTCCTCGTTCAAGATCCCAATACCGAATCCAATCTTTCTTTCTGCTTTGTTCATCGCTTCCTGACTACTTCTGTTTCTGGCCCCGCACTATGCTCGCAAGCACAGCATCTATTCCATGTAAGATTTAATCCTCTATTGAATTTCTTTAAACATATCTGATGACATATCGAAACAGTGAACTGTATCGATAAAACCTTAAGCTAGCCGGAAGGATGTGCTAGCCCTACTCAATTTCGCTATTCTGAGGATTGCTACTTATACTCAAATAATCAGCAGAAAGCGTTCTCTTTGGGAACCGATGCGCACTCTATTGGTTTGAATAAACGGCTGTCAAGAATAAAAATAAGTTCCTTATTGAATCATATTTCCAACATCCCGTGTATCTCATTTGTGGGCGCACCAGATACGTTTTGCTATACTTGGTCTAGCTGGGACTTTGTGCAGAACCCGTCAAACACGCGCGTATCAGACAGAACAATAAGGAGTTGCCGGGACTGACTGCTTCCCGGGAACTCTGTTAAACTATCCTTTGGCGCAATGCCAACTGGCTCAATAACGGAGAGGTGGCAGAGCCCGGTTGAATGCAGCTGACTCGAAATCAGCCATACCTTTACGGGTATCGGGGGTTCGAATCCCTCCCTCTCCGCCAGATCCTTTTTCCCTCAACAACTTACCGCCATGGTGTTCACAAAATAGTGAGTTTGGTATCTATTGTCGCTTGTGCAATCAATGGCAGGCCGGCCATTATTCCCTACCCTTAAAATGTCTGTTTATCGAGGTTTCTCTCCCTGATCTACTGGTACATTTCATGCTGGGCCGATCAGCATCGATCTGATACTTGGCCTTCGCGTACGAGCGCCGAATCGTACCTCGTGACATTGATCAAAAGAGATTTCCAGCCACTTGTTCGGCAACGAGCTTGACCTTTTGCTCTAACGCTTCTCTGGCCATCGATGGATCGTTCTCTGCACTGGTGCTCATACTTATAGTGAATACGCTGTCTCGAACACGGCCAATGATTTGCTCGCCATATATGTAGCCTTTCCTGTCTGTTTCACACATCACTGCTTCATTTCCGATAGCTCGCAGAGGATTCATGCTACGAGTGCATCGTGCCTCATATGACTTAATGGCCTGGCCGGGGACTTTCATCACTTCAACGGTAATCAGGAGGTTCCGCGATGCGGCTGTGTCTTTATAAGTGAAATTACAGGTTGTGGGACTAATTTCAGATAGATTTGTGGGCGAATTCGCGCTGCCTCCGAGAACACCAAAGGCGGTTGCTTCGTTGATCCATGGACAGGCTGTTTTCGCTCGACAGATTGTGGGTAGAAGGGCAACAAGCACAAATAATATGAGCCTTAGAAATTTCACTGTATGCCACTCCCGCTGTAACTCGATGATTGCGCTGCAGGAGTTGCTGTACAGCAATTGGATATAGCGGCACGGTGCATTTCACCAGTACGGATGGGGCGGCCATATTGCCTGCCAACAGCACCTTAACCAATGGTGTGGGAACATTCAGCTCCACGCTGAACACAGCTGGAAGCCAGACCATTACTGCAACCGACACGGTGACGAGTTCCATCACGGGTACTTCCAATACAATCACCGTGACCAGCACAGCGGCAACGCATTTTGCCATCTCTGCCCCAGCATCGGCAACTCCAGGCGTTGCATTCAACTTCACCATTACTGCACTTAATTTGAGCAACGGCACTGCAACCGGATATTCCGGCACAGTGCACTTTACCAGTACCGATGGATCAGCTATATTGCCTGCCGATAGTACCCTAACCAATGGCGTAGGAACATTTAACTCCACACTGAACAAGGCTGGAAGTCAAACCATCATTGCAAGAGACACAGTGACGAGTTCCATCACGGGTACTTCGAATTTAATCGTTGTCGGGGCCCAAAGCACGATTACAACTTTGACTTTGTCGTTTACTTCGGTGAATACGGGTACTCCAGTTACATTGACTGCAACGGTGCAGGCTGGCGGTTCGCCTGTAACAACTGGCCGGGTAAAGTTCTGCGACGCGATGGCGACATACTGTGAAGGGCCAGCGATATTCGATGCTGCGCAGCTGACCTCAGGAGGAACAGCTTCCATCAAACTGATGCTGGGTATCGGTACACACTCGATCAAAGCAGTATTTGCAGGAACGAACAGTGATGTAAAAAGTAGCTCGGCAACGCAGGCATTAACCGTAACTGGCACATATCCGACGACAACGACAATTGTTGCTTCAGGTAGTACGGGCAATTACACGCTAATAGCAACGGTAGCAGGCAGCAATACTCAGACGCCAACAGGTACCGTGTCATTTCTGGATACAAGCAATGGCAATGCTTCGTTGGGCACAGCAACATTAGGCGCTGGAACAGTAACAGTCTGGGGAAGTACTCCAGTTTCAACTTCACCTGGCACGGGTGCCAATCCCAACTCAGAAGCAGTGGGCGACTTTAATGGAGACGGCAGACCGGATCTGGCTATCGCAAATCAAGGCTCTAATACTTTGACTATTCTCCTGGGCAACGGAGATGGAACATTCACATCTGCAGTGTCACCCGCTACAGGCACTAATCCAGACTCAATTGCTGTAGGAGATTTCAATGGAGACGACAAGCAAGATCTGGCGGTCGCGAATTACAGCTCAAACATAGTGACCATTCTGCTCGGCAATGGAGACGGAACGTTTACGGCAGCATCATCGCCTGCCACAGGCAACCACCCATCCTCAGTGGCAGTGGAAGATTTCAATGGAGACGACAAGCAAGATCTGGCGGTCGCGAATTACAGCTCAAACACAGTGACCATTCTGCTCGGCAATGGAGATGGAACTTTCACCGCTGCGTCAGTCTCTCCTGTCACCGGCAACCTTCCCCAGTCATTGGTAGTAGAAGACTTTAATGGCGACGGCACGCAAGATTTAGCCGTTGCGAATAATGGCGCCAATAGTCTGACGATCCTATTGGGCAATGGGGATGGCACCTTCACTGCTGCCTCAGTCTCGCCTGGAACAGGTTTTGCACCTATCTCAATCGCGGTAGGCGACTTCAATGATGACGGAATACCTGATTTAGCGGTGGCAAATGGCGATAACTCCATAACGATCCAGTTGGGTAGTGGGGATGGAACTTTCACCTTGAAATCCGCGCCCACCGCGGGCAACAATCCACACTCAGTCGCGGTAGGCGACTTCAATGGAGATGGCAAACAAGACCTTGCAGTCTCGAATTTTGACGCGAATACGGCGACTATCTTGCTAGGCAACGGAGACGGAACCTTCACGGCTGCAGCATCGTCGCCCAGTACAGGCACCAACCCTTCCTCAATAGCAGTGGGAGATTTCAACGGTGACGGCAAGCAAGACCTGGCAGTCACGAATAGAATCTCGAACGATGCGACTATCCTGCTGGACACCTCAATCACTACGGCCACCGCGACGTTGTCCAATGTTTCAGTAAGTAGCGGCGGAACACACAACGTCGACGCCAGTTATCCCGGTGATACAAACTACAGTCTAAGCTTGTCGGGCACAGCCCCGCTTGCCGGTTTGCAGACAACACCAACGATCACCTGGGCGACACCAGTGGCGATTATCTATGGCACTGCACTGAGTGCAACGCAGCTTAATGCGACGGCTTCGGTTCCGGGTACATTTGTCTATAATCCCCCCGCAGGCATGGTGTTAACCGCAGGTACACATCTGCTGAATGTCACTTTCACGCCGACCGACACCACCAACTACACCACGGCAACAGCTTCGGTCCAACTTACAGTAAATAAGGCAACACCCACAATTACCTGGGCAATACCTGTAGCAATCTCCTATGGTACGGCACTGAGCAGTACACAATTGGATGCGACAGCTTCGGTTTCAGGAACATTTTCCTACAACCACACAACAGGCACAGTGTTAGCTGCAGGCATACATACGCTATCCGTCACTTTCACGCCAACAGACATCACGGACTACACCACTCAGATAGCATCGGTCTCACTAACAGTAAACAAAGCAGCGTTAGTGGTGGCATCCAACAATGAAACTAAGGTCTATGGAGCAGCACTACCCACGCTGACGGGAACGATCACAGGCCTTGTGAATGGCGATAACATCACTGCAACCTATTTCACAACAGCAACAGCGACATCACCCGTGGGAACATATCCAATTACGGCAACCCTCAACGACCCCAATGGTCGATTGCCAAACTACTCCGTGACGCTCAATCAAGGCACATTGACGATCACGCAGTATGCGCTGACAGCGATAGCAAATAATGCAACAAAAGTATATAGCACAGTGAACCCTGCGTTCACCGGAACAGTGACAGGCGCAGCGAACGGGGACACCTTCACCGAGAGCTTCTCGACAACGGCGACGTTGAGCTCACTAGTTGGCGCATATCCGATCGTGCCCAGCGTGACCGGAGCCAACCTAAGCCAATACACGGTGATGGCTGTCGATGGCTCATTGACGGTGACGCAGGCTGCGACAACTACAACACTGAGCGCTAGTAGCGCTTCGATCACTCCCGGCCAGAGTCTCACGCTGACCGCGCAGGTGAAATCGTCTACTACCGGAACACCCACCGGTACTGTGAACTTCTACGATGGCACTTTGCTGTTGAATACCGCGTCTTTGAGTAACGGCACAGCCGGCTACACGACAACCACGCTTGCCAGCGGCGTAAGCCATGCGCTGACCGCTGTCTATGCGGGAGACGCGAACTTCACCGGCTCCAACAGCGGCTCTGCGACGACGGTGACAGTAACGCCGCTGGGCTTCACACTCTCGGTCGAAGGTCCAACGAGTCAGACAGTGATCCCCGGCAACTCCCTGACTTTCAGCTATAACATCGCGCCTACTTATAGTGTCTATCCCGGACCAGTGACGTTCTCTGTGTCCGGCCTGCCAGCAGGAGCTAGCTCTGCGTTCTCCGCATCAACCATCGCTGCGAATGCGGGACCACAGAATGTCACGCTGACCATCCACACGGCAGCAATCACGGCAATGCGCCAGAGCAATTATTATGCTCCGTGGACCTTGCGTGGCAAAGCTTCGTTCGCAATCGTACTGCTGCTACTGCCGTTCGCGAGGATACGGCGAATGCGACGCCGATTGGACAAGCACCTGCTCATCGTCCTGCTTCTGCTGACGAGTGCAGGCGCTGCGGTGGGGTTGAGCGGTTGCGGCACCAGCAATGGATTCGTGGGGCAACGGCCAAAGAACTACATTATCGCCGTTACAGCCATCAGTGGAAATGTCCAGCACACGTCCACGGTCAACCTCAATCTTCAGTAGCCCGAAAGGAGAATCACGATGCGCGGAA
>Ga0137415_10000236_pt1 | contig 48616 bp, 42 predicted proteins | sample CZODoug3_1_1_16f_FD_183082 | JGI IMG/M metagenome (GOLD analysis project Ga0137415, IMG submission 183082) | Vadose zone soil fungal communities from Angelo Coast Range Reserve, California, USA - CZODoug3_1_1_16fungal (Hybrid Assembly) | ecosystem: Environmental > Terrestrial > Soil > Vadose...
TTAGTAACTCAATCCCATTCGCCGGTACGCCGCGGCCAACAACCACAGCGGTCCGATCAGCAGGAATTGGACGTCTTTGAAGAACGAAGGGCGCTTGCCCTCGATCGCATGGCCAATGAACTGGCCGATCCAGGCAACCACGAATATCGTGACGGATGTCAGCCACAGCGGCCAGGGAAGTGTTGCAAGCCATTGGGTGATGAGCAGCAACACGGTGAAGGCAATCAGTATCCCGACAGCCAGCGCTGGGGATAGCGAGAGGTAGTACAGCAGTGATGCAAATGCCGCGACGGTCGCCCAGTTGATCCAGGGAGAGATGCTGGCGAACAGGTCGGGTACGGGCAGCGACCACAGAAGGCCAAACAGGGTCAGTACGATCAGGGGCACGCAGACCCAGTGCAGCAACTCGTTGGTTGGATTTTCGTGGCTCGCACCGTATTCGCCGAGCCATTCCGTGACGGTTCGCATGGGCGTAGGGCTTCCTTTGGCATGGGCCATTGGCGTGGGCCATTGACCCGACCTTGCGATGGCCCGGTCACGCTACGCCCAAGAGTGTGCGGCCGCAAGCCAGCCGCGCGCTGGGGCGTCGATGGCTGGAACCCGGCGGTAGCGTCGCGCGAGCCGTCATGGCCCAGAACCCTGGTACCGTCTAATTTGGTACGGGGCCATGACGGGTGCACCGACCACCGGCGCATCGGCCGGCTAGCCGATTCCCAAGTATCCCAATATCCCTTTAGCGGCTTCACGGCCTTCAAACACGGCCGTGACCACCAGGTCCGAGCCGCGGACCATGTCACCACCGGCAAACACCTTCGGGTTTGTCGTTTGAAATGGCGTGGTGGGCGTTGCTGACACCCGCACCCGGCCCGTCTTGTGCAGCCGGATGTCATGTTGGTCAAACCAGGCCGGCGGGCTGGGCAAAAAGCCGAACGCAATGATCACCGCGTCGGCCGGCAGAACGTGCTCGGACCCCGGGATTGGCTCAGGAACCCGTCGGCCGCGCGCATCGGGTTTGCCGAGTCGCGTCTCGATGAGCTTCACACCTTCAACACTGTCCGAGCCCACAATCTCAATGGGCTGGCGGTTGAAGAGAAACTCAACTCCCTCTTCCTTGCTGTTCTTGTAGTCGCGCCGGGAGCCGGGCATGTTGTGCTCATCGCGCCGGTACGTGCAGGCCACGGACTCGGCACCCTGCCGGATCGCCGTACGATTGCAGTCCATTCCCGTGTCACCGCCACCCAGCACAACCACACGCTTGCCGCGCATGCTGACCAGGCGCTCCGCGCTACCCGGAATCCGCAATTCGTGGTTGATGTTCGAAATGAGAAACGGCAACGCCTCATGCACACCAGGCAAATCCTCGCCGGGGAATCCGCCCTTCACGTAGGAATAAGTGCCCATACCGAGGAATACTGCGTCGTATTCAGCGAGCAGGCTTTCGAATGACACGTCATTCCCAACATCGACGCCGAGTTTGAACTCGACACCCATGCCTTCCATGATTTCACGGCGTTTCTCGACGACTTCCTTCTCGAGCTTGAACGGCGGAATGCCGAATGTCAGCAGACCCCCGATCCGCGTGTAGCGATCGAAGACCACGGGCGTGACACCGTTGCGAACCAGGATGTCGGCGCAACCCAGGCCCGCGGGCCCCGCACCAACAATGGCTACGCGCTTGCCGGTGGACTGGACACCGGACATGTCCGGTTTCCAGCCGCGCTTGAACGCCTCGTCGGTGATGTACTTCTCGATCGACCCGATGGTGACCGCACCCAGTCCATCGTTGAGCGTGCAGGCACCCTCGCACAACCGGTCCTGCGGACAGATACGCCCACAGACTTCCGGCAGGGAGTTGGTCTTGTGCGACAGCTCCGCAGCCTCAAACAGGTTGCCTTCCTGAATCAGCTTCAACCAGTTCGGAATGTAGTTGTGAACCGGGCATTTCCACTCACAGAAGGGATTGCCGCAGGCCAGGCAACGGCCCGCCTGCTGACCCGCCGCCTGGGGATCGTACGGAGCATAGATCTCCGCGAAGTTGGCCACGCGCGTCTCGACCGGATATTTCGCCGGGTCGGTGCGTGGGATGTCCAGGAACTGAAGATTTTTATCCGCCATGTACTGTACTTTGTCGTTGTCTGTGCATCAGGCCGCGCGCCGCAGGTTCTCAATCAGCGAGTCGATGGAGGCCGCCTTCGGCTTCACCACCCAGAACTTGCCGATGTAGGTCCGCAGATCGTTCAGAATCTCTTCCGCCCAGACGCTGCCCGTTTCCGCCAGATGCTGGTCGAGCAGGCTCTCGAGGTGTTGCAGATGGGATTGCATCGATTCCGCATGAATGCGGCTGATGTCGATCAACTCGTGGTTGTAGCGATCGACAAAATCCCTTTGGAGGTCGAGAACGTACGCGAATCCACCGGTGAATCCCGCTCCGAAGTTGACGCCGGTGCGGCCGAGGACACACACGACTCCGCCGGTCATGTACTCACAACAGTGATCGCCCGCGCCTTCGATTACAGCGGTCGCACCCGAGTTGCGGACCGCGAAGCGCTCGCCCGCAACGCCGGCTGCAAATAGGTGACCACCCGTAGCGCCATACAGACAGGTGTTGCCCATGATGATCGTTTCGTTGTGAACGAAACGCGCTGCGCGCGAGTGGCGCAACACGATCTTCCCGCCGGCCATACCCTTGCCGACGTAGTCGTTTGCGTCGCCCTCGAGATGCATGTGCAGCCCGCCGGCATTCCAAACTCCGAAACTCTGGCCCACGTTGCCGGTCAGGCGCACGGTCAGTGGAGAGTCCTCCATCCCGTAGTTTCCCCAGCGTTTGGCGATCTCGCCGGAAATGCGGGCGCCGATCGAGCGGTTGTAGTTACGAACGTCGTAGCTCCACTCGCCGCCCTTCTTGCTTTCAATCGCCGGCAGCATGTCCTCGACCATGCGCTCCGCAAGCTCGCCCTTGTCGAACGGGGCGTTGGACGCAATGGTGCAATACTGCGGCGCATCGGCCGCCACGCCTGCCACGGACAGGATTGGCTTCAGATCCAACTTTCGCTGCCGCGGAGTCTGGCCTTCCAGGATCTGCAGGTACTCGGTGCGGCCAATGAGGTCCTGAATGCTCCGCACGCCCAGGGCCGCCAGGATTTCGCGCACTTCGCGGGCCACGAACTGGAAATAGTTCATGACCATCTCGGGCAGGCCGATGAAGAACTTCGAGCGCAACAGGTTGTGTTGGGTTGCCACGCCGGTGGCGCAATTGTTGAGATGACAGATGCGCAGGTACTTGCACCCGAGCGCCACCATCGGAGCCGTTCCGAACCCGAAGCTCTCCGCCCCGATGATCGCGGCCTTGATCACATCCAACCCCGTCTTCAGCCCGCCGTCGGTCTGCACGCGGACGCGGTGCCGAAGCTCATTCAAGCGCAATGTTTGATGTGTCTCAGCGAGCCCCAGCTCCCATGGCGTACCGGCATATTTGATGGACGACAGGGGACTTGCGCCCGTGCCGCCGTCATAACCGGAGATGGTGATCGAGTCTGCATAGGCCTTCGCCACACCGGCCGCCACGGTACCTACACCGGGCTCTGCAACGAGCTTCACCGACACCAGTGCCTGGGGATTCACCTGCTTGAGGTCGAAGATGAGCTGCGCAAGATCCTCGATGGAGTAGATGTCGTGGTGGGGGGGCGGTGAAATGAGTCCGACCCCCGGCCGCGCAAACCGCAACGAGGCAATCATGTCATTGACCTTGTGCCCGGGCAGCTGGCCGCCCTCACCCGGCTTCGCACCCTGCGCCACCTTGATCTGCAGCACTTCGGCATTGATCAGGTATTCCGGAGTCACCCCGAAACGGCCCGAGGCAACCTGTTTGATCTTGGAGTTGCGCTCGGTGCGATAGCGTGCCGGGTCCTCGCCACCTTCACCGGAATTGGAGCGGGCTCCCAGCCGGTTCATCGCGATGGCCAGCGCTTCGTGCGCCTCGGGCGACAGAGCGCCCAGTGACATTCCGGCACTATCAAAGCGCGTAAAGATGGCTTCGGCGGATTCCACCTGGTCCAGCGGAATCGGCGTGGTGTCAGTCTTCAGACCCAACAAGTCACGCAGCGTCGAAGCCGGGCGTTGATTGACCAGCCGGGCGAATAGCTTGTACTGCTCGTAGTCGCCCGAAATGACAGCCGCCTGCAGCGTCGCCACCACGTCCGGGTTGTACATGTGGTACTCGCCACCGTGCATGTACTTGAGCAAACCGCCTTGATCCATCGGCTCGCGGACATTCCAGGCCCGCGCTGCGAGTTGCTTCGTGTCCGACTCCAGGTCCTCAAAGTCCGATCCCTGAATGCGGCTGTCAGTACCGGTGAAGCACATGTTCACCACTTCGTCGGACAGACCTACGATCTCGAACAGCTGCGAGCTGCGATAGCTGGTGATTGTCGAAATACCCATTTTCGACATGACCTTGAACAGGCCCTTGCGCACACCGGCCCGATAGCTGCGGCCCAATTCCAGTCGCGTGGCGAAATCCAGCTTCACGCGACCTTTGCGCATCATCTCGAACAGGACCTGGTAGGCCATGTACGGATACACCGCCGTAGCGCCGTAGCCGATGAGACAGGCGAAGTGATGCGAGTCGCGCGCCGTCCCCGTTTCAATCAGCAGGTTGCACTTGCAGCGCAAACCCTTGCGCACCAGGTGATGATTTACGGCGCCGGTCACGAGCAGCGCGTGCGCCGGGATCTTGCCTTCGACCAGGTATCGATCGGACAGCAACAGCACGAGCTTGCCGTCACGGACGGCCTTCTCGGCTTGCTTGCACATACGCGCGATCGCCGGCTTCAGTCCTTCGGCGGGGTCGTACTGCAGGTCGATAAACTCGTGCGAGACCTCTTTGAGGCCGAGAATCTGGCGCAACTTCCGCTGTGACAGAATCGGAGAGCCGAGAACGATTTGCCGCGCGTGTTCAGGCGCGGGGACAAAGACGTTGCACTCCGGCCCGATCGTCGTCTGCAGCGACATCACGATCGACTCACGTAACGGGTCAATCGGCGGGTTGGTTACCTGCGCGAATTGCTGCCGGAAATAGTCATAGAGCGAGCGCACCTTGTGAGACAACACCGGCATCGGTGTGTCGTCACCCATTGACCCGACGGCTTCGCTCTCATCTTCCGCAAGCACGCGAATAATCTCATCGCGCTCTTCGGAGGTGACGTTGAACATCTTTTGATAGAGCGAGAGCGTCTCTCGGTCCATCGGCTCCGCTGCGAGACGCGGGTCCACGAGGTCGGTCTCGAGATACCGAACGCCCTTCTTCAGCCAGGTCTTATACGGATGGCGCGACTTCAGGATCTCGTCGATGTCGCGAGACTCCAGCAGGGTGGCCGTCTGCAGGTCCAGGGCGATCATGTCACCTGGGCCCAGCTTGCCTTTGCGCACTACGTCTTCAGGTGCGTAGTCCCAGACGCCGGTCTCCGACGCGATTGTCAGGAAGCGGTTCTTGGTAATGACGAAGCGGGCGGGACGCAGTCCGTTGCGATCGAGAGTACACGCTGCATAGCGGCCGTCCGTCAGAACGATTCCGGCTGGACCGTCCCATGGCTCCATGTGGACGGAGTAGTACTCGTAGAAGGCTCGCAGGTCCGGATCAATGGAATCGAGACCGTGCCACGCTGGCGGCACCAGTAGCCGCATCGCATGCAACGCGTCGAGGCCGCCCATCAGCAGCACTTCGAGCATGTTGTCGAGGCTCTGGGAATCAGAACCCGTCAACGACACGAGCGGCTGAATGTCCGCGAGATTGGGAAGCAGCGGCGAACGGAACAGTGGCCCGCGGGCCTGCGCCCAATTGCGGTTGCCCTGAACCGTGTTGATCTCGCCGTTGTGCGCGAGGTACCGATACGGGTGAGCGAGCCGCCACTGAGGCAGCGTGTTGGTGGAGAAGCGCTGGTGAAAAACGGCTACCGACGCCTCGAGCCTCGGGTCCTCCAGATCGCGATAGAACTGCGTCAGGTACTCCGGCATCACCATGCCCTTGAAGACAATGGTGGTGGCGGACAGGCTCGGCATGTAGAAACCGGGATCGGTCTCTTCTATGGATTTCTCGGCGAATCGGCGCGCCATGTAGAGCTTGCGGTTGAATGAGCCTTCGTCCATGTCCGGCAGGCTGCAGTTCACGTAGATCTGCTCGATGTGCGGCAGCGTCTTCAGCGCCTGCTCCCCACAGGCGTCGCTGTCTATCGGCACCTTGCGCCAGCCGGCCAGCTCTAGACCTTGCCGTACGAGTTGCGCTTCGAGGATTTCGCGCGCGTTTTGCGCCAGTCCCGGATCACGACTGAGAAAGACCAAACCGGACGCAAAGCGTTCGGTCAGCTCGATTCCCGCCTCTGCGGCAACCGCGCGCAAGAATGCCTCAGGTTTCTTCAGTAGCAGACCGCAGCCGTCACCCGTCTTGCCGTCGCCGGCGATTGCACCACGATGGGTCAGGCGATTGAGGGAAGTAATAGCGGTCTGTACCAGCCAATGGCTCGGCTGGTCGTCGAGGTTGGCAATCAGGCCAAACCCGCAGCTGTCGCGTTCGTAGGCGTCTCTATAAAGTCCCGTGTCGGGTGCGCTCATGGTCGTGCCTCAAAGCAATCTTTTAATTGCGGCCTACTGCCAATTACAGACAGGCACCCCGAAGCCACGCGGCCTGGAGCGCTTTCTATGAATCGGAGGGCGTGCGTTCCCCTCCCGCTGCGGGCAAAATTCCCGTAGCTGCGGTTCAATCCAGAAAATCTTTGCGGTCAGAAGCCCGAGCCGGATCTGTGAATCCAGGGGCTGGCAGTCGAAGATCGCTCGGGTCGAGGCTGGGAGTACCCGTGCGGCGGTCGCCTGTCTACACCATCACTATGTGCCCGATAATACCGACCCACCAAATGCTTTCAATAGCGCCAAACCTTCTAACCACCCAACGTCTGATTCTCAGGCAGTGGCGCGAATCCGATCGGCCCGCCTTCGCGCGACTCAACGCCGACCCGGTCGTCAGGCAGTTTTTCCCCAAATGCCTCACCCGTGACGAAAGTGATGCCGACGCCGCCTGGATCGAGAAAACGATAGCGGAGCGAGGTTGGGGATTTTGGGCTGTAGAGGTGAAGGGTAGCGACGCAATTGCAGCTGGGGAATCTAGCGCCACCACGGTTGGCGAGTCCGACGCTACCGCACGCGGTGGATCCGGCATCACCGCGTGCGGCGAAGCCGGCGTCGCCTCACCGCACGTCGTCGCCGCCGCCGATGCACCGCGCGCGCCCTTCATCGGCTTCGTCGGGCTGTCGGTGCCCAGCTTCACCTCGCACTTCACTCCGTGCGTTGAAATCGGCTGGCGCCTGGCGAAGGAATACTGGGGCAACGGTTACGCGAGCGAGGCGGCCGTTGCGTGTTTACGTTTCGGCTTCGAGAAGTTGACGCTTAAACAAATCGTCGCGTTCACCGCCCCCCTGAACAAGCGCTCAATTGCTGTGATGGAGCGCATCGGCATGTCGCGCAATCCCGCGGACGACTTCGACCATCCAAATATCCCACCGGGTGATCCGCTGCAACGACATGTCCTGTACAGAATGAATCGTTCTGACTGGGATCACCTGTATGTTCCCCGCGACGCGCAACTGTCTTAATCCAACATCCGGCAGCGGCACGGAGGCGCGGCAGAAAAAAATCGCCGAACCGATCGCAATTTTGATGTGGAACCTATTGCACCCTAGGGCGTCATACCTCAACATTCGCGCGCGTTGCGGGGTGTGGTACCACTCGTGACGTCCAGCGATGGTCGTTCGGACCCTTTGGAGGTGATTCACACCCAATGATCAAGAAACGCACAGACTCCGCCCGCGCCACGCCGCGTCGGCAAGCCGGAAGCGACGCCGCTTCCCGTCTTCAAAGCGTTAACCAATACCTCGAGAAGAATTTCCCCGACTTCTTTGCCGAAGCCCGTTTCCAGGTCGGGGATGACGATTACTTTCTCTACGCCCGCTTCGGCCAATACCTGGCTCGAACCATCGAGCTGAACCGCGTTTCCCGCGACAAGATCAATCGTGGCTTCACCGTGTTGAATAAGATGGCACGTGTGTCCGCGAGAAGCCCGCGCATCCGCGAGATGCTCGTCTCGGGCCCGCTCGAATACATCGTGGATGCTCCCAAAGCCCGCGCGCTCGCGCTCAAGCGCTTGTCGCCTGTGGCGCAGGGCTACATGGAGAGTCTCTGCGAATGAGACGAGCGCTGGGCTGACACGGCCCGGCGTCTCCTCGCCACCGCGCGGTCGCAGTCTGAGCTGCCCCGCGCGACGTGACTGCTGCGTGGCCGCACCGCCGCCGCGTCACATTACCGTTCACCGTCTTCAGCGCGCACGCCAGCCCGACCCGGGACCTGGCGCGTCGGCGTGTTAGCTCGGCTCGCGCGGCGTCAGCTCGATCGTCAACCGCTGCATCCGACGAATCACCTGCAGCGTGATCGGCTTCCCCACCGGACAACGACTCAGCTGCAGGTGCAGCGCATCGATTCCATTCACCGGCGAGTCGTTCACGGCGACGATGAGATCGCCCGAATGCAGTTCCGCCTGAGCTGCCGGCCCCTGCGCGTCGCGAGTCACGATCTCGACTGCGCGCGTCACCGGCAAATCCAGCGCCCGCACCAAACGTGTACCCAGCGCTCGGTCACGGACACTGACGCCGAGATAGGCGCGTCTAACACGCCCTTGCGTGAGGATCTCCGTGAGAACCCATTGAGCGGTGCCAGCAGGCACCGCAAACCCAATGCCTTGAGCCATCGCAATAATAGCGGTATTCACGCCGATCACCCGCCCACGCGAATCTACGAGTGGCCCACCGGAGTTCCCGGGGTTGAGCGCCGCCGTGTGCTGAACGACACCTTCTATGAGCCGCCCATGACGACTTCGCAGCGAGCGTCCCAGCGCACTGACGACACCAGCCGACACTGTTGACTCAAATCCAAACGGATTGCCCACGGCAACGACCAGCTGTCCCACACGCAAAGGCTGCGCCGTAGAAAGCCGCGCATATGGAAGCGCACCGGCCTGCGCGCGAAGCACCGCAAGGTCCGTCGCCGGATCTCTTCCAACGACCACCGCCGGAACACTGCGACCATCCACGAAAGCTACGCGCGCGTCCTGCGCGTTCTGGACCACATGCTCGTTGGTCAACACGTAACCGTCCGGGGTTACGACTACTCCGGAGCCAGCACCGCCCCGATCTCGCGCCGTTTCGCCTGCGCCGCCCACGTAGATACTGACAACCGCCGCGCCGACGTGCTCAACCGCACCGACGACCGCTTGTGAATAAGCGTCGAGCGCGTCGTCGTCCTGCGCGTGCGTCTCTGGAGCGGCACTCGTGTCCACCAGCGCACCCGTCCCTGCCATGGAATCATTTTCGTGCAACATACGGGCGAGGGTTGGGGCAGAGCCGCAAATATCTCAAGGCACCCTACCCAAACGGGTGACGCCAGGGTCTGCGGGTACCGCCAACGTTTGCGCATAACTCCAGCGTTTGCGACTGACGCATGCCCCCTGGACAAAGACTCTGTCCTAAGGAGCATCTCTCCCACCACCGTTTCCTGCCAGAATCCCGCGAATGGCCATCAACCTCGTCCAATGTGCAGTGCTGCTCGGTGCAGCCGTCCTCGCCGTCTCTATATTCAGACTCCTGAAGCTGAGCTCGATCCTGGGATACGTCGCCGCCGGAATGGTGATCGGTCCGTGGGGCTTTCGACTCGTCAGCGACGTGCCCAGCGTCATGAGCTTCGCGGAGTTCGGCATCGTCCTGCTGCTCTTCATCATCGGCCTCGAACTGCAACCAACGCGCCTGTGGGTCATGCGGCGCATCGTGTTCGGAATGGGTGCAGCACAAGTCGTTCTGTGCGCGATACTGCTAGGGCTGACCGGATGGCTGCTCGGTCTTCGACTGGTGCCAGCCCTGCTCGTGGGATTCGGTCTCTCTTTATCTTCGACGCCGCTCGTACTTCAGTTGCTTGCAGAGAGAACGCAGCTGAAGAGTCCGCACGGACGATCAGCATTCGGCATTCTGCTGTTTCAGGATCTAGCCGTACTTCCCGTACTCGCGGCGTTGCCGTTGATAGCTCCAACGACCGTGGAGCCTCTCGTTCACGAAAACGGCCTATTCACGCTTGCCAAGTTGTTGGCCGTAATGGCGGCAATCGTAGTGGGCGGACGCCTGTTGCTACGACCAGCACTCCGCGTCGTGGCGCGCATCAAGGTTACCGAGGTTTTTACCGCGGCCGCATTGCTCACGGTCATTGCCGTAGCGATTCTCGCGCGGCAAGTGGGGCTGTCCATGTCTCTCGGCGCATTCCTGGCGGGAGTGCTGCTGGCGGACAGCGAATTCCGACACGAGCTGGAAGCTGACCTCGAGCCGTTCAAGGGACTGCTGCTCGGTCTGTTCTTTGTTGCGGTCGGCATGGCCGCCAATCTGGGCCTGCTGCAGTCCATGCCATTGCGGGTGCTTGCGGTCACCGCCGGATTTCTGGTGATCAAGATGATGGCGATCACGCTCCTCGGTAGAGCGTCGGGCCACTCAGCACAGTCATCCTGGCGTCTGGGCTTCACTTTGCCCGCGGGAGGAGAATTCGCGTTTGTGTTGTTCACTTTGGCAGCACGTGAACGAATCATCGACGCTGATTTGGCCGACCTGTTGGTCCTTTCAGTAACGCTGTCGATGATGATCGGACCGTTGCTGCTGATTCTGTACGATGCGTTCCACAGTCGATTCGACGACGAACCAGCGCGCCCGTTCGACGGTATCGAAGAGGGCGAGAATCGCGTGATCATCGCCGGGTTTGGACGCTTTGGTCAGATCGTCGCTCGCGTGCTCACGGCACGACGGCTCAAGTTCACGGCGCTCGACTCGAACCAGACCCACGTCGACTTCGTACGAAAGTTCGGCAACAAGGTCTACTACGGAGATGCCACGCGGCTGGACCTTCTGCGTGCTGCGGGCGCCGAAGACGCGCTGATCTTCATCCTCGCCATCGACGACGTCGACGCTTCCATTCGCACGGCCGAGCTCGTGCGAGAGCAATTTCCGCGTCTCAAGGTCTTTGCACGCGCCCGGAACCGCCAGCACGCCTTCGCTTTAAAAGACGCTGGGGTGCGGTACATCATTCGCGAGACATATGTATCCAGCCTCGAGATGGCGACTACCGTGCTGGAAACCCTGGGTGATTCCTCCGCCAAGGCAAAGGCATTAGTGCGCAAATTCCGGCAACATGACGAAGCGACCTTTGATGCGCAGTACGCGGTCAAGGACGACGAGACCAAATTCATAGCGACCTCGCGTGCCGCGGCCACTCAGCTCGAGGAGCTTTTCGAGGCTGACGTGGCCAAGACGGAGTAGTTGATGGACGACGCCCTCAGAGTGCGCGAGTTCTGGTTCGGCAAATCGTTGACCGGACCTCTGCCGGGACACGGTGAGCTCGCCTCCCAGGCGCTCGCCCTCAACCGCCGTGCCAGCCTCTGGTTCGAATCCAACCCGCAACTGCTCGGCCAGCAGGACGAAATGATCCGGACGCAATTCCACGAGCTGGTTGAGCGGGCGGGTCGCGGCGAGCTTACCGGGTGGGCCGATAGCCCGCGCCGACGCCTCAGTTTGATCATTCTGCTCGATCAGTTTCCGCGCCAGATTTATCGCGGCACGCCGCAGGCGTTTGCGTACGACCCCGAGGCCCTGAACCTGACTTTGTCGGGAATGCAGCTGGCGGCCGATGGCGCCCTCAATCTCATTGAGCGGCTGTTCTTTTATATGCCGCTACAACACACGGAATCGACGGAAGTACAGGACGAGTCGGTATCGGTTTACAAACGGCTCGTTGCGGAGAGCCCGGCGGAGCTGCGATCAACGTTTGAAGGGGCGTTGCAATACGCGGAACATCATCGCTCGCTGATTCGACAGTTCGGCCGCTTTCCTCATCGCAACCGAATCCTCGGCCGCGAAAGCACGCCCGATGAAGAAGCGTATTTAAGGAAGAGTGGCGAGACCTTCGGCCAGTAACGGGCTCACTCGTGCACCAATCGCTCCAACCTCCGCACCTGCCGCTCGAGGTCCCCGCGAGATTCCAACAACTCGACGGCTAGTGCCGCGCCGGTCACATTGACGCCGAGGTCGCGCATCAATCGGCCGGCTATACGCAGGCGCGGCAGCGACGACGCCGGCACCAGCCACTCGGCTGGCGAGGGTCCGCGCGAGACGACGACGCCAAGCTCGACGAGCTCGACAACCACCGTCATGTCAATCAAGCACAGTCGGCACACGTCGGTGACGGCGATCCAATCACTTTCGCCGAGCAGGCGCGCGTCCAGCACGTAGTTCGGTGTCGGCATAGCTTTAACCCCCGAGATCCGCGCGCGGATTGAAGTCCAATTTCTGCTTCATCTCCTCAAACACCGCCTTGGCTTCCGGTGTGTCAGCCGGTGGCACCACGATCTTCAGCTGAATGTACTGGTCGCCTGGTGTTTGGCCGGGCAGCCCGCGGCCTCGCAGGCGCATCTTCTGGCCTGACTGCGAGTTCGGCGGAATACGCATCTCAACACCGCCACCCAGCGTCGGGACCGTCACGGTCGCGCCGAGCGCACTCTCCCATGGGGTGATCGGCAAGGTGAGCGTGACGTCGCGGCCTTCCAGTTGGTACAGCCGGTTCGGCTTCATGTGCACTTCGAGGTACAGATCGCCAGGCTTGCCACCATTCGTTGGTTGCTCACCCTGTCCAGCGAGGCGAATCAACTGGCCATCAGTGACTCCAGCTGGGATCGTCACCCGGACGGTGTGAGTCTTTAAATCCAACGTCCCATCCGGCTTCAAATCCGGACGCTTCAGCTCAAGCGTGCGCGTAGTCCCCGCGTAGGCTTCCTCGAGATCAATGTCGACGCGCGCGTGGTGATCACGCGCGGCTCGGGCGCCCGCGCCACCGAATTGGGTGCCGGCAGCGCCGGCACCACCGCTGAAACCGCCTCGGGCACCAAACAGCGATGAGAAGAAGTCGCTGAAGCCTTCGGCCTCCTCGAACTCCTCCTGCGACGCACCGCCACGCGCGTGGGCACGTCCCTGCCGCGGTCCGCCCCGAAACTCGAAGCCACTGCCCCAGTCTGGCGGTGGCCGAAACTGCTGACCGGACTTGTACTCACTGCCCAGCTGGTCGTACGCGGCGCGCTTCTCGGGATCCTTCAGGACCTCATAGGCCTCCTGGACCTCCTTGAACTTTTTCTCCGCGTCCTTCTCTTTGCTGACGTCCGGATGAAACTTGCGCGCCAGGCGCCGGTACGCCTTCTTGATTTCATCGGCGGTTGCGGTGCGGGCCACGCCCATTATTTGGTAGTAGTCGCGATATTCCATGAGTCGTTACAGGCCTCAATTGAGCCGGTGAAATGGGGGCGCAGTGGCGTCCAGGCAAGAGGTTGAAAGCGGCCTGCATAGACCCCAATTTTTCGCAGAATATGAACACGAACGCCGCTTCCGCGACAGATTCTATTCTCGTCGCCTGTCCACAGTGCCACTCCGTCGTACGCACCCCGTCCGATCGCGTCGGTGAGCACCCCAAGTGCCCTAAGTGCAAGGCGCAACTCCTCGACGGACACGCGATTGCCTTGGACGCTGCCTCGTTCGCGACTCATACGTCCAAGGGTAGCCTGCCGGTACTCGTGGACTTCTGGGCGCCCTGGTGTGGTCCGTGCAAGATGATGGCGCCCGTGCTCGACCGCACGGCTCAGCAGCGTGCCACTACCCTTCAGGTCGGCAAGGTTAATACCGACGAGCAGCAGGAGCTGGCCGCCCGCTTCAATATCCGCAGCATCCCTACCGTGATCCTTTTTCACCAGGGTCGGGAGGTTGCGCGCCAGCCAGGTGCTGTGGATGCGACCACTCTGAGCCGCTGGCTAGACGGTGTTCTGCCTCGATAGGTGAATGGGTGACCGACGAGGGGTCCGGTAGACTCAGGCGGGTGTCGCCAATTTGAACGGGAGCGACGCCCTCGGTGGCTCGCCACCGGTGGCACAGACCTCGGCTTGAACTGCGCCGACTCGGTGCGCCCGACCGGATAGCTGCCCAAATCGATGCAGCTGTAACCCCTTCAAGGCCCCTGGAAGCCACTGCCGTAGTCACCAATAGCCCGTGTAGCGCGTAGCCGCCAGGGCATGATTTTTGCACAACGCACGTATGCTCGAGACATCCCCAATTCCATCCCCCGTAATGCGCTTATCCCGTCCACCTCCCCTGAGGAACCTCCGGGCGTTCTGTGTGGCTGCGCGTCATCGCAGCTTCAAGTTCGCCGCGGACGAATTGTTCCTCACGCCGTCCGCAGTGAGTCACCAGATGAAAGAGCTGGAAGACTCACTCGGTGTGCGGCTGTTTGAGCGCAAAACGCGTGCTCTCGAGCTGACAACTGCAGGACACACCCTGCTGGACGACGTTGAGCCGCTGCTGGAAGCACTGGACCGAAGTCTCGCGCAGATTGCGCGCCGCAACGGCCGAAACACGCTGCGAGTGTTGTTGCCCCCGTTTTTTGCCAGCGAGTTGTTCATCCCTCGGCTCACGAGCTTCTGCGCGGCCCATCCGGAAATCGACATGCAGATCGACACGCGCGATCCGCGTCCGTCGATTCACCCGGCAACCGCTGACGTTTCCATTCTTCTGTCCGATCAGGTCCCGCAGGGGCTGCGGACGTCGCGACTGTTTTCGTTGTCGCTGACGGCTGTCTGCTCGAAGGAACATGCGCCGACGGTTGCCCGTCTCGGCAGCGAAGTATTCCGGCAGATGGCGCTGATCGTGCACAAGACGCGGCCGTTCGCCTGGCAGAGCTGGGCCGAAGAGGTCGGGCTGGAAACGCCGGAACCGAAGAACGTGATCGAGCTGGATACGATGTTTGCCGTGGTGCGCGCGGCGGAGCGCGGCATCGGTGTTGCGTTGGTGCCGTCCGTGTTGTGTGAGTCGTGGTTCCGTTCCGGAGCGCTGGTGCGGATTTTTTCTGTCGAGCTCGAGACCAACGACACATACTTTCTGGTCAGCAGGCCGAAAGACGCAGACAAGCCCGAAGTCAAAGCCCTCACCAACTGGGCGCTGGCGCAATTCCGCCCCGCGCAAGTGAGCGCGGATCATCCATCGGCCTAATTCTTTTCGTTTGTCGCTCCCTGTCAGGTTTCCTATTGTGACACCGCCCGATCCAACACCGGGCAGTGCCATGGATTCAACTGACAGGAGATCGACATCATGCGTTCATCGAGCCGTAACAGTCGCGAACACTCGGGCGCCGTCCTGGGGCTGGTCGCCGCAGTCTCGTTGCTGACCGGCGAGTGCGCACAGGCCGGCGAGCACAACTTTGTACTGACTGCCTATAGCAACGGCAAGGGCGGTACGCAGCTGCTCAGCGGCGACTACGATGCCGCCGGCAAGGCACTGCAGTTCCACCCGACCCTGTCGGCATTTGACGGCAGCACGAACAGCAACAACCGCTGTGTTGCGTTCGCCAAGACCAAACAGTTTGAAGCAGCCCGCGCCGCCTGTGACAAGGCCGTGCATGAAGCGGAGCACGAAAAGGCATCCTTGCCCTCGTATCAGTACTGGGCGCGCAGCCTGGAGAATGACTACGTGGCCGTCGCCCTGTCGAACCGCGCAGTGCTGCACTGGATGACCTCCGACAGTGAAGCCGCGGCTGCCGATCTGAAGCGGGCCGAGGAGCTGTCGCCGAAGTCCGACTTCGTGTTGCGCAACAAGTCGGCCCTGGAATACTCACAGACGGCAGTAGCCCGGGTCGACGTGGCTTCCAAGTAAGTCAGCCCAACTCATCAATGGTTCGCGGCCAGTCATCCTTGAGTAGCCGCGATAAGGACCGGTCGGCGAGTATTCGCCCTCCGGTCTGACATCCCGGACAATAGTTGGTCTCATTTTCGGCGTAGCGGATGCGTTGCACAGGTGCTGCGCAGACCGGGCACGGTTTGCCGAAGCGGCCATGTACGGCCATTGCGGGTCGAAATGCTGTTACTTCTTCGGGGAAGTCAGCGCCCGCTTCAGCTCGCAGCCGTTCGATCCACTCCGGTAACACGACACGAATTGCGTCGTACAGACGGCGCACTGACGGTTCGTCGAGTTTCTGCGTCAACGCGATCGGTGATAGACGCGCGCGGTGCAGAATCTCGTCGGAGTAGGCGTTGCCGATGCCGCTGAAAGTTTGCGGATCCGTCAAGGATCGCTTGAGTGTGTGATTCTCGGCGAGCAGGCGCGCGCGAAACTCCTCATAAGGAGCTGCGAGGATTTCCAGTCCGCCGGGATCGTGTTCCGCGAGCTGTTTGCTGCTGCCAAACACGTAGAGCGAAGCTCGGCGCTTGGTGCCAGCCTCCGTGAGCGTGAGTGTTCCCGTGTCAAACACGAAGTAGGCCAGCGCGGCGCGGCCCGTCTTACGGGCGCCTGTTGGAAACCAGTGCAGCCGGCCGGCAATCATGAGATGCAACACCAGCCATTGATCGCCTTCAAATCCCACCGCAACCCGCTTTCCCACGCGCCGCAAGTCAACCACGCGGCGGCCCTGCAACGAGGTCGGTGGCGGTTCGAAGGTCCGCAGCAGAAAGGGATGCGTGATTCGGGTAGACTCGAGCTTCGCGCCCAGGATGCGCGGCCTGAGCGCCTCAACATAGACGGTGATATCCGGTAGCTCGGGCATTACCCGCCGAAATCGAAATCGGGCCGAGTGAGGGGCATTTCCGTGATGGGGCCGTACCGGCCAACCTGGTCGCGCAACTCGGCCGCGTCGCCGATCAGAACGATCGCTACCGCATCCGGTGAAGGGAAGACTGTGTCGATCACCGCCTGCATCTGCGGCAGGGTGACACTCTGAAGTTGTGCGCTGTAATTCTCGATATAGCCGGCGCCGAGACCATAGAGCTCGATTTCGCCCAGGGCGACGGTCCAGTCCATGGCTGTCTCAAAGTCGAGCGGATACTGACCCAGTACATAGGCGCGTGCCGATTCCAACATCTCGGCAGTCACGGCGCCGTGCTTCAATTGCTCCAGGGTCTGCAGTGCCAGATCGAGTGCTTTACCCGTGTCCTGAGTCTGCGCGAAAGAGCGAATCGCGAATTCGCCTGCGACGCTGCCGCGAGTGAAGCCCGAGCGGGCGCCGTATGAAAGGCCCGACTTCACGCGCAGCTCGGTATTCAGGATGGAAGTAAATCTTCCGCCGTACAGCGTGTTCACCAGATCCAGGGCGGCGCGGTCGGGATAGTGGCGATCAACACCCACATTGCCAATCCAGAAATGCGTCTGCGCAGACCCCGGTGAGTCCACCAGCAACACGCTGCGCTCACGCACGCGTGCCGGTTGAGGCAGGCTCACCATGGGCCGATTGGATCGCGGCCAATCCGAGAATGCCCGCGTGACTGCTTTCTTCAGCCACGTCGAATCAACGTCACCAGCAACCACCAACGTGGTCTGGTCGGCGCGAAAGTGAGTATGGTAGTAGTCGACGATATCCCGATGTGTGAGGCCGGCAAGCGAAGACTCGCTCCCGATCACCGGCCGCGCAAACGGATGCCCCTGAAACAGAAGCGCCCGCCCATAGGTGCCAATCAACTCTGACGGATCGGAATCCTTGGCCGCCTTGATGAGCTCAATCTGCCGGTCGCGCAGATTCTCCAGCTCCTCGAGCTTGAACCGGGGACGCAGCAACGCGTCGGCCAGCAGTTCCAACATGAGCTGTTGGTCGCGCGCCAGGAACTGGCCGCGGATCGCAATGGATTCCGGGCCTGCTGCGGCATTGAATGTGCCGCCTACGCCCTCGACGGCATCCACGAAGGCGAAGGCATTGCGCTTGCCTGCGCCCTTCTCTAACAAACCCGCGACCAGCGAGGCCACACCCGACTTTCCGGGGGCTGCCGCTGATTCGCCACCGCGTAGCACGGCGTTGAATGAAACCAGAGGGATGTCATGACGTGGCATGACGATGAGAGTCATGCCGTTGGAAAGTACGATCCGCTCGTGAGCAGGGACGTTTACGCCGCCCGCTTGCGCGTTGACGATACCGGAAGGCACAACGGTGGCCTGGGCGCCGAGGCCACCGCCCGAGATTACGGTCGCCGTAGTGGGGTGCGCATCTGCTGGGCCGTCGGTTGTAACTGCCGTCCCACCATACGCGCTGACGTTCCCGCCATCGGCGGTCACGCCTCTTCTTCCTCGGCGTCGGACCCTTCCTCGCCCACCGCCGCGCCTTCTTCAGGCACCAGCACGCCAACCGTACGGCGCCGTTTATCCAGGATCTCACGGGCGACTGCCTGGACCTCTGCACGAGTGACCCGGTCAAACTGCGCAGGAGCATCGAACAGCTTCAGCCAGTCCCCGTGAAACACTTCGTACTCACCGAGGAGCTGCGCCTTGCCATCGATGGTGGCCAGCTTCTTCCAGAAGCCCGCGGCCGTCATGTTCTTGGCGCGGGCCAACTCAGCGTCCGTCACGCCATGCTCGACGATTGTCGCGAGCTCCCCGTCGACAGCAGCCTGCACTGCGGCGACATCGGATCCTTCCGGCAAAGTCAGGAACAGCCACAGCAGGCCGGGGTCGAAACCCTCCTGCCAATGACCGCCGACTTCAATGGCCAGCTGCCGCTCTTCAACCAACATCCGGTGCAGGCGCGATGAATCGCCATCGACGAGAATCGACAGCAGCAGATTGACTGCCGGGCCCCGCACGTCCGCGGCGGCAGGCGCCTTGTAGGCGAACTGCAGCAACGGGGTTTGTGCCTTGCGGCGGATGACGAACTGACGCTCGCCCAGCTGTTCCGGTTCCTCGGTGCGCACCTCGAGGGGCGGCGCCTGGCGCGGAATGGATTCGAAATAGCGACGCGCCAGCTCAAACACCCGCTCGGGGACGAGATCGCCGGCAAACACCAGGGTCAGATTGTTGGGCGCGTAGTAGGTCTTGAAGAACTTCTGCAGGTCCTCCATGCGCCACGACTGGATATCAGCCGGCCACCCGATCGTGGGAAACCGATACGGATGGGAGACGAATGCTGTCGCCTGCACCTGCTCGCTGAGCAGGCCCTGGTTATTGTCGTCGACTCGAAGCCGACGCTCCGACGACACCACACCGCGCTCGCTTTCAATGACGGCCGGCGTGAATGCGAGGTTGGCGACGCGATCGGATTCGAGATCGAGCACCAGCTCGAGCGCGTTCCGTGGAAACCAGTCCTGGTAGACGGTGACGTCGTCGCTGGTGAAGGCGTTGTTGGCGCCACCTTGCGCCTCCATCAGGCGATCGAATTCTCCGGGCTGACGGCGCGTCGTCCCGTTGAACATCATGTGCTCGAAGAAGTGGGCCAGGCCGGTGATGCCTGGCGACTCGTTGCGACTGCCAGCGCGCACCCAGTTGTTCAGTGCAACGCTGGGGATGTCGTGCACCGGCCAGACGATGATCCTGAGTCCGTTGGCGAGTGTCGTGGCGCGCACGAGCTCACGGCCGGGCACAGGCGACACGGCCGGCTCAACAGCGGCGGTCAGCGAGCCTACGGCGAGGAAATGCGAGCCAAAGCTTTTGTTCATAGCCCGAAGTCTACCGGTCCCATCGCATAGAAAGCGTTATCAAAACGAAAGTCCGTATTTTGCGTACTTTTGTGGCCCGATTAGGAGCCTGTCTAACTCATGGGCCCTCAGCGCAAGAGGATGGGTACGAAAGGCGGGAGCTGCAAGAGACATCGAAGTGGCCCGCACAGTTCGAGCCACAGGCAAAAAAAAGCGCCGCGAGCAGGGGAAGATGCATCGCGGCGCGCAGTTTAGCGAACACCGGGGAAGTTATTCGCCATTCAAGCCTTACACGGTTAGGCTAAAGCAAAGGGCGTGCCAGGTTGTGCACCTGCAATAAAAACAAAGAGTTAGCCCCGAAGTGAGAATCCGTTCCGGGTGACGAGAATTGTCATCTTCAGACGGTGGGGTACCCAGGCCTCCCGCTGTTCGTCAGTGTGGCAAAACGGCGACGCAGGCTTGGCCACGTCTTCTGAGCAAATCGCAGATCGAACGGGCCTTACCCTCGTCGCCGACGGCCGCCTGGAGGCGGTAGATACGGCCAGCGGGCGTGTCGGCGGGGACGACGTGCTCCTGCAGCCCTTGGAGTTCGGAGGCGTGGCGAGAGGTCAGGAGGCGCCATTCGGTGGTGGCGCCGGCCTCTGTGCTGAAGGCACCTAGCTGGATACCGAAGCCGGTTGGTCGGGCTGGGCGCTGCCCAGCTTGCGTCGCGATGGTTTGAGTCGCGCCAGTTTGCGTGGGCCCGGGTGATGTGGGTCCGATGTGGGGTGCTGTGGAAGCGGGCCCCGCGGTGCCGGATGCCGAGCCGGAGCGTGCTGTGGCTGCAGGCGCCGCAGTGTTGTTGCCGGCTCCCGCTCCGACGCTGGCTGTGGACGTGGGCACCGTGCCGTGCGGGGCCGACGACCCAGCCGGCGCGGCTGCTTCGCCGGGTGAGGCAAGTCCATAACTGCGTGCGCCGCTTGAGGCTTCAGTCGCCGGGCCAAGTTGAGCCGCCGCTGCCGAGGGCACGTCGTCAGCGCCGCTGGAAGCGCCCCGGCCCGCACTACCTACGGCCGCCGTACCCGCCGCGGCACTCGCACCGACACCTACTGACCCGCTCCCGCTTGAGCTTCCAGTGCGGCCGGCGGCAGTCCTACTACCCGCATCCGTCCCCGTCTGCTCCCCAAGTGAGAAATTCTCAATCCGAATGCGCGCCTCCTGGGCCCACTTCCCATTCGGGTGCTGCGTGATGAAGTCTCGGTAGGCATCAACGGTGTCGGCACTGCCCGCGTGCTGCCAGTCCCGGTCTTCGCCGAGCTGCGCGACGCGGGTGCGCGCTTGCGTAGCGAGCTCACTCTCGGGATGCCGCTGAATGAATTGGCCGTAGCCCTCGATGCTGTCGGCCGCTTCCGCGGAGCGCCAATCCTGCTGTTCACGACTGCACCCTGCCACCAGGAGCAGCAAACAGACTCCTATCGCACCACTTCCTGCCCGGACTGTGATCATCGTCAGCACCTTCTACTTGCCGCTACTGGATATTCTACCGGCCCTCGAAGGGTACAGGCCCCCAATGGCCCGGACGCGTTTTTGACTGGAGAGATGATGAGCGATATGCCGAAGCGACGACTGATTGATCAGCTCGGAAGCTCGCCGACCTTTGTGGCCGAGGGATGTCATCTCACTGGCGACGTCGAGACGGGAGGTCCGCTCGTCGTATGTGGCGCCATCCGCGGCGATGGCCGAGTGGGCGGCGCCCTCAGCATGGCTGCGAAGTCCCATTGGGAAGGCGAGATCCACGCCTTAGCCGCGGTCATCGCGGGACGCATCTCCGGCAAGTTGGTCGTTGAGAACAAATTGGAAGTCGGCTCCACCGCCGTCATCCACGCCGACATCATTGCGCGCAGCATCGCCATCGCCAAAGGAGCTGTGATCGACGGCGAGGTCACCGTCACCAGCGGTCAGCCGGTCGTTCGGTTCGAAGAGAAACGCGGCCCCGCCTGAGCCTGCGCCAGCCGCGGCATCAGCGCACGCACACAGCTGTGCGCTCGTACAGCGTCCCCGGTCAGCAACGTTCCCGAACCAACACTGGCGCCACACGGCGACATAGAGGTGATTTCGGGTAACGTGTCTATACTCAATCGACTTTCGTCCGGCGCGTGCATTTCCGTGAAAGCGATGAGGTTGTTACATCTGGTGGGCTATCGAGGAAACTCGGCGGAATTTCCCGAGAACACGCTCCCGGCTTTGCGCTCCGCAATTGCGTTGGGTGTTCGATTCATCGAGCTCGATGTGCACCTGTCAGGTGACGGCGTGCCGATGGTTTGCGACGAGCATCAGCTGGCTCGTGTCACGGGCGACGATGATTCAGACATGTCAGGCGCGCAGATGTCCGCCCTCGACGTGAGCCAAACCAACCGTTTCGGCGAGCGATTTCTCGGCACGCTGATTCCATCATTGACGACGGCACTTCGCCTGCTGGAAGGCCGTCCCGAGATTACCGTGTTCGTGGTGTTGGGCCGCGCGAGTGTCGCGCGCTTTGGACACGACCAGGTAATCTCTCAAGTAGTTCGCGCGCTGAAGCCGTTCCGGTCACGCTGCGTGTTGGTGTCAAAGGACTTGGCTACCGTACACACGGCGCGCACGCGAGCCGAGTACCCGGTTGGTTGGGTGATTCCCGCGTACGACTCACGTACGCGGTTGAAGTACGAAGCGTTCAAGCCGGAGTACCTGTTTTGTGATCGCGCGCTGTTGCCGGCACGCGGACCATTGTGGCGCGGACCCTGGCGCTGGGCAGTTTCAGATGTGTCGGATCTTAATACGGCGTTGGAGTTCGCCAACCGAGGCGCGGATTTCGTGGTCACACGAAATGTGCGGGCGCTTGGCGAAGCGATGCGAGCCCACGCCGCGGCGCGTGCTGCACACACGGCGTCGATGGCAACAGCCAACGCCGTGTCCAGGGCAGATGGAATTTCACGCGCAGAAGTCATCGCGCGGGCAACCCAGGCAAACGAGGAAACGATCGTTCGCCGAGAAATCAGCCCGCGGGCGACTCCGCCAGTTCGTACGGACACAACGCCGCGCGCTACCATCACGGAAACTTACACCGCAGACATGGACGACGAGCGCCATCGCATAACCATGGCCGTCGAGGCCTGACGCTGACGGGAACAGCCGGCTGTGGGGCCGCCCCGTCCGCCAACCGCGGCACACTCACGGCCACCGCGGCGTCATCCGCCAGCGCCACGCGGCCGCCCGCGCCCCAACGCCGGCCCACCCCGCATCAGTACGCGCCCGCGTGCGTCAGCTAAACACTCTCCAACATCGACGCCCTCCCCTCCCGAGGAGTCGGCGCCCCACTCTCAAACTCCTCAACAATCTTCCGCTCAACCCAACTAGGCCCGGACAACCGCTCCAGGAACCCACAGTGGCCCCCATGGCGGGTGACGGTGAGCTGCAACGATGAGGCACGCGCGAGGCGTTGCAGGCTGTGCGCCGGGATGATGGGATCGTCCAACGACGTGAAGATCCGCGCCGGCACCTTCAGATGCTCGAGCTGTCCGCCCGTGATGGCATAGCCGTTGAGGTAATCCTCGAGACTGGGGAAATCCGTGAAACGCTTCACCAGGTCGGCCGTCATGCGACGCAGGTCCGCCATCTTGCCGAGCTCTTTGAAGTCATAGTCCTTGGGCCACACCGCCTGCTTCTTGAGCAGCGAGCGCATCCACTTGCGCACGAAGTACAGCTGGTAACCCGGAAACGACTGCTCCAGGGCCACCAGCGTCTCACCAGGATCGAGCACCGGCGAGACCGCCACCACCTTGGCGATGTTCAAGCCGGCATCGCCCGCCTGGGCGGCCGCGCGGAGCAGGAAGTTTCCACCGAGCGAAAATCCCGCGAGACTCATCGGCCGGGCAGGGTACAAATTCTGGATCGCGCGCAACGCGCCCACGACATCCGACAACCGGCACGAGTGAAACAGGTCCCGATTGAGATGATGGGTCTCGCCGTGATCGCGAAGATTCAGGCGCAGCGTCTCGAAGCCTCGATCGAACAGCTGCTGCGCCAATGACAGGATATACAGTGACTGCGCGCTGCCTTCCCAGCCATGCAAAATGACAGCGGGCCGACCCGTGCTGTTGGTCGGACTGGATCCGAAGCACTGCAACCGGACGCCATCGCCGCAGTCGAGGACCATTTCTTTTTCAGCCGCAACCACGCCAGCGGTACGCCGCATGATCGAACGTCGACGCGCGCTCGTGCTCGCCAGCATCGATTGCACGTGCCGGTTGCGTAACCACCGAGGTGGCCGAAAGTCTTCGTCAGGTCGAAACGGCACGGCGCGAAACGAGCCAGTCCTCGAGTAACGGGGGGTTAATGAACCCGGATCTCCACGCGATTGTTGGCGCCGCCTGCGCGATTCCATTCGCCCGCCGTGAGCCCGGGCGCTACCGCCGGATAGGGGGTGATGATTGTAGTCGCATCGCCCGTCGAGGGCTGCACATCGACGCTTCCACGAGAGGCATTGCGAACACCTCCCACGAGGTTGGCAAACTGAAGCGGGATGCGCTGAGCTGCGGAAAGCGCCTCATCGGCCGGATTTCCCACGACATCGCACTTGGAAAAGACAGTCTCGTCCGGAGCAACCGAATACCCATCATTAACATTGCCCATGAGACAAAAACGCCCGGGAAACGACCTGATGTCCACGACGCCGCTGTGATTTTCCTTCACGAGCCGGTCGAGCAACTGCCGGATCAATTCGAGACGCGGCCCCCCCAGCGAATCGGCACCATACGGCACCGATATCACCAGCGGCTTTGCCTCAGTAGGGAGTGCCCGCGGAGGCGGGCCGCCATTGGCGTTGTTGGGCCCGCTGGTGCCCGACTTCAAGCCTTGATTTCCAGAAGATTCGCCGTCGAGAGCGCCCCTCTTCTTGGCCAGGGCCGTATCCGCCATCTTTGTGCTCGGTGCGGCGGCCAGGCCCACCGTGTCCGACTGAACGGCGATATCCCGCCGCAAGCCATCGATCTGCCCACTCAACGCGCGCAGCTCACTGGACTGCTGCCACCACAACGCAGTCGTAGCGAACGCAATAGCAAGCGCAATACTCGCCACAATCCACGCAAATTGAACCGGCGGACGCGGCGGCGCAGTTGCAGTCAGCTCAGCGACCGGAGCAGCAGGTGGGAGCGCTTCCAGCAGCAGTGCCCGAACTTCCGCAGTGATGCGCTCGGTCTGGGTGTCGACCCCGGCAACGAGTGCCCGGCGAAGCTCGGCGAACTGCTCCCGCAAGGCTGTCTCAGTGAGTACCTTGGGCAGCACGCCCGAGTCGTTGGCAGCGCTCTGATCGACCGGCGGCGGCGCCTCACCAACCGGTACGTTGAGAGGCCGGAAGGTGCCTTGGAAGGCGCTGCGCCGCTCAGCCAGCAGGTGCAGCTGGTAGAGAACCTTCGACACGTCCGTGGGCTTGATCTGCTTGGGCAACACGCCCACGGCACCGAGCGCACGGGCTTGTCCCAAGTACAGCTCTCCCTCCTGGGAGGTGTACATCATGATCGGGATCGTCGCGGTCAGCGGATTGTTCTTGATCGCCTGAACAGCCTGAAATCCGTCCATGCCCGGCATGAGGTGATCCATGAAGATCACATCCGGCCGATGGCTGGTCAGATACTCAATAGCTGCTTCCGCGTTCTCCGCATTGTCGACATCGATTTCGTATTTCTCGAGTATTCGAGCGAGAAATAGCCGTGCAGACTTGGAGTCATCAACGATCAGCGCGCGCTTGGCCCCCATGCCTGCTCCAACACCCGATGTTCACGTACGTGTGTGTGTCAGAGAAAGTGTAGCGCAGAACGCGCGATCTTCCAGCGTTGTCGCACGAGTGCGACGCGCAGCGAGAGACAGGGGCGCTGCGTCAGGCGATCGCGCGCTCAGCCCCCGGCGATAGCCGCAGGGATTCATACAGGTCGGCCAGCCTTCGAGCCATGATGGCGGACGACCACGTGCGTGCATAAGTTCGACCACGCTCAGCGAGATCGTTCCGTAGCGTTTCGTCCTGGAGCACCCGCACGACAGCGGCTGAGAATGGCTGCAATTGCTCCTCAACTACTAATGCACCGCAACCGGCCTTGAGGATGGAGCGCGTCCCCAGCTCCGCGGTAGAGACGACAGGCGCGCCTTGAGCCATGGCCTCCAGAAGCACTAGACCCTGAGTCTCGGTGCGCGACGCGAACACAAAGACGTTCGCCGCAGCGTAGCAATCGAGCAGTCCGGTGTTGCGATCGAGATAGCCGGCAAAGTGGACATCCTTCTCCAGGCCGAGACGGACGACCCTATGCCGCAGATTTTCGCGGGCGGGACCTTCGCCTGCGATCACGAGCATTGCTTCAGGTACCGTCCGACGCACCTCGACAAATACGTTTACCAGGAACTCAATATTCTTCTCGTGCGCAACGCGCCCAACATAAGTCACCAAGGGCCTTCCCGCGGGAATCCGCGCTTCGGCGCGAAAACGCTCGGCGACGCCGGGATTGAATCGATCTGCGGGCAGACCGGTTGGCAGCACATGAATTGGCGTAGAGACACCGTACTCGAGCAACACATTGCGCATGGGATCTGACGGCGCGATCAGAGCCCGCACATCGTCGCACTGAGAGCGCGTAAAGCTTCTCGCTAAAAAACGGCCGATGCGCCGCGGCAATACCGGCACGTAGTGATGCAGGTACTCTTCGAAGAACGTGTGATACGTCGCAACACAAGGCAGGCCCATGTTGCGCGAGTAGCGCGCGGCCGCGTAATGGGCAATGAATGGTGTGTGGATATGGACGAGATCGACTTGGCCGCGCGGGATATTCGCGAGCACTTGCTTCAGTGCACCCCATCGCATGCGGCGGTCTTCAGGGTCCTTGGGCACTCCGGAAGAAGCGACTCGCAGAATTCCGGATTCGTCGCCGGCTCGTTCGTTTGAGGTTGTGGATTGGTCATAACTCGGTACGACCAGCAACGTGTCGACACCGCACGTCGCGAGATCCTGGCGGAACGTGCGGATCGACGTGGAAACGCCGTTGACTCGGGGGAAGTAGACGTCCGAGACGAAGAGTACTCTTGTCATGGGCTGCGCCCAACTCCCCTGCGGGTCGAAGCGACCCGCACAATGCAGCGGCGCCAAGCGCCGGGTAAGACAGCGCGGTCAGGCCACTGAAAGACCTAGTTCTGCTAGAGACGCACCAATCGCTGCGCCAACCAGAACGTCGGTCGGGTAGTGGAGTCCCAGCACCACCCGCGAGCCGGCAATCAGTGCGGCCAACGGCACCAGTACCCAGGACAGCTCGGGAAAATGAGCCGATGCCTGCCAGGCGAACGACACGGCATGGAGCGTGTGGCCTGAAGGGAAGCTGTAGCGATCGAGCGGCGCACCCGCTAATGCAATCGACGAATGGGTAATGAACGGGCGCTCGCGGACGAAGACCCGCTTGAGCAGCTTGTACAGAACTACACCCAGGATGCCCGTCATAGCCATGATCACGGCGGGTTTGACCGCAGCCGATCCGTACAGCAGGGGCAGGGTAAAGATCAGCACATACCAGATGATGCCGTCGCCCAGGCGACTGGCGATCTGAAACACGCGGCAGGGAAACGCCAGCGAAGCGCCCCGGTTCATTTGCCGGCAAATTCCATACTCGACCGCGTCAAAGCGGGCGATCAAGGCATTAAAACCGCTGGCCTTCATAGATGCCTTCCGAGCCACGGCGGTGCGACTGCACATGGCTTCTTGACCGTAGCTTCAATCCCCAGCGCGTCAAGTGGATGACGGAAGTGTGAAAGTTTCATTGCGACAGGGACTTGGGTGTGATTTCGTGCGTTACACGTCAAATAATCCAAGTCAGGACACTGATTTACCGTGGCAAGCATGGTACGACAATGCATGAAACCACGGCAGCGACCCAAAAGAGAGAGCTACCACCGGCTGAGACGCCTCGCAGCAGCCCTTTTCTGCTGCGCCGCTTACGACTGCGATGCCATCAATCGGGTCATCCTCCAGGTCGGACAACTCTCAACAGCGAGCGTTCAGGCGCGCAGCGCCACTATGACGCTGGATATCACTCCTGAGGGCTCGCCAACAGTGCATGTCCAGGTTGCACAAGTGGCGCGGTCGGGAACGACCTACAGCGACGTCGACATCGACTGCTCAGAACTCCTGATCAAGCAGCCGCAATTCGCCTGCAACCAGGGAAGCATCGCCGCCCGAGGCGGACCCACCGGTCAGATAGCAATGAACGCCGCAGCCGCCTACGACACCTCAAACGGAGCAGTTTCCGTGAGCGGCTCCGGCCTGAAGGTTGCCGGAGCCGTGACCCGATTTGACGGCAAGCTCCAGTCGCGCACGTGGGCGTTGAGTGTTGATGGCGAGGGGCTGGACCTGACTGCCGCAGGCCAACTTGCGCGGCCCTGGTTCCAACTCCCGGCTGGCGACACGCTCAGCGGTCACCTGAAATTTCGACTCGCGGCAACCGGCCAATTGACCGAGGCCAACCGTCCGGGCAAGACCCAGGTGCACCTCGAAGCCACCACTTCCGACCTGAGTTTCTCGAATCAACCCGGTACGACGGTGGCCCAGAATCTCACCGCCGCACTCACGGGCAATGCTACGAGCGATCGCGGCAAGCTGACCTCCGACCTGACACTGCACAGCTCAGCCGGCCAGGCATTGGCCGGCGCGGTCCTGTTGGACTTCGCCAGGAACCCGTTGAGCCTGGCGGCACACGTCGAGCCCGACGGGCAAAGCCTGCAGCTCACGCAGATTCAACTCAACCAAAACGACCTGTTGGCCACCACCGGCAGCGCCCGAATCGCACTCGGCCGCGGCCCCGTCACAATCGAACGGGCCCACCTCGACATTCAACGGCTGGAATTCGCGGCGGCCTACCGGAGCTTTCTGCAACTGGCCCTGGCCACGACGGACTTCGGCGCACTCAATGTCGGCGGTCGCGCCACAGGCGACATAGACATCGCGAACGATGCGCTGACCGCCTGCAACGCCCGGATCGAGAACGTCAGCATGGCCGATTCCACCACCCGACTGTCGCTCGCCAATGCGAACGGTGAGCTGCACTGGAGCGCAACAGCCACCCCTCGGCAATCCCAACTCTCCTGGAGTGCCAGCAGCGCCTATGGACTGATCGGCGGACCGGTGCAGATGACATTCACGGCGCAGGGCAACAACTTTGCGCTCGCGGACAACACGCGGTTTCCCATTTTCGATGGCGCCCTGGTCGTCCACACACTCGACATCCGCCGCTTCGGCCCCGACGCCGAGTTGGATTTCGATGCCCACCTGGAACCGATCAGCATGCCCCTGCTGTCCAAGGCATTCGGCTGGCCCATCCTGTCGGGCCACCTCGCCGGCCAGGTCCCCGGCGTCACTTACCGGGATCACGTCCTGACAGTGCAAGGCGACCTGAGCGCCAATGTCTTCGACGGCACGATTGTGGGAAGTCACTTCAAGCTCAGCGATCCCCTGGGGCCCTGGCCCCGGCTGGATGCGGATGTAACGGCCCGGCACCTCGATCTCGATCTGCTGACGCACACCTTCTCCATCGGCTCGATCGCGGGGCGCCTGGATGCCGATATCAAAGGGCTCGAGCTGTTCAACTGGTCCCCGGTCGCTTTCGACGCAAAATTGCAAACCACGCCCGGCGATAAATCCGAGCATCGCATCAGTCAGAAAGCGGTCACCAGCATCTCCAGCGTGGGGGGCGGTGGTGGCGGCGTAACGGCCGCGCTGCAGTCGGGCGTGCTGCAGTTCTTCAAGACCTTTCACTACGACCGCATTGGGATCCGTTGCCAGCTGCGCGACGAAGTCTGCCTGATGAGCGGGCTGGAGCCGGCCAAAAACGGCTATTACCTCGTGAAGGGACGCGGCCTGCCGCGTATCGATATCATTGGCAACGCTGGCCGTGTGGACTGGACGCAGATGGTGGCGCAGATTGCGGCGAGCATGCACTCACAAAATATTATCGTCCGCTGAGGAGACCAGGATGCGAAGGCTCTTACCGATCAAGTTGTTGGCCCTGAGCTGCCTGTTGGCCGCCTGTGTGACGGTAAACGTCTACTTCCCAGCGGCTGCCGCGGAACAAGCCGCCGACCGCATCATCGACACCGTGACGAGCCAGCCGGGCGGCAGTGTTTCCAACGGAAAGAGCCCGGCAAACGACACAACGCCTGCCAAGACCCCACCCAACTCACGCGTGGCACCCAAGGCCGAACGGCCCATGCTGTTGGCAGCAGCGGGCGCGCTCCTGGATCTGCTGATTCCCGCGGCCGAAGCGCAGGCGAGCCCTAATCTAGACGTCTCGGATCCACAGATCAGGGCCGTCACTGCCTCCATGCAACAGCGCTTTGGTGATCTGAAAAAGTTCTTTGATGCCGGCGTGATCGGCCTCACCGCGGATGGCCAGGTCGCCGTTCGTGACCAGAACGCCATGGCCCTGGCGGATCGCGCGGTCGTCGCCCGGTTGGTCACAGAAGACAACCGTGACAGAGCAACCCTGTACGCCGAGCTCGCAAAGGCGAACAAGCATCCGGAGTGGGAACCCGACATCCGGCGGACGTTCGCCCGCCGTTGGGTGGAACGCGGCGCTCAGCCGGGTTGGTATTACCAGGACGCCGGCGGCAAGTGGGTGCAAAAGTAGGCTGGCAGTCGGTAGCGCACGCCGCCCGCCAAAGGCGACCAACACCGCCGGGCCCGACACCGCGGGCCGACTACCCGGCCAACGCGGAGTCGCCATGCCGGCCGCGGTGCAGCCAGCCCCGCACCCGCGCCAGCTACTTCCCGTGCGCCTCAAACCACCGCAGCACCGCTGCGGTGAACTTCTCCGCCGACCCCGCCGCGTGTGCAAAAAACAGCGACGGCTCCGACAGCTCCACCTCGAGCAGACAGGGCGCGCCGCTGTCATCGCGAATGAGGTCCACACGCGCGTACAACGGAGTACCGAACGGCACAGCGGCCACAACCTTCTCCGCCAACCGCATCTCCCTCGCACCCGGCACGCGCGGCGTGATGGTCTCCGCAGCAAACAGACCCGCTGTTGCTGTACCACCCGGCGGAAGCAGCGGTCCCTTTCGGATGGCGTGACTGAAGCGCCCTTCGAAAAACATCAGCGCGGTCTCGCCGTCGCGGTCGACGCGCTCCAGATAGGGCTGCAATAACACACTGCGATTCGCATCGAGCAATCGCCGGGCATGCGCAACCGCCGCCCCCAACTCCACGCGCCGGTGACGAGCTGCATCGCGGGATCCCGCACCAACGGCCGGCTTCACGACCAGCTCGGCCTGGCGGTGCAAATCCAGAAAACGCCTTACAGCCGCCTCCGGGTCATCACCGGGCTCAATGAACGTGCTCGGCACCACAGACACGCCGGCGGCGGCCAACTGTGCCAGGTAGTGCTTGTCGGTGTTCCACTGAACCAACGGCAAGGGATTCAAAACGTGGGTCAGCTTTGAAGCCCGCCCCATCCACGCGAGGAACTCGGTTATGCGCTCAGCGTAGTCCCAGGCAGACCGCAGCAAGGCGATATCAAACAACGCCCAGTCGACCTTGGGATCGTCCCACTCTGCAATCTGCACATCGCAGTCGGCCTGCTGCAGCGCCAGGTGCAACGGCGGCTCATCTACATCCAGGCCGCGCGCTGGGCGCGCCGTGACGAGGGCAATGCTCAACGCAGGCATATGGCGAGCCCACGCGGGCGCGGACCCCTCATTCGCGGGTTCCCGAGCCGCGATTCATCAGCAGCACGGCGATTCCAAACATGATCACCACAGCCACAATCATGAGACTGAACGCCATTCCCACATTGACGTCGGAGGTGCCCAGGAAGCCGTACCGGAAGGCGTTGACCATGTACAGAATGGGATTCGCGTACGACAGCGTCTGCGCCCAGGGAGGCAGCAGGCTGACAGAATAAAACACTCCACCAAAGTAGGTGAGCGGCGTCAGCACAAACGCCGGAATGAAGCTCACCTGGTCAAAGTTCTTCGCGAACAGGGCATTGAGGAACCCGCCCAGCGAAAACGTCAGCGATGTCAGCACCACCGCAGCCAGGATGATCAAGATGTGATGCACGTGCAGGTGAGTGAACGCCAGCGACACGAGGGTCACGGCACCCCCGACGAGAAACCCTCTGACGAGCCCTCCCGCCGAGTAGCCTGCAACAATCAACCAGTTCGGCAACGGCGAGACCAGCAGCTCTTCAATGTGTTTGCCGAACTTCGCGCCAAAAAACGATGAGACCACATTGCCGTACGAGTTCGTGATGACCGACATCATGATCAGGCCCGGCGCGATGTATTGCATGTAGTCGAAGCCGCCCATGGCGCCGACTCGCTTGCCGATCAAACTGCCGAAAATGACGAAATACAGCGTCGCCGTCACCGCCGACGGCACAATCGTCTGCCCCCAGATACGAATGATCCGCCCGTATTCACGGATCACGATCGTCTTGAATCCGATCCAGCGGACAGCCCCGAGGCTCATCTGCGGCGCGGCGGCCGTGTTGACTGCCACATCCATCAGCCCTGCCCCGCCGCCGGAGCGGCACCCCGTTCCACCAATCGCATGAAGATCTCCTCGAGACGATTCACCTTGTTGCGCATGCTCAGCACCTCGATGCCGGCCGCCGACAACTCGGCGAACACCTCGTTGAGATTCTGCTCCTTGGTGATCTCGACTTCGAGCGTATGGTCATCCGTCAGCGTGGTCGCAAGCGAGCTGCCCAGCTGTGGAGCCCGCTGCAGGATGTTCCGCAGGTTGAGCACGAACACCTCCGTATTCAACCGGCGCAACAGGCTGCTCATCCGGTCGCGCTCCACAATCTTCCCGCCGTCGATGATCGCAATGTTCCGGCACAGCGTCTCGGCTTCCTCGAGATAGTGCGTCGTGAGAATGATGGTCGTGCCGCGCTCGTTGATTTCGCGCAGAAAATCCCACATGGAGCGGCGGATCTCAATATCCACGCCCGCCGTCGGCTCGTCGAGAATCAACAGCCGCGGCTCGTGCATCAGCGCCCGGGCAATCATCAGCCGGCGCTTCATGCCGCCGGACAGGCCGCGGGAAATATTGCCGCGCTTGTCCCAAAGCTGCAGCTGCTTCAGGTACCGCTCCGCCCGCTCGCGCGCTATCGAGCGCGGAATCCCATAGAACCCCGCCTGGTTCACGACGATCGTGAGGGGGGTCTCGAACATGTTGAAGTTGAGCTCCTGCGGCACGACGCCGATGCAGGCCTTGGCGGCCTCGAGATCCGTGTCGATGTCGTGTCCGAAGACGGTAGCGGTGCCGGCCGACTTGTTGACGAGCGACGTCACAATGCCGATGAGCGTCGTCTTACCCGCGCCGTTGGGACCGAGAAGCGCGAAGAAGTCACCTTGCTCGACGTCGAGATCGACGCCCTTCAGAGCCTGGACGCCATTCTTGTACGTCTTCGTGAGATGACGGACGGAGAGTGCATTTGTTGGAGTGGTAGCCATCAGTTCGCAAAATACCGCTGTACGTACTCTTCGAAAGTACCCTTGTCACTCGCCTCAATGGAGGCCTGTTTCGCCAGCGATTCCTGTGCCTGGGCGGAGAATTCCGCGAGGCGCTCCCCGTTGGGCGGGTACAGGTCCAGGAAATAGTCTTTGTGCGCCTTGGACATGCGCAAGGCCAGATCGAAAAAGGATTCGTCCGTGGTCGTGAGCTCCTCCATCAGTCGGGCGGACGGTGTCAGCGCAACGTTGGCGAGCTTGGCTGCCTGAACCGCCAGGGCCTGTGAGTACGGGCGCGAGGTATCGCCCCGATCCAGTACTTCGCAGATACCCGTCATCGAATCGAGCAGCTCCTGGCCCCAGGACTGCATCGACACGGTGCGTCCATCCCGCCACAACATCAGGTCCGGCTCGCGGCCCCGTCGCGCCACAGTCACATGATTCTGGTCGAGGGAAGCCTGCTCGGAATCCCCAATGGGCGGACTGTCCTTCATCAGGCACAGCGCCAGGAACGCTTCCAGAAAGCGTACCTTGTTCTGGTTGACGCCCACCGGATCGAAGGCACTCACATCCAGCGCGCGAACCTCAACATACTCAACTCCCGCCCGCCGCAGTGCCTTGGTGGGACGCTCGCCCGAGCGCGCCACGCGCTTCGGGCGGATGAAACTGTAGTATTCGTTCTCGATCTGCAGGATGTTGGCGTTGCCCTGCTGATATTCGCCCCTGGCATCTTTGATACCCAGCGCCTCGTACGCCGGATGCACGGTCGAGATGGCGCGCTGCAGATCGCGAACATACTCATCCAGACTGTTGACTGACACATTGAGTCCGGACTGGTTGCGGTTGCTGTAGCCGACATCGCTCATGCGCAGGCTGGTTGCGAACGGCTCATAGAAAGTATTGTTATTTTCGGGGCCCGCGTGCTGTCCCCGCAGGAACGACTTGCAGACGACGGGCGACACTCCGAACAGGTAGAGAACGATCCAGCCATACCGCCGGTAGTTGCGCAGCAGGTCGAAGTAGCTCGCCGAGATGAAATCCTGGCCCCGTTCGCGGGATTCGCGGATGTCCGCGTACATCTCCCAGAACGGCAGCGGAAACGAATAGTTGAAATGCACGCCCGAGATGGCCTGCATCATCCGCCCGTAACGCAGCGAGAGCCCACGACGGTAGACGTTCTTCATCTTCCCCACGTGGGACGTGCCGAACTCGGCGATGGGAATATCCTCATCGCGCTGGATCGCGCAGGGCATGCTGGTGGCCCACAGCAGCTCGTCACCCAGGTGACGGTAGACGAACTGGTGCAGATCCAGCAGGTACTGCAGCAGCTCCCAGCTACGCGTGAACGCCGGCGTCACCAGCTCAATGAGCGATTCGGAAAAGTCCGTCGTGATGTGTACATTTGTCAGCGCCGACCCGAGGTCGCACGGGTGCGGGGTGGTGGCCAGGATGCCGTCGGGGCGAACGCGCAACGATTCTTTCTCGACACCCTTGCGGCCACCCTGCAGGATCTGTGGCTGGCCCCCGTTGACGAGCGCGGACAAACGGCGCTCAAAGACTCGATCGATTCCTGGCCTGCTCATGGTGCGGCTACCTTACAACTGCGGCTGCGCACCAGACGTACGTATTCAGAGGGATTGACCTTGGCCAGCATGGGGTATTTGCCTGATATTTTAGCGTGTTATACGAACGGCCCGGCATCTTGGGCCTGAAAGGAGCCCGAATCAATGATCGGCATCATCGGCGGCACAGGCCTGTACCAGATGGACGAGCTGCAGGTCACAGAGGTCCGCGAGGTCACGACGCCCTTCGGCGCTCCGTCCGCACCGATCGTGCTGGGGATGCTTCAGGGACGCAATGTCGCCTTTCTTGCACGTCACGGGCTGCACCACGACCTGTTGCCGAGTGAGGTCAACTATCGGGGCAACATCTGGGCACTCAAGAGCCTGGGTGTACGCACCCTCCTCGGCGTTTCCGCCGTTGGCAGCCTGCGGGAGCAGATCCGTCCCGGAGACCTGGCCCTGTCGTCACAGTATCTGGATTTTACGAAAGGTCTGCGCGCGTCGACCTTCTTCGGCCGCGGGCTGGTTGCGCATGTTTCGACGGCGAATCCCACTTGCAGCACCACGGCGGCGCTGGTCGCGAAAGCGGCGCGGGCGTTGGAACTGACCATCCACGAAGACAAGACCCATGCCGTCATCGAAGGTCCCCGGTTCGGCACCCGGGCCGAAAGCCTCTTTTTACGCAACAGCGGCGCCGACCTGGTCGGCATGACCAACGTTCCGGAAGTGTTCCTCGCCGCCGAAGCCCAGCTCGGCTACTGCACGATCGGCGTGGCGACGGATTATGACAGCTGGTTGGATGACCCCCAGCATCACGTGTCCGCAGTCGAGGTCGCCAAGTTATTTCGTGGCAACCTCGAACGCGTGCAACAGTTGCTCGCGAATGTTGTGGTGGAAAATCAGGAGGACGAGGCGCGAGCCTGTCGCAATACGCTCAAAGGGGCGATTATGACTCCGCGGGAACGAATGACGGCAGATCAACGGTCGCTCGTGAGTTTCTTGACGGTGTAGCGGGAACCAACTCCTCCGCGCCCTGCCGCAACAGCGAGTCGACCGGCAGCGCTTCGAGCCGGCGCACCGCATATTCATAACCCGCCGCAATGGCGCGCTCGAATGCCGACCAGTTGAGCATGTCGATCTGGGCGAGGGGCGGCTGCAACAGCAGGTCGGTTTTCTCGCGGTGGGCCGCGGTCATCGCACTGCTGTTCACCATGCCCGCGCGCCACAGAATCTGGAAAATATTGGGCCGATGCCGCCGCACGCGCAACCAGCTCATGAGCTGCCAGGGTAAGGGCACATCCACTTCTTCACTGTCGGTTGTAAAGGCTCGATCCGCACCTACATCGACCCCGATGACCGGGCCGCGACCCAGCTCGCGCATGGCGTCCACGGGGAGATTATTCATAGTGCCGCCATCCACCAGCACCTCGCCTTTGTGAACGACCGGCGGGAGGACTCCGGGAATCGCGACAGAGGCGCGCAGCCACAACCACAACAGTCCGCGCCGATGGACCATGCAGTGACCGGTTGTGAGGTTGGAGGAAACACAGAAGAACGTCAGCGGCAGATCCTCAATATGAATGTCACCGCAATCCTTGCGCAACAGCCGGCTCACCTTGCGGCCGGACACGAGCGATACAAACGGAAGCGTGTAATCACGCAGCGGCTTGCCAATGACAAAGGCGGCGTGGAACCGCTCTTTCAGCTCCTCCACGCTCCAGCCTTGGGCAACTCCTGCACCTAGAATCCCGCCCATACTCGTGCCACCGACGAGGTCTATCGGCACTCGTGCTTCGCGCAATGCCTTGACGATACCGATGTGCGCGAACCCACGAGCGCCACCGCCGGACAGGACCAACCCAACACCCCGCCCGGTGAGCATTCTGGCCACTCGGGAAATGTCTGCTGAGCCCGTGATGTGATGATGTGGAATCCCCGGCTGAACAGCCAGCCAGCGGGCGGCCGCGCCGCGCGCAATGCTGCCATCGTGCAGGAGAATGAGCTCGGCCCTTTGCGGAGCCATGCTCGATTCCCGCGACCCTGCGAGCGCCTGCCACGGTCCAACATTGCCCTCAGCACGAGCCAACAACAACAATGCGTCTGCCTGCCGGACGCACAAGCTGCTCCAGCGGCCGGGGGCGGCATCGCCCACATACACCACGAAGTCGTTGGCCGTCTCCATCTTATGAAACCAATGGCTCGTGTGAGATTCAGCGCGGACGCTCCAGACCAGCTCGGTCCGTCCGAAGCGACTCAGTGCTTTGACGAACTCACTTGCGAAGCCACCCACATCGACTTCGACGCTCTGCGGCAGAAGAGTAAAGGTACGAGCGCTGTGCCGCGGACCCCGCGGCTTTGATTGCGAAAACTCCAGGCGATCAACGGTGAGCCGGGCAATGCGCAGCATCGCTTCCGGATGGCGTCCAAAGACACTATTGAATGACTCACTGGAAATGCGGGCCAGCTCGGTATCCCGCAGTGCAACAACATGAGCGGAGCGCGCGCGCCCGGAAATCAGGCCCATCTCGCCGACGGTGTCGCCGGCGAGGACCCGGCCCATGAAGCGCCGCCGATCACGGCTATCCGGTGAAAACACGCCCAGGCATCCACTGAGCACGACATACATGGCGTCGGAGGTCTCGCCAGCCGCAAACAGCGTGGAACCGCCGGGTAAAGACAGCCATTCAGCCACCTCGGCAATCTGTTTGAGAACCAGCGGCTCGAGGCCGACGAAGAGGGGCAGCCCGCTCAAGACCACGCCCAAGTCCGAGCGTAGCATCACGGTCTCTTCGGGAATGTCTCCCTCCATCCCGCATGATAGGCGCGGCGGGAGGGTGCGACGTTAGTCGCGCGCGTCGATTGTTAGACCGGGGTCACAGACGCGTCAGCGTTCCACGATCGCTGTGACGCCCATTCCTCCTGCGGTGCACGCAGAAATCAGCCCGCGCCTCGCGTTGGGATCACTGGCAAGGATCTTGGCCAACGAGCTGACGATGCGTGTACCCGTGGCCGCGAATGGATGCCCGATAGCGATGCTGCCGCCCTTCACATTGAGTTTTGAGCGATCGATGCTGCCCAGCGGAGCCGACAACCCCAAAACTTCGCGACAATACTCGGGTGACTCCCAGGCCTTCAGCGTGCTCAGGGCCTGGCCGGCAAACGCCTCGTGAATCTCGTAGTAGTCAAAGTCCTGCAGCGTGAGACCGGCGTCCCGCAGCATCGCCGGCACAGCATGCGCCGGCGCCATCAGCAAGCCTTCATCGCCGCTCGCAAAATCAACAGCCCACGCCTTACCGAAAGTCAGGTACGCGAGCACGGGTAGATTGCGCTCGGCCGCCCACTCCTCACTCGCAAGCAACACCGAGCTCGCGCCGTCCGTGAGCGGCGTGCTGTTGCCTGCCGTCATCGTCCCGCCCTGGGGATCAAATGTCGGCCGCAGCTTGGCCAGCTTCTCCAGCGTCGTATCCTGGCGAATGTTGTTGTCGATCTTCAACCCGGCATAATCAACAACGAGGTCGCTGTAAAAGCCATCGCGCCACGCGGCGGCCGCCTTCATGTGACTCTCGTAGGCGAGTTGGTCCTGGTCCTCGCGGGTGATCTTCCAGCGCTTGACCATGAGCTCGGTGCTCTGACCCATCGACAACCCCGTGCGCGGCTCAACAACAGCCGGCAGTACGGGTTTGAAGTGATGCGGCCGCAGGCCGAGGAATGGCGAGATCCGTTGCCACGCCGAACGGCCGCGAAAGCTCTGCAACAGCAACTGCTGGTAGGAGCGCGGATACACAATAGGCGCATCACTGATAGAGTCAGTCCCGCCCGCCAATCCTGAGTCGATTTGCCCCAGCGCGATCTTGTTGCCGATGAGGATCGCGGCCTCGAGGCTCGTGCCGCAGGCGCGCTGCAGGTCAACACCGGGTGTTTGCGGATGCAATCCGGCAGATAGCAGGGACTCGCGCGTCAGGTTGTAGTCTTTTGTGTGCTTGATGACTGCGCCAGCCGCCACGTCACCGAGCCGCACGCCAGCCAGATTGAAGCGGTCCACCACGCCGCGGAAGGCGGCGGTGAGCATGTCTTCGTTGCTGGCCTTGGCGTAAGCGCCATGCGCCCGGGCGAAGGGAATTCGTACGCCACCGATGATGGCGACGCGTCTCACTGCTGAGCCGACGAGCATTGACCCTCCCGGAGCGGGGTTTACCTGAATAATTCAAGGGATTATCGACTATTTCCATAGTGTGGGCACGTGCACAGCCTTCAACCTGTGCACGCTGGGCGCCCCCAGGCTTTCCCTTCCACGACCCGGGGGGCTATCCTCTTCGACCCCTCCCCTGCGCCGTATGGATACCTCCCATGGGTGAACTCACCACGATAATGGCGCGTGATGGCCATGAATTTCAGGCCTACCTGGCGGCGCCGGCGGCCAGGCCACATGGCGCGGTGGTCGTGATCCAGGAGATCTTCGGCGTCAATAGCCACATCCGGGCGATCACGGATGGATTTGCTCAGGAGGGCTACACGGCCATTGCCCCCTCGATGTTCGACCGTATCCGAAGAGGGATTGAACTTGGGTACTCGCAGCCCGACATGGAAGAGGGTGTCGGCTACATGAAGCAGCTCAAACTGGACGAAACACTGAAGGATTTGAACGCTGCCGTGGCGGTTGTGAGGCATTCGGGACGCGTGGGCATGGTCGGCTACTGTTGGGGCGGAGCGATGTCATACGTCGCGGCTGCTGAGCTGCCGATCGCGTGTGCCGTCGTGTACTACGGAAAGGCCGCTGCCTACGCCGACAAGAAGCCGCGAGTCCCGGTTCTGTATCACTTCGGAACGCAGGACACGAGCATTCCGATGGCGGACGTTGAGAAGGTCAAGGCTGCCGATCCGAAAGGCGTGTTCTACGAGTACGAGGCTGGCCACGGTTTCAGCTGCGACCAGCGCGCCAGCTTCAACCCGGAGGCTGCTGGGCTGGCCCGCCAGCGCACAGTGGAATTTTTTGGCCGCTACCTGGCCGGCAAGAAGGCTTGAATCATGCATTTGAAAGACCCCACCCTGCTGCGCTCCCAGGCCTACATCAATGGCGAATGGGTCAATGCCACCAGTCACGCAACCCACGAAGTTCTGAACCCGGCCACTCGTGAAAAACTCGGCACTGTGCCCGACATGGGTGCCGCCGAGACGCGGCGAGCGATTGAGGCGGCAGGCGCTGCATTTCCCGCCTGGGCCGCGAAGACAGCGAAAGAACGAGGCGCCATCCTGCGGCGCTGGTTCGATCTGATGATGGCCAACCAGGATGACCTGGCGCTGATCATGACGGCCGAGCAGGGCAAGCCTCTGACCGAGTCGAAAGGTGAGATCGCCTACGCCGCCTCCTTCATTGACTGGTTTGCCGAGGAGGGCAAGCGTCTGTACGGCGACGTCATTCCAACACACCAATCTGACAAGCGCCTGCTCGTGCTGCGCCAGCCGATTGGTGTGGTTGCCGCCGTGACCCCCTGGAACTTCCCGGCGGCCATGATCACTCGCAAGGCCGGTCCAGCGCTCGCCGCCGGCTGCACCTTCGTGTGCAAGCCCGCTCACCAGACCCCATTTTCCGCCCTGGCAATGGCCGAGCTCGGCCGACGCGCGGGTATCCCCGCCGGTGTGTTGAATGTCGTGACGGGAATGGATGCGGTCGCCATCGGTGGCGAAATGACTTCCAACCCGATCGTGCGCAAGATCACCTTCACCGGCTCCACCGGCGTCGGCAAGAAGCTGATGGCACAATCGGCGGGCACGCTCAAAAAACTGTCCCTCGAACTGGGTGGCAACGCGCCCTTCATCGTGTTTGAGGATGCGGATCTCGATGCCGCGGTCGCGGGAGCCATCACGAGCAAGTACCGCAACACGGGACAAACATGTGTCTGCGCCAACAGGTTCCTGGTCCAGAGCACTGTATATGACGCTTTCACCAGCAAGTTGGTTGATGCCGTGTCGCAATTGCGTGTGGGTGATGGGTTGAAGGGCGCAACCGACCAGGGGCCGCTGATCGATGCCAAAGCCCTGGCCAAAGTCCAACAGCACGTCGCCGATGCGGTGGCCAAAGGTGCCCAGATTGCGTACGGCGGCAAGCCGCACGCCCTCGGCGGCACTTTCTTCCAGCCGACGATTGTGACGGGCGTGACCAATGAGATGCTCGTGGCACGGGAAGAGACGTTCGGCCCTGTTGCGCCGCTGTTCCGTTTTGAGACGGAAGCCGAGGCCATCAGGATGGCCAATGACACTGAATTCGGCCTGGCCTCTTATTTCTACACACGCGATCTCGCCCGCTCCTGGCGAGTGGCGGAAGCGCTCGAGTACGGCATCGTGGGACTCAACACCGGCCTGATCTCGAACGAAGTCGCTCCGTTCGGCGGAATCAAGGAGTCGGGTATCGGCCGGGAGGGTTCCAAGTACGGCATCCTGGATTACACCGAGCTCAAGTACCTGTGCGTGGGAGGCCTCAGCTGAGACTGTATGCTCACTTTTACGTACCTGTCAGGCGACAGGTAGTGCGCAACGTGTGGCTTACGGTATCGTGATCCTATGCGCTATGTAAGCTCACCCGACTTTCATCGGGACGGCGCCGAACGGATCGGCATCCTGCTGGTCAACTCCGGCACGCCCGCTTCGCCAGCTCCGAAGGACGTCCGCAAGTTCCTTGCGGGACTGCTGGGTGATCCGCGCGTGGTGGAATTGCCGCGAGCGCTGTGGTTACCCATTCTGTACGGACTCATTCTCCCTTTCCGACCGCGCCGTTCTGCTCGCAAGTACCGGAAGATCTGGGCCCGGGCGGGCTCGCCTCTGCTGACTCTGTCTGAACAGCTTCGCTCGGAACTGATCGGTACGCTCGCGCAGCGGATGTTGGCGCCGCTCTCCATTGAGCTGGGAATGATGTATGGCGGCGACCCCAGTGTGCCGCAGGCACTCACGAAACTGCGCGAGTCAGGCGCACAGCGGATTCTCGTCGTCCCGTTGTTTCCGCAGTACTGCGGCGCGACGACCGGCGCCGCGTACGACCAGGTCAATGCCGAGCTGCGCCGTTGGCGCTGGCTTCCAGAGCTGCGTTATGTCGCGGAGTACCACGACTATCCTGGTTATATAGACTCACTGCGGGCCTCCGTCACGCAACACTGGGAGACTCACGGCCGGACCCAACACCTGTTGATATCCTTTCACGGCATCCCCGAGCGCTATTTCCACAAAGGCGATCCGTATTTCTGCAAGTGTCAGAAAACGGCGCGCCTGCTCGCGGACGAGTTGCTGTTGAAGGACTCCGAATGGAGCGTCAGCTTCCAGTCCCGCTTTGGTGCGGACGCGTGGCTCAAGCCCTACACGAGCACCGTGCTCGAAGAAATGCCCGGGCGCGGCACCCGACGCGTGACCGTGGTCTGCCCCGGATTTGCGGTGGACTGTCTCGAGACCCTCGAAGAGATCGAGATGGAGAATTGCGACGTGTTCAAGGCGGCTGGCGGCGAGCAGTTCCAATATGTCCCGGCGCTCAATGCACGCCCGGAGCATGCGCGCTTCCTTGCCGACCTGATCGCGCGTCATTGCCAAGGCTGGACGCACGTTGAGCTGGGCCTGCGGCCCGCGGGCGCCGCACGCGGCGCATCCGCCTGAGCTGACAGTTTTTCGCGTGCTCGGGCGCTTCCACGAGATCAGCATTGCGACCGCGGATATCCGCGCGTCGGTGGAATTTTATGAGAGCCTGGGATTCACCCAGGCTCCCACCACCGATACCTGGTCACACCCCTACGGTGTGCTGACCGACGGCAGGCTGTTTATCGGCCTGCACCAGCGCCGGACCCCAACACCCGCACTCACCTTCGTACTGCCGGGCATCGCGACTCATCTGGCGGCGTTTGAAGGTCACGGTATCGCGTTGACCGTCTGCAGGACCGGCGACGAAGTCTTCAACGAGATCGGCTTCCTCGACCCGTTCGGGCAGGCCGTGACGGTGCTCGAGGCGCGGACCTACTCGCCCGTGGCTCGCGAGCCTTCCGAGATGTCTTTGTGCGGCTATTTCAGCGAGCTGAGCATGCCGGCCCGCAATTTCGAAACCGCCAAGGTGTTCTGGGAGCCGCTGGGGTTTGTTGCAACCGAGGAAGCGGAAACGCCCTACGTTCACCTGTCCTTCACCAGTGATCATCTCGATATCGCGTTCCATCGGCCGCGCACGTTCGATGTCCCCATGCTCGTTTTCCGTGACCCGGAAATGCCGGCACGCGTCGCGCAACTTCGCGATCAGGGCACGCGGATGTCTGATGCTGTCGAGTTGCCTCGAGGCCTGGATCCCGAATCCAACGCGTTGATCGAATCGCCTGACGGGACGCTGTTGTTACTGTTGCACGAAGAGAGCTAGCTCCCAGCCGTGCCCTTTGTCTGCGATTCGTGTGCGACGAAGCGGAATCGCACACGCATCTCGTCCTGCACCGCCAGCGCCCCCAACAACGCGCTGAAGGGCGTCAGCCCGAGGTCAGACTGTTTGAGTGGCAGGTCGCCTGAGGCTGTCAGCTCACCATTGACGAGCGAATAGACCACCGGTACGGACACCGTGTGCGTTTGGCCGCGAACACTCACCTGTACGTCGGCCCGAATTTGCGAGCCGGGGGCGGCGGCGTCGATGTGTTGACTGACCAATGTGATGTCGGGATATTGCGTCCCGTTCAGCAGGGCCTCGCTGAGCATGTTGCGGCGTGTACTCTCCTTTGCTGAGTCGGGTACATCGGTCGGAAAATCCGGGCCTTCCTTCGCCCGCAGGTCGGGCTCATCAATCACCAGTTGAGCCACCGGAATGTGCAGCTCAAACGTTGAGTGCGAGACATCGTCCGGCACATAGAAAGTGCCGCTCACATCGTGCGATGCGATCACATGGTTATGGCCGACCTTTGCGAGCGTTCCGCCACGAAATGCCAGGATGGTCAGGAGCGACTCACGGGACGCGACATCGAAAGGGCGACCTTCGTGCCGCTGTGCTTGTGGGGAACCTGCCGGCGGGGCGACGACTCCTACTTTGGCTGACGGCTCCGGGCCCTGCGGACGGGTGGGACATCCTGCTAAGGAGATGAGAACCCATCCCGCGACAGAGGCGCTCAGGAGCGCAATTCGAGTGTCGGATCGCATGTATTATTCATTCCCCGGGTAGGCAACCGTGTGATGGGCCGCTTAAGCTAAGTGATATGAGCATTCGAAACACACCGGCCCGTTGGGGCCACGTTACCCAGTTCCTGCACTGGCTCATTGTCGCCCTGATCATCGTCCAGGTGGTCCTCGCCAACATTGCGGAAGACCTGCCTATCGGCCCGAAAAAGATCGGCGTGTACGCCTGGCACAAGTCTTTCGGCATCACCATCCTGCTCCTCGCGATCCTCCGGTTGCTGTGGCGCTGGGCCAATCCCACTCCACTGCTGCCCGGCACGCTCAAACCCTACGAGAGGGTCCTGGCACACGTGACTCACGTCGGCCTGTACGTGCTGCTGTTCGCGCAGCCGCTCACCGGCTGGATGATGACCTCAGCGCGTGGGTTCCCGGTGAGCTGGTTTGGGTTCTTGCAGTTGCCGGATTTTGTACCGAAAGATCGTGCTTTGTACGAAGCGATGAAAAACACGCACGGCATCCTGGCGCTGACACTGTATGCCATAGTGTTTCTGCACGTCGCGGCCGCCTTGAAGCATCACTTTTTCTTGAAGGATGATGTTCTGCGCCGCATGCTGCCGTTTACGAAAAAACCTGCGAGGACTCGAGAATGATGGTTGTTCCCGCGCGCGTGTCTGTGCGCACAACGTTGATTGCGAGTGTTGTTATAACGGCCCTGTCCGTAGCGGCCGCGACTTCAGGTCACGGCGTCGCTCGCGCGGCTGACGCCGCACCGGTGCACTACACGCTGGATCCCGCAAAAAGCACTTTCGAATATCAGTTCACGCAGGCAGGCGCGTTGAACAAGGGCAAGTTCACCAAGTACACGGTGACACTCGACTTCTCGGCTGACAGCCTTGCGACCAGCAAGCTCGATGTCGTGGTCGACATGAGCTCATTGGACACCGGCGATAAGGAACGAGACGAGACGCTGAAGAGCGCGGATCTGTTTTCCGTGGCCAAGTTCCCGCAGTCCCGCTTTACTTCGACCCAGATCACCAAGACGGCGAGCGGCTACGACGCGGTCGGGAAACTCACGATCCGGGGTGTCAGCCGCGACGTCCATGTACCGTTTTCATTCCAGCCCGCGGGTTCATTGATCGGCAAGACGACCATCAAGCGGCTCGACTTTGGCGTTGGGCAGGGCGATTGGAAGGCAACCGATCAAGTCGGTAACGACGTATCGGTGTCGTACGCGCTACGGCTGGTCCCTGCGGCTCACTGACCGCGGAAGTACACCGGCGCCGGCCGCGGCTCACTGCGGGTACGAGTGCAGTTTTGATGTGCACAGGTCGTAAATGGACCCCATCAAAACCTGCACTGAATGGGTCATCGCAATTTCGATGCCTTTGAGGGCAGCGTCCTTGATGACCCGGGTCAGAGCATCCAGTTGCTCGGGTGTCAGATTCTCGGGAAGTTTGGTCGTGATCTGCACAGACGGCACTTCTTCGACGATTTCCCGGAGTACCTGGTAGACGCAGTCCGCTTTGGCCCGCATCAGGTTTTCATCGTCACCGAACAGGGACCCTATGGTGACCAGGCCATCGACGGTTTTTTCGTGGGTTTGTTCCCACTCGCGCTCCGTTCCGAAGGCGACATGTATGACTTCACCCATGCTGGCCCATCCACGTGTGCTGCAATGGGGGCATGAGCCGCAAGATCCGTACCGGCGTGCCGGCCAGACGGTAGCCTGGTCTGCGGCGGGTGCCCCCGCCGGCAGTCCGGCTCGGCAGGAAGCTCGCGCCCAGGGGTGATCCGGCTCGCGGGCGCGGGGCGTTCGGCTCGGGGTGTCCAGCGCGGGGCGCCAGGGTCCCTAACCTCAGTAAGGCGTCCCGTCGCGGCGCGTCATTCCCTGGGGCGTGGCAATCATGTCTACGTCAGGGTCGGAGTAATAAACGACATCTTCAGCTTCGCGATTACTCACTTCCAGATACACGGCCGGCTCGTTGCTGCGATTGATCAGTTGATGACCATTGTCCGCTCCCGCGGGAAACCCCGCGCACGCACCGGCCTTTAGCACCTGCTCGCCAGCGTCCGTCCGGAGGACGATCTCACCCTCCAGCACGAAGATGAATTCCTCCTCGTGCGTGTGCCAATGACGCATCGAGGATTCCTTCCCTGGCGGCAGCGTGGTCCGATTCACACCAATCTTCTTCAGCCCGAGGCACTCGCCCAGCTGGCGTTTTTCGCGCGGCATCACGCGCGAGCGATAGGGCTCGGGGTATCCCGTCCTGGAAACGGGATCAACACTCAGTGAATCCAACGCAGGTTTGTTCAGCGGCATGAAAGCGTCTCCCTCACTTCTTGCGACGCGCCGTCTTCGGCTTTGGCGTCGGTCGCTTGGCCTTCGCCGACTTTGCCTTTGACTTCAACTTCGAGGACGCCGGCTTGGCAGCCTGCTTCGCAACCGGCTTCTTCGCGGCCGACTTTTTCATCGCCGATTTCTTACCGGCGGGTTTTTTGGCCGCTGATTTCTTTGCAGGGGGCACCTTCCTGGCGGGCGGAGTTTTATTCGCCACCGCCTTTTTCTTCGCGGCGGTCTGCGCGGGGGCGGGGGCCACTGCCTTCGGTGTCACTGGCTCATCGGCGGGCGTTTTCTCAACGGCGGCCTCTTCGGCGCGAGGGCGCTTGGCGGCCGCCTTTTTCTTCGGCGCCGGCGCGGGATCGGTAACAGTCTCGGCGGCTGCCGCGGGTGCGGCTGCTTTGGCCGCTGACGCAGCGGGCGCCGGCGGCTTCCAATCAGAACCCCGCAGCTGCTCCAGAATCGCCGGATTCTCCAATGTCGACACGTCCTGCAGAATCTCCTCACCGCGGGCGATCGAACGTAGCAACCGGCGCATGATCTTGCCCGAGCGGGTCTTGGGCAGATTGTCAGAAAACCGGATGTCATCCGGCTTCGCAATGGCGCCCACCTGCTCACCCACCCAGGTGCGCAACTCCTGCACCAACTCACTCGTATCCCCCGTCGGACGCTCCCCCCGAAGCACTACAAAGGCAAACACCGCTTCGCCCTTGATATCGTGCGGCTTGCCCACGACGGCAGCTTCAGCAACACGCGGGTTGGCCACGAGCGCGGACTCGATCTCCATCGTCCCCAACCGATGACCCGCCACGTTCAACACGTCATCGATGCGCCCCATGATCCAGAAATAACCATCCTTGTCGCGCCGTGCACTATCACCCGCAACGTAATACCGATTGTTGAACTTCTCCCAATACGAAGCGATGTACCGATCATTGTCGCGCCACAACGTACGCAACATCGACGGCCACGGCTTCTTGATGACGAGATAGCCACCGGCTTCGGGCCGTGTCACCGGTTTGCCGTTGTCATCGACGATATCCGCGTCGATGCCCGGCAGCGGAACGGTGCACGAACCCGGCTTCGTCGCAGTGGTAGCCGGCAGCGGCGAAATCATGATCGCGCCCGTCTCCGTCTGCCACCACGTGTCCACGATCGGGCAGCGCTCGCCGCCGATCACGCGGTGATACCACATCCAGGCCTCAGGATTGATGGGCTCACCAACAGTCCCGAGCAGGCGCAGCTTCGACAAGTCGTATTGCGCCGGCCAATGATCACCGAGCTTCATCAACGCCCGAATGGCAGTGGGCGCTGTATAGAAGATGGTCACGCCATGTGTCTGGCAGATCCTCCAGAACCTGCCGGCATTCGGTGTCGTCGGCGCGCCTTCATACAACACAATCGTCGCGCCGCTGGCCAGCGGCCCGTACGCGACGTAGCTGTGCCCGGTGACCCAACCGACGTCAGCGGTACACCAGAAGACATCGTCGTCCTGCAGATCAAACACCCATCTGCTCGACAGCTTTGCCTGCAACAGGTAACCGCCGCTGGAGTGTTGAATCCCTTTCGGCTTGCCGGTCGAGCCGGACGTATACAGAAGGAACAACGGATGCTCCGCATCCACCCACTCGGGCTCGAGTGTTGGTTGCTGCCCTTCGATCGCATCGCTCCACCAGATATCGCGCTTCGGGTCCATCACGACACGCTTGCCCGTTCGCTCGAGCACGATGACGCGCTTGACGCTCGGACAGCCGTCCGCCAGCGCTTTATCCGCGGCCGCCTTCAATTCAACGACGTGCCCGGCCCGCCACCCGCCGTCGGCGGTGATGACGACCTTAGCCTCGGTGTCAATGATCCGATCCCGCAGCGCAGGCGCTGAGAAGCCGCCGAACACCACTGAATGAATTGCGCCGATGCGATTGCAGGCATGCATCGCGATCACTGTTTCCGGGATCAGCGGCATGTAAATGATCACACGATCGCCTTTCTCCACGCCCTGCGCACGCAGGGCGCCGGCAAAGCGACAGACCTCTGCGTGCAGCTCCCGGTAACTCAGGTGGCGCGTGCCGCCGTTCTCGGCCTCAAAAATGATTGCAGTCCTGTGACCGCGCTCCGCCAGATGCACGTCCAGACAATTGAATGAAACGTTCAGGCGGCCATCGCTGAACCAGCGATAGTTCGGTGCGTCCGAATCATCAAGAGCCACTGTGAACGGCTCCTGCCACACCAGTTCTTTGCGCGCGAGATCGGCCCAAAAGCCGGCGTGATCGGCGGCTGCCGCGCTCCGAAGCTGCTCCAGCTCCGCTGTCTTCAGGCCGGCCTTCGCTGTAAATGCGGGCGGCGGGGGGAACGACCGCTCTTCCAGCAACACCGACTCGATGTTCTTACCATCCATAATCTGCCCCCTTTTTAGAGCAATGAAACTGCTTTGCGTGAGCATATCGTAGCCGAACGGCACACTCGATCCGCGTGCCGTCGGTTGCCGCTTGGCACGACCCCTTTTTATGGCGTAGAACGGCGGATACCCTGCCGTCGCATTTCATTCCTTCAACGAATCATGTG
>Ga0137415_10000237_pt1 | contig 48510 bp, 52 predicted proteins | sample CZODoug3_1_1_16f_FD_183082 | JGI IMG/M metagenome (GOLD analysis project Ga0137415, IMG submission 183082) | Vadose zone soil fungal communities from Angelo Coast Range Reserve, California, USA - CZODoug3_1_1_16fungal (Hybrid Assembly) | ecosystem: Environmental > Terrestrial > Soil > Vadose...
TGGCAAAAGTGACAGAGGATATATTGACTGGCGCTTTGCGTACTGCATGGAAGCTGCGCGTAGAAAAGAATGGCAAGACGGGCCGAAAGAAAAGCTCAGGTACGAAGACCAGGCGTTAGACGTGACAAAAGATTTTCCAGCTCTCTACTCCCTGTTCTCTATTGCCTACTCGCTGTAGTGCTAGGATGGGCGCATGTCTCCCTCGCGGGCTAAGAAAAGTGCTCCTCGCCGTCCGAGAAAGCCGCGTGCAGTTCATGGGCCCCATTCCGTAGACGAGCCGCGAGAGCTGGTGATCCTCACCGGGTTGTCAGGTTCCGGTAAAGGGTCGGTGCTCAAAGCCTTTGAAGACATCGGCTATTACGCGGTCGATAACATGCCGATTGATTTGGTGCAAAACTTTGCAGATCTGGTGGCACATTCGGTTGACATCCGGCGCGCTGCATTAGTAGTCGATGTGCGCGAAGGACAGGGCCTGGAGCGCTTTCCATCGATTCTCAAGCAAGTCCGGCGTACTCTTTCAACGAAAGTTGTCTATCTCGAAGCCTCCAAAGCAGCACTCGTCCGGCGTTTCTCCGAAACCCGCCGCCCCCATCCATTGGGACGCGAAGAGATGGTCGAGCGAGCCATCCAGGCCGAACGCAAGCTGCTCGATCCCATTCGCAACGTCGCCGACGTCATCATCGACACCTCAAACTTCAACGTCCACGAGCTGCGCGCCTATATCCAGAACAAGTTTCTTCGCGGAGCCGATGGCAAGAGCTTGTTGATTTCCTCCATCAGCTTCGGATACAAAAACGGCGTGCCGTTAGAAGCCGATCTGGTCTTCGACGTGCGATTCCTGCCGAATCCGCACTTCGTTCCTGAATTTCGCAATCTAACCGGCCAGCACCCCAAAGTCATCGAGTACATTGAGAAGTTCCCGCAGACAAAAGAGTTTCTCGACCGTGTGACGGAAATGCTGCTCTTCCTGTTACCGCATTACATCCACGAAGGAAAGAGCTACCTGACCGTAGCCTTCGGCTGCACAGGAGGCCAGCATCGCTCAGTGATGATTGCCGAAGAGATCGCCAAACGTCTAAGCGAAGAAGGTTATCGGGTAAAAACTGCGCACCGGGATATGCCGAGATAATGCAGGGGATGGGGTTTAGCAACTATATAATTGAATTTTCCATTGTGCCAGTGGCAGGATTTGCTTATGGATAAGCAACACGTGATTCAAACTTTACGGGCACACGAGTCAGAGCTTCATGCTGCTGGTATTGTGCATTTGTCTGTATTTGGATCTGTGGCGCGCGGCGAAGCCTCTGAAGCTTCCGATGTGGATCTCCTGGCGGAATTCGACATGGCTAAGCGTCACACCCTTGTAAGCCTAGGACGACTCGAAAGCCAACTCAGCGAGATCCTCGGAGTCAAGGTCGATTTATCCTCTAAGAATTGGCTGAAAGAGCCTGTCCGCAAGCAAGCTGTGCGCGAGGCTGTTCTTGCCTTCTAGGGACACTCAGACGCATCTCCAAGACATCCTGGAGAGTATCAATCTCATTAACGAATTCCTGATTGGTATGGATTTTGAAGCATACAAGGAAGATGCCAAGACCAGATCCGCAGTTGAGCGCCAAATGCAAATCATGACAGAAGCCGCCATAAGGCTTGGCGACGCTGCGGAAATTGTATGCCCAGGACCTGACTGGAAAGGCTTCCGTGGTATGGGCAATATCCTGCGCCATGTCTATCACAGAGTGGACGATAAAGTCATTTGGGATACAGTGAAGGACGAATTACCTCCAATGCGGGAAGCAGTGCTGAAAGCGCTCAAGTCATCCTCTCCGGCATAAAGTACGCCTATCAGTCAAAACCCGGATGATATAGGTCAGTAATAGACACGGAGCGATAGAATAAAAAGATGATTGATCCCTTGCAGTTAAGGGCAGAGCGCGCATGAAGCGTATTGGGCGCCTGTTATATTACGTCCGCCATTATTGGCTGCAGGCGATTGCCTCTGTGTTGCTGGCCGCAGGCGTAGGGCTTCTGGACACCTTCCGCGTCCTGCTCGTAGGCCCGATCTTCGATTATGTGCTGCATCCCGGAGGCAGCACCAGCCACTCTATCCCGCTCTTCCAGATTCCTGGCACGCACTACAACATCCCATTAGAGCGGCTGGTCTTCCCATGGATGCAGAACGCCTGGACGATGGTTGCGTTTGCCTTCGTTGCCGCAACATTGCTCAAAGGGATTTGCGATTATCTGGGAACGTATCTGGCGAACTACGCCGGATTCGGCATGATCACCGATCTGCGCGACGACCTGTATGAAGCTATCCTGCGGCGGTCGGTTTCCTTCTTCCAGAAGCACGCCACAGGAACACTGCTCTCAGCGCTGATCAATGACATTGAGCGCGTCCAGTATGCAACGTCGTCCGTACTCTCGGATTTTCTACAACAACTCTTCACCTTGCTGTTCACGATTGGATTGGTCATTGTGCTGGGCGGAAAACTTGCCTGGATTCTGCTGATCTTCGTTCCTATTGTGATCGGCTCGATCCGCAGAATCGGCCGCGGCGTGCGTCAGACCACGCGCAAGGGTCAGGACAAGCTAGCCGAAATCCAGAACATCCTGCACGAAACCATCACCGGCAATCGCATCGTGAAGGCCTTCAATATGGAGTTCTGGGAGCTGCTCCGTTTCCGCCAGGCAGCGAAAAAGCTATTCCGCGCGAACTTGCGATCCGTTCGCGCCCAGGCCATCAGCTCACCCATGATGGATTTCATCGGTGCAGTCGCGATTGCGCTCCTGTTGCTAGTAGGCCGTAATCAAATTCGCTCCGGCGCAATGACCACAGGTATGTTTTTTGCCTTCATCGTTGCCTTGTTCAAGCTCTACGATCCCATCCGCAAATTCGCGACGTACTACAACAGCTTCCAACAGGCATTGGGTGCATCCTCCGCAATTTTCGACTTCATGGACGATCAGGACGAGGTCGTCGAGAAGCGTCACGCGCTTACTCTGAAGGGTTTTCATGAAGGCATCGTCCTTGACAACGTCAACTTCTCCTACAAAGACGAAGAGGGCGAGAAGCAGGTACTGCACGACATCAATCTGTCAATCCACTGCGGCGAAGTCATCGCTCTGGTAGGTCCAAGCGGAGCAGGGAAGTCGACACTAGTAAACCTAATCCCGCGCTTTTTCGACGTAACCTCAGGCCGCATCTTGCTCGACGAGCACGACCTCCGCAACGTAAGCCTGTCATCCCTCCGAGCACAGATTGGCAAAGTTACCCAGGAGACAATCCTCTTCAACGACACGGTGCGCAACAACATTGCTTACGGTCAACCGGATGTCCCCTTCGCACGTGTGACAGATGCAGCGAAAGCCGCGTTGGCGCATGACTTCATCCTGCGCATGCCCGATGGTTATGACACGCTGATCGGCGAGAAGGGTTTCCGTCTCTCTGGCGGCGAACGCCAGCGACTGGCCATCGCGCGCGCCATCCTGAAGAATGCGCCAATCCTCATCCTCGACGAGGCGACCTCCGCACTCGACACCGAGAGCGAATCATTCGTACAGGCCGCGCTCGGCAATCTGATGACAGGCCGCACCGTGATCGTGATCGCGCACCGCCTCTCGACCGTGCGCCGGGCAACTCGTATCGTCGTCCTGGAGCAAGGAAGAATTACAGCCATCGGCACGCATGACGAGCTGCTGCAAACTTCACCAACCTACCAAAAGCTCTATCGGTTGCAATTTATGGATATAAACGACTGGAACGGATTCGAGCCCGCATTCAGCGGAAAAACGGAAGCATGACACAGCAGGAAAAAACAATTTGCTCTATGACCGGTTTTGCGCGCGTAGCAGGCCGCGTGTCGGACACTCTGGGATTCACATTAAGCCTCAAGAGTGTCAACCATCGTTTCCTCGACCTCCACATGCGTATGCCCGGCGGTACCGATGCGCTGGAGATGCGTCTCCGCCGTTTGCTAAAAGAAAAGCTCGTACGCGGTCACGTGGAAGTCACGCTCAACATCGAGCGCAGCCAGAAGGCCGAAGCAAAATATGATGCCGCCCTGGTAGCTGGATACGTTGCCGCATTCCGCAGCGCTGCGTCTGAGCACAATCTCTCCGGCGAGCCGGACTTAAACACAATTTTTCGCCTCCCCGGGGTACTCACCGGAGACTCGCGTAACTCAGAAGAGGAATTACAGGTTCTCGAAGAAGCCGCCATGCGCGAAGTCGATGGCTTAGTAGATGCACTGAACGCTATGCGCACTCAGGAAGGCACAGCCCTCGTCGAAGAACTCCGTGCAGGTCTGGACCGCTTACGCGTCCTGGTCGACGAAGCGGCCCTACAGCGCGAGAACGTCCAGCAGGCATACTTCGAACGCATCCAGCAAAAGCTTCAGGCTATGCTGAATGGCTCGCTCGATCGCGACCGTGTCTTGCAGGAAGCTGCTCTGCTGGCCGAGCGCAGTGACGTGGAAGAAGAAGTAGCACGCCTCCGTGCGCACATCGATCACTTCCGGGCATTGCTCGACGGAGGCGGCGAAGTGGGCAAAAAACTCGACTTCCTTTTACAGGAAATGAACCGGGAGGCCAACACACTACTCTCCAAGACCGGTGGCGTTGGCGGCAACGGTCCACGCATTACAGAGGTAGGTCTCAGCATGAAGTCCGAGATCGAAAAAGCCCGCGAACAAGTACAAAATTTAGAGTAGGACTAGCCGTCCAGGCACACGCGCTTCGCGCATCTTAAGGTCGGAGACGAGGGGAACGTTTGGCAGGAATTCTATTCATCATTTCGGCGCCGTCAGGATCGGGCAAATCAACGCTCGTGAACCAGTTGCGGTCGCTGGTCGATAATCTTGAGTTTTCCGTTTCATATACAACGCGGGGGCCACGCGGATCGGAGCAGGAGTCTCGCGAGTATCACTTCACCACGCGCGAAGACTTCGAGCGCATGATTGCCGACGGCGAATTCCTCGAATACGCCGATGTCTTCGGAAACTATTACGGCACGGCGTGGCGCACGCTCGACGAGGCTTTTGCCAAAGGCAAGGATGTGCTTCTCGACATAGACGTACAGGGCGCATCGCAGGTCCGGCAGCGGGTTCCCGATGCCGTCAGCATCTTCATCATGCCGCCAACGCCGGAAATTCTGGCCACCCGCCTACGCAATCGCAGCCGCGCCGAGGGCAAAGTTGTAGAAGAAATAATCGAGCGCCGTTTAGCCAAGGCAAAACAAGAGATTGAGAATTACTGCGAATACGGATATATTCTCGTCAACGATATCCTCGATCGCGCGGTAGAAGAGCTTTCGGCCATTGTGACGGCGGAACGCATCCAGCGTCAGGGTGGACCGGTAACCCCCGATACCGAGCGGTTAATGCGGTTGGCGGAGCAATGCCGTCAGGCGAATTCCGAAGCAAAAGTAAAGCCGGTGCTTCGGGCCTTTGGGTGGAACTCCGACATGCCGTGACGTTTATCACCTGAAGTCATTTAGGGAGAAGCCATGAGCATTGAGCAAGAGTTCGACAGCCATTTCCGCTATGTTCTAGTTGCCGCTCGACGCGCACGTCAGCTTCAAAATGGAGCGCAGCCCATGGTCGAGTCGCGTTCAAGCAAGGCCAGCAAAGTAGCCCAGGACGAGATCGCCGCCGGCAAGGTGGCCTATGTCAAGCACAACACACCGGTGCTCAAACCCGAGATCGCCGCACCGGACATCCCCAAATTCGTTATTTCGTAACCAGATTTCCACGCAGCTGTAACTTTCATACCGGCGTAGAATAAATATCGCTATGAAAGTTACGGTTGGCGTCTCCGGTGGTATTGCTGCGTACAAGGCAGTAGAGCTGGTGCGTGCCCTGCAACGGCAGGCTCTTGACGTTCACGTAGTCATGACCGAAGCGGCACAGCAGTTCATCCAGCCGCTCACATTTGCCTCCATCACCGGCCACAAAGTCATCACCAGCCTCTGGGCTCCAGAGGGCTCCGACGAGGCGCAGCTTTCCTCAGCCATCGAACACATCGATGCAGCACAGTCGACCGACTGTCTCGTCGTAGCACCGGCAACGGCAAATATCCTCGCCAAATTCGCGCACGGCATCGCCGATGATTTCCTGACCACAATGTATCTAGCTACTATGGCTCCTGTGATCGTCGCGCCCGCCATGAACGTGAACATGTGGCAGCATCCGGCAACCCAGGCCAATCTCGAGACATTGGCAAATCGCGGTGTACGAGTCGTCCCACCCGATGCAGGCTATCTCGCCTGCGGCATGGTAGGCAGCGGACGCCTGGTGGAAACAGAAGCCATCGTAGAAGCCGTGCTCTCCATCCTGCATCATCGCAATGACCTCGCAGGAGAGACAATTCTCATCACCGCCGGAGGCACGCGCGAAGCGCTCGACCCAGTGCGCTTCCTGGGCAACCGCTCGAGCGGCAAGATGGGCTACGCGCTCGCGGATGCTGCCGCACGGCGTGGCGCACGTGTGATCCTCGTGACAGCGCCAACAGCATTGCGGGTTCCAGCAAATTGCGAAGTAGTGCCCGTCGTGACCACTGACGAGATGCGCACCGCGGTAATGAGCCGCATCGACCAGGCCTCCATAGTCATCAAGGCCGCAGCCGTAGCTGATTACAAGCCGCTGAACCGCGCGGAGCAAAAGATAAAGCGCACAGGACCGCTCACACTAGAGCTGGAACCAACCAGCGACATCCTGGCCGAAGTTGTCGAGCGCAGGCATCCAGGAATGCTGATTGTAGGCTTTGCGGCAGAGACCGAAAACCCAATCGTGCACGGACGCGACAAACTACTGCGCAAGGGTGCAGATGCTATCGTGTTGAACGATGTTTCACGCGAAGGCCTCGGTTTCGACTCAGACCGGAATGCTGTTACCTTCCTCACACTTGAAACCGCGATCGATCTGCCCGAAATGTCAAAACGAGATCTAGCCGATCGCATTCTCGAAGAGGTCCTGGGTCTGCGAAGACCGCAGCACGTAATGACCGAGTAAATGCCGAATAAATAGATTTGTCATTCCGAGCGAAGCCGAGGAACCTGCTTTTTTGCATCGGTCGGCAATGCTTTCAACTTTGAGATGTTCTCTACGGAATTGTTTTAGAAGATGGCCCGCCAAATCACCCCCGAAGCCCAACAGGCCGTACAAGCCCGAATCGCCTACTACCGCGATTTAGGCGTCTTCGACTTCTACCGTCGCGGAGAGCCAGCCCCAGCTGAGCCACAAGCAGAGACAATCACATCCGAACCAATTGCCGAACCATCATTTTTCACAGAACCGGAGCAAGCCATTCCCCCGAAAAAGACCTTCCCCGCAGCGCCTCCAGTGGGCGACACAGTCGCGCCAGAAAATCGCGCTGAAGCCCTGCAGATCATCCGCGAAGACATAGGCGATTGCACGCGCTGTCCACTAGCCTTCCAGGGCCGAAACAAGATCGTTTTTGCCGACGGCGATCCCAATGCCCGTTTGATGTTTGTAGGCGAAGGACCAGGAGCCGACGAAGATGCCCAGGGATTGCCCTTCGTAGGCCGCGCCGGACAACTCCTGAATAACATGATCAACGCCATGGGCCTCAAGCGCGAACAGGTCTACATCGCAAACATCGTGAAGTGCCGCCCACCGCAGAACCGCACGCCCGAGCCCATCGAGGCTAATACCTGCTCGCAATTCCTCTTCCGCCAGATCGACGTAGTAAAGCCCGAAGTCATGGTAGCTTTGGGGGCAACTGCGGCAACGTATCTGTTGGGAGGTAAAAGCTCCCTAAGTTCCCTGAGAGGCCGCATCCACTTCACCAGAGGAACGAAACTGATCGTCACCTACCACCCAGCCTACCTGCTGCGCGACCCGCGCCAAAAAAAGGAAGCCTGGACCGATCTCCAGATCGCCATGAAAGAGCTAGGCCTGAAAGCCCCAAAGAAGGACAGCTGACGGACTAGAGGTTGAGGAACCTGCACCGGAACATGAGCCAATTCGACACCCACGCAAGGCGAGGAGCAATTGGTCTAAAGCAAAGCTCGATATCGATGGTTCTAAGTATCGGTCTGTTGTTCCTGCCGGTACTGGCCGCTCAAGATGTGCCATCGCAAGTCCTCACCCCTCCACCTGTTCGTGACGCCCAACGGCTGAAAACAGGAGTTCTCATTTACCACGATCTGGACCATGGCAAGGAAATGGGCAGGGGTACAATTACCATTCGCAAGCTCACCGATTCCGGGAACTATGACATCTCAAATGACGCGACCTTCGACACGGACTTTGCTGGCTTCCGTAGCCAGCGGTGGGAGGCTGTCACTACGTCCACGTTTGAGCCAGTTTCAGCGACGCTCGCATTTATTCGCGGTTCTGACACTGTGCCTGTCTTTAATCTTCGCTATGCCTCGGGTAGAGTGACCGGATTTTTTGTCGACCGCAATGGGCCCTCTCCGGGAACCAAGCAACCAGTGGATGCCTCTGTGCCTGCCAACACCGTCGACCAAAGAATTGATTGGGCCGCGGTACTCTCAAGCAATCTGGAGACGGGAAAGCAATTTGACTTCAATGTCTATGATCCAAAAACTGGTATTAGCCGGGTTACAGGAAAGGTCGGACCGCTGGAGCAGGTTCAGGTTCCCGCAGGGGCCTTTTATGCGTACAGAGTCATTTATCAGATGGAGAAGGCTGGAAGAACAGAACACTACCAAATGCTTGCAAGCCAGGACTCTCCCCGCATAATGCTTCGTGAAGAATTTCCGAACGGAGTAATTACTGAACTCGTTCACGTCACAAAGCTTCACTAGGCTGTCTCCACATATAGCTGCTATCGAGGAAAAATCACCATCCAGAGAACGTGCCAAAGCTAAGATGCAGCCAGCAAATTTTCCCAATATTCTTGCCCTTGTTTCTATATGCAGTCACGCCCTAAACATCCTTAGTTTCTCCGTGACGAAAATAGGCTCTTACTTCCGGGCGGAAGAGCAGGTACGCGAACAGCACAAGCAAAATGCTGTGCATCACCGCCTCATGCGTGGAGTGAAAGAAACTAAGAACGGCGTGGAATGCAATCCATGCCAACGCAACCCATCGCGCCCAATCCTGGCCTCGCAGCATGAATGCTCCGGAAATAACTGCCAGCAAACGGACGCAAAGAATCAGGACGTTCTCCAACTGAAACGGATGCTGTGCTGTGAATTCGGTGAAGTGGTATGCGATTCCGATTGCGCCAGCCGCGATCAAAAGCCAGCTGAGGAGCGTTACTGTGAGGGGGCGGTTCTGCATTTTGTGGAGTCCTCCGCGAGCCGATGCGCGCTATTCGAGAATCTTCCCGATGAGCCACATATGCCCGAAGGGGTCTACGACACTGCCCTGGAGCATGCGCCGAATCGGGCGCGGGCCAATTGTGGAATGGGTGTGTTCCGCCACCGGGCTTCTGCAAGCGGCGCCGGTGGCCACTGCTTTGCGTTGGACGGACTCAGGGTCGTCCACAAAAAGTTCGATCCTGACGGTTGTGTACCCCGCGCCATCCGGGCTGCGCGTGCCATGAGAGGGTGACTCGGTGGCGAGAAAGAAACCGGCGCCATGGACCGAGAGACCGGCGACCATGTGGCCGTCACCCAGGTGCCAGAGTACTTCGGCATCGAAGGCTGACTTGTAGAATTCGATCGCAGCGGTTGCGTCGCTCACGGCGAGCATGGGGGAAATCTGGGGCGTCAGCACGGCAACGTGTGACATGCTCGCGCCCCACTGGTCCGGGCTCAAATCACGGGCATGGCGGGAGAAGAGCCAATGGTGTCCATCCAGGTCCTCGGCGGAATACTGTAGTTCGCCGTAAACGGTCTCATTCAGGTCTTCGAGGATGGCGGCTCCGGCCGCTTTCGCACGCGAGAAATGCGCTTCGAGGTCTTCGATGAAGATCGTAAGGCTCTGCGTCCCAAAGCCAAGCTGCTTCGGAGTTCTGTCTTCAGGACGAGCCTGCTTCAGCATGATCCAGGCATTGCCAGCTTTGATCTGCGCCCCGCCGATCGGGTCACCGTAGCGATAATGCTCCACGAAATCAAATGCATTGCGGAGCCAGGCAACTGCTTCGTTCAAATTCCGGTACATGACATGAGGAAGCACTGTGTCAGTTGGCAAAGAGCGGTTGGAGATCACGGGTTGTATCCATCCTGAGAAGATAGCGCGCCAGACGACTACGATAGTGAATCGGATCACTGGCCACAACTACTATGTCGACGATCGCCAATGCACTCGACGAAGACTTCCAAACCCTGTCAACCCCAAACCTGCTTAAACCTAACATTCCAAAGCGAATTCTCCAATGATCATCCCTTTGACAGAGGATAGGTTCACTGAGACCCAGGTTTGTGTCAGGGCACGGCTTCAAGCCGTGCCGCAAGTAACTGGCGGGTGGCCCATTCAAGCCTTCTTTTGGCTTGAGTGGGGCAGTTCTCAATGGGATTCGGTCAGTTTTCAATCACCGCATAGCGGCAATTTGGTTCGGATCCCTCATCACCATTTGCACGTTTCCGGACAGGCCTGTCCGCCACCGGACAATTCACTTTTTTCTCCAGATATTCGGGTCCCTGATTTCAACCATTTAAGGAGTAGCAAGAGTGGCCATTCATGTGCTCATACCACAGGAGTGGTTGAGGCATTACAGGAATTACTGGGAGGCGACATGCAGACAAAAAACGTACTCAGGCGGATGAAAGTCTTTAAGTTTGTGGCGGTACTACTGTTTTGTGGATCGATATCGCACGCATCAGCGCAGCAGGCCGCTGCGCCCGCCCATAAAGACCAAGTCACTCAAGCCCTTCCCCCTCCCGGAGCGTACAAGATAGACCCGCGTCACAGTTTTGCCTACTTCAGCGCGTGGCATCATTTGGTTGGGCGAGTGCGTGGCCGTTTCGACAAAGTCACAGGGACCATTACCGTTTCGCCGGATCCAGCCGCCTGTAGCGTTGACGTGACCATCGACGTATCTACTATCAGCACTCAAGTCGCTCGCCGCGATGAAGATCTTCGCAGTCCAGCGTATTTCGATGTAGAGAAATTCCCAACGATGACCTATCAAGGCCGAGGCATTCGCCGCGTCACCGCAGACCAATGGCAAATGGACGGCTCTCTCACCATGCACGGAGTGACAAAGGTTGTGCCTTTCACCTTCAAGTTCAATGGACTTTTCTCCTCTTCTAAGCCTGACCAACCGGCGCGAGCGGCATTCCACGGGACCGCAGCAACGAAGCGGGCCCAATTCGGCATCGGCGCACGCGACAATTTGCAGGAAGTTGGCGATTCGACAGCGCCCGATGTAGAAATCGAAATTGACGTGGAGGCGGACGCTATTCCCCAAACTCCATAGCTGTGGTATTCGTCCGAAACGAAGCTTTGCGGGTTTCGACTATAAGTTGCGTACCTGGATGCGATTCATAGTCGCGGGTGGCCTACTCAAGCTTCTGTTGCTTGAGTGGGGTTAAACCGGGTGCCCACATCTTGCATTTGAAATGTGAGTTCTCTGTTGCTGTCAAGCCAGAATGAACCTAACCCAAACATTCCAAAGTAAATTCTCCTGGCACTCGAATTATCCCAAAAGTTTAAAATAGAAATAAGAGGATAGAAGCACCGGGCTTTGCCGGTGAACCCTGTCGCTGTGAGAAGGATTTCAGTTCTGGAATTTTGCGGTCCAGAATAAATACGAAATCGGCCTTAAAAGTTAATAAACTGATAACCATCAACGATCTAAGCCCAATAGAATCAATGCAAAACTTGCAAATCTTTAGAATCGAACACTTGCAAAACCACAACCTTTTATTTTCAAACAGTTACATCGCAGGGGAGGGAGCACCACCTATCAACCAAAGAGTAAACAGGAAAGGGCAATCAACAGGCGAAAGCTCTAAGATAGAGCAACCGCCATGCCAGCCTTCTGTGATGTAGCGCTGCCCGTCCCGCTCGACCGCGCGTTTACATACGCGCTGAACGGCCAGCAGCCTCCCGTAGGAGGGCGCGTCCTGGTACCTTTCCGCAACGAAAAACTGGCCGGGGTAGTGGTACGCATACACGACGACCCGCCACCCGTAGAAGCCAAGCCCATCCTCAGTATTCTGGACGAGGCAGCAATCCTCTCCCCGCAGTTGATGGAGCTTGCTCTTTGGATAGCGCAGTACTACATCGCACCAGTAGGCGAAGTGTTACGGGCCATGCTGCCGCTGATGACCGAGGTGCGGCGGCAGGTGCTCTACCGCATTACCGACACAGGCCGACAGGCATTATTCCTGGGAGCAGAACAAGGCTCCTCGCGCCGGTCAAAATTACCGGTAGAGGAGCAGGACAGGGAATACGCCGTCCTGAACTACCTGGAAGCAGGCGACGCAGTAAAGGCTCCAACCCTGCGCTCGGCAACCGGAGCATCTATCGACCTGCTCAAAGGCATGCTGCGCAAGAAATGGATCTCCCGCGAGACCGCAGCCGAGCAGCGCGACGCGCGACGAACCGTCCGCTATGCAGTGCTGGTAGAAGACGCACGCCTGCCAAAGCTGAATGCGAACCAGCAGGCAATCCTCGCCGAACTCGCCGGAGCGGGTGGCGAGCTACCCGTAGCTGAATTACGCGAACTGGAAATTCCAGCATCAACGCTGGCCACCCTGGTCAAAAGGGAATTGATACGCATCGAAGAACGCCCAGCAGATTTTCATCTGACAGCGCTCAAACATCTGTCGAAGTCCGACCATGTGTTGAATCCGGCGCAGCAGGCAGCGCTGAAGACGATCATAGATGCAGTCAGAACGGACGAGTTTCATCCGCAGCTGCTGCACGGAGTCACAGGATCGGGCAAAACAGCCGTCTATCTTGCCGCGATGCGTCGCACGCTCGACGCGGGCAAATCAACGATCCTGCTCGTTCCGGAGATCGGCCTTACACCGGCAATGGCCGCGCAACTGCATCATGCTTTCGCGTCAGAGGTAGCGCTGCTGCACTCTGCGCTCACACCTGAAGAGCGCGCCGAACAATGGCACCGCATTCAGAGAGGAGAGGCGCGAGTCGTAGTCGGAACACGCTCAGCCATCTTTGCTCCGGTAGAAAAGATCGGGCTGATCATCGTCGACGAAGAGCACGACGCAAGCTACAAGCAGGAATCGACGCCGCGCTATCACGCCCGAGACGTAGCGGTGATGCGCGCAAAACTAGCCGGAGTAACCATAGTGCTTGGTTCGGCAACTCCGTCGCTCGAATCCTGGCGCAACGCCGAGCAGGGCAAGTACACACGCATCGACATGCACCAGCGTGTCAACAACCGTCCACTGCCGTTAGTAGAGCTTGTCGACATGCGCCAAGAGTTTCAGGAAACCGGACAAGAGCATCTCTTCTCGCGAGTATTGATCGAGCAGACGCAGACAACGCTTGATCGCGGCGAACAAGCTATCATCCTGCTGAACCGTCGCGGCTACTCCTTCGTAGTCATGTGCCGTGCCTGTGGCGAAAAGCTCGAATGCGAGAACTGCTCCATCTCGCTGACATATCACAAACCGCTCCCTTCGAATGACGACCACGCACACGTAGGCCAACGGCTCGAATGCCACTACTGCGGCTACAAGAGGACCGTCCCAAAGGTCTGTCCCAAGTGCGAGAGCGAGCACCTGTACTTTCTCGGCGCAGGCTCACAGCAAGGCGAAGAGCGCCTGCAGGAGATCTTTCCTGGCGCTCGCATAGGCCGCATGGACCGCGACACCGTCCGAGGCCGCAGCGACATGGAACGTCTGCTGATGCGCCTGCACTCAGGCGAGATCAATCTGTTAGTCGGCACGCAGATGATCGCCAAAGGGCACGACATCCACGGCGTAACGCTAGTTGGAGTCGTAGGCGCAGACTTCGCTCTCGGATTGCCGGACTTCCGAGCCGCAGAACGAGTCTTCCAACTGCTGACGCAGGTCTCGGGTCGCGCCGGACGAGGCGAGTTGCCAGGCAAAGTGCTGGTCCAGACCTACCATCCGGATCACTACGCCATCGAGTGCGCCTCAAAGCACGACTTCCACGGCTTCGTGCAACGCGAGCTGAAGTACCGCAAGTGGATGCACTATCCGCCCTACGCACCACTGGCAAACGTCATCATCCAAAGCCCACACTTCGATGAAGCAGCAGGCTGGGCAACGGCATTAGGCAAGTGGTTTCACTCAACACAACTCGATGGAGTGCGCGTACTAGGCCCAGCAACGGCTCCGTTAGCAAAGGTAAAACGAATCTACCGCTTCCATCTCGTTCTAAAAGCCGAGAAGCGACAGGCACTGCAGAAGACCTTGCGAGCTGCATTAGCGCACGCTGAGAAGGCAGGCATACCACGCCGGAATCTGATCGTGGATGTGGATGCCGTGAGTTTGATGTAACAGTTCCTACAATTTTGTATTGGCCGCGCCGCGCCATTTATGATGCTCTCGGGCAATCAATTTTCAGGAGATAAGCAATGCGAGTTGGTCTATTGACGGGCGGCGGAGACTGTCCGGGCTTGAACGCCGTGATTCATGCGGTTGTAAAGAAGGGCATCAACACTTATGGCGACGAGTTCGTCGGTTTTCTCGAGGGCTGGCGCGGAGTTTTGGACAACAACACCATTCCGTTGACGCTTGAGGCGGTGGACGGCATCCTCATCAAGGGCGGAACTATTCTGCGAACCTCGCGCACGAATGTTCGCAAGATTGAAGGCGGCATCGAGAAGTGCGTCGCTACGCTGAAGGCCAACAAGCTCGATGCGCTGATCGCCATCGGTGGCGACGATACGCAGTCGGTAACCAATGCTCTGATTCAGGCCGGCGTACCGGGTGTAGGTGTTCCCAAGACCATCGATAACGATCTGAATGGCACCGATGCCTGCTTCGGTTTCGACACCGCCGTTTCCATTGCGACTGAGGCCATCGATCGCCTGCACACAACAGCCGAAGCGCACAATCGTGTCATTGTTTGCGAAGTCATGGGCCGAGATGCAGGCTGGATCGCATTAACTGCTGGCGTTGCCGGAAATGCTCATGTGGTCCTGGTCCCCGAGAAGGAGATCGATCTCGACCACGTTTGCAAGCTTCTCAAGTACAACCACGATCACGGTAAGAAGTACGGCATCGTCGTCGTAGCCGAAGGCGCAAAGTTGCCCAGCGGCGGACAAGCCACGGTTGGCGGCAAAGTCGATTCCTTCGGACACGCACAGTTGAGCGGTGTCGGAGCAGCGCTTGCAGAGGAGATCGAGAAGAAGACTGGCTACGAGACGCGTTCCGTCAATCTCGGACACACACAGCGCGGCGGTACTCCTTCAGCCTATGATCGGATGCTGGCAACCCGTTACGGACTAGCAGCAATTGACTTGGTACACGAGGGTAACTTCGGACGCCTGGTTGTGCTGCACGGTACGAAGATCGAGAGCATTCCGTTGGCTGAGGCAATCTCCAAGAACCGGACATTGGACGACTCGTTCCTGCAGATTCTGGATGGAATCGAGCCTAAAGTTTAATAGTTCGCTTTCGGCATAAGTCCCGGTACCCCAAAAGGTGCCGGGATTTTTATTTCCCATCTGCTGTTGCTTTTCAAGGTGCCACAAAACCCTAAGAAAACAGGTGAGATACCGGAAATCCTTGAACCTGCACTTAAAACGCGATATAAGCAGAGGGCTGGGGTGCATTTCCCCGAACCTGGAAGTCCCGCGCAGTCAGACAAAGGAGCAGCGATGAAAACGTCAGCAGCCCGTAGCAGCGAGATTCGGGAAGTAATGGACATTCGGCAGGCCTCGAATTATCTCGGCATCAGCCCGGATAGCCTTTACAAATATGCTTCGGAGAACTTCATTCCTGCCTTCAAGCTGGGAAATCGCTGGCGCTTCAAGAAATCCCGTCTCGATGAGTGGATGGACCGTCAATCTGGGATTGTGGTTGAATCGGCGGCACCAGCGGTGAAGGTCATAAAGTCGAGACAGAAAAAGCCAGTGCGGGGAACCAGTATTGCCTCGCGGTCCTCGCGAGCGGCTTCATAGTAATAGGGAACGCCACTCTTCTTATTCAAAAATTACTTTCGCCAGCCGGTTTTAACCATCCACTCTTCCCAATTGGCGTGCATGGTGCGGAGTTCTTCCTGTTGTATTTCAGGCAAGGCAGGACCTGACTCCGGGATAGGACGCATCGGATCAAGCCCGACACTGGCACGCAATTCGTTGATACGATCTGGATCTTCGAGCTTCCACGGGCGAACTTCGCCATCCACAGGATCATCCATCCATTGGGTTCCATAGCGCTGAGGACGTCCCTCATACATGGCAATACGGTCTTCGAGATAAGCAGGATGCCATGCCGGAATCTCTCCCTGAGCTGCCTGATCTTGAAGCGTCACGAGCGTGGCCCGCTGGAAATCCGGCTCGCCGATAGCATGCTGCACAATAAACCATGCCGCCTCTGCTCCCGACTTCCCAACGAGATTTTCATTTGGCCAACCGTTGACGGCGATAATTTCGCGCAACCGTGCCGCATTGCTGCGATGGACCTCTTCCATAACTGGGTTATAAGTGGCAGACAGTTGGCCAGCGTCCAGCAATTGCTGCCGGATTTTGAGATCGCGGCGCCGCATGAAGACAAGTTCGGATGCAAGTGTCTCATTCATTCTTTTATCGGAATCCCACGGTTGTGCTTATCTCTGGTACAACTGCAAATGATGCAATATGTTTCACGGATACGTTCACTGCGCCACAGGATGCAACAGCAGGGAGTAGAAGCGGCTCTAGTTACACATCTTCCTGATGTTCGTTACCTATGTGGCTTTACTGGATCGAATGCGGCGCTTGCTGTTACTGCAAGAAAAGCTGTTCTGTTTACTGATGGTAGATACATCGCCCAGGCAAAAGCGGAGGCACAGGGCGTACGTGTCGTCATTGCAAAAAAATCTGCACTACGGGAAGCCTGCTCTTGGCTGGGGGAGCTGGCGGAACAGGCAAGCTTTGACTCTGAGCATACAACAGTTGCCGAGTTGGAAGGAATGCGGAGTGGGATCGATACGAAGAGACGGCGTAAATTCTTTGCATCGTTGAAGGTGCCGCTGGTTACCGAACTCCGCTTGGTAAAGGATGCCGATGAGCTCCAGTTGATGGAACAAGCTGCATTTCTCGGTTGCCAGATATTCGAGGCAACATTGCCTCATCTGGAATCGGGCGTTACGGAAACCGAAATAGCGGCAGGGATGGAATTCTTTGCCCGTAGTCTAGGCGCGGAAGGCATGTCCTTTGAGACAATCGTCGCATCAGGTGTGAGATCGGCATTGCCGCATGGCCGTGCGACACAGGCTAAATTACCACGCAACGGCTTCGTAACATTGGACTTCGGTGTTATTCTCAATGGTTATTGCTCAGATATGACGCGTACTGTTTATCTGGGAAAACCAAGTGCGAAAGAGCGGGCAACATACGATGCTGTTCTCGATGCACAACAGGCAGCAGTCGAAGCGGTAAGGCCGGGTGTGACATGCGGCGAAGTAGATGAGGCAGCGCGCAGCGTATTGCGAAAGGCGAAGCTGGCTGACTACTTCACACATTCCACAGGCCATGGTGTTGGCCTGGAGATTCACGAACAACCGAGGATTGCCGCAGGACAGGAAACGGTGCTTGAGCCAGGGATGGTTGTGACCATAGAGCCTGGCGTCTATATGACGGGGAAGTTTGGAATTCGCATTGAGGACATGGTTGCAGTGACAGATCGCGCTCACAAGGTGCTGACACCAGTGACTAAAGCGTGGATCGAACTGTAGTTAAGTCAAAGAGCCTACGAGAGCGAAAGAGATGAATGCAGAAGAGATGAAAGAGCTCAAGGAACTCATCGAGTTCCTAAAAGAGAACAAGATCGGCGAATTTGATTTAGAGCGCGGCGACTTAAAAGTTCGCATTAAGTTTGCGCAGGAAGGCGGAGCGGCTGATCTGGCAGGTTTAAGGCGTTTGCTTGAGACAGCGCCTGCAGCCGCGATATCGGCTCCTCTCGCGGGTGGTGGCGGCGCTTCAGGACTGCATGGAGCAGGCTTTGGCGGTCCACTTGCTGCACCGGCTCCGGCGGCACCAGTACCTTCGGTAGAGGGCGAGGATGCTTCTCTACATACGGTGAAGTCGCCCATCGTGGGGACTTTCTATGAGTCGGCTTCGCCCGGCGCAGCAGCCTTCGTGAAGGTCGGCGATCAGGTAGAGAACGGACAAGTCCTTTGCATTATTGAAGCCATGAAGCTGATGAACGAGATCGAGAGCGATGCTGCCGGCGAGATCGTGAAGCGTTTTGTCCAGAATGGTCAGCCTGTTGAGTATGGCCAAGCCTTGTTCGCGGTTCGTCCCCGGTAAAGAGATATATGCTTCGAAAAGTTTTGATCGCCAATCGAGGCGAAATCGCATTGCGCGTCATTTGTGCCTGCAAAGAACTTGGTATCCGCACAGTTGCCGTATATAGCGAGGCCGACCGCCACTCCCTTCATGTTCGGTTTGCGGATGAGGCTATCTGCATTGGCCCTCCACGCTCGGCGGAGAGCTATCTGAATGTCCCGGCAGTCATCAGCGCGGCGGAGATCGCCGATGTAGACGCGATTCATCCCGGCTATGGCCTGCTGAGCGAGAATGCGAACTTCGCCGAAGTCTGCCGTGCCTCGAATATCAAGTTCATCGGACCTCCGCCTGAAGTAACGCGACTAATGGGCGAAAAAGAAAAAGCGCGCCAGGCAATGAAAAAAGCCAAGGTGCCGATTCTTCCCGGATCGGATGGAATCATCCAGAGCGAAGCAGAAGCTTTGGAGTGGGCTAAGTCTGTCGGCTTCCCAGTGATTGTGAAGGCTTCAGCTGGCGGTGGTGGACGCGGCATGCGCGTCATCCGCACCGCGGAAGAATTGCCAGGACTCTTCCAGGCCGCACACACAGAAGCTGCTAATGCCTTCGGTAATGGCGACCTCTATATGGAGAAATTCATCGAGAGGCCGCGCCATATCGAGTTCCAGATTCTCGCCGATGAGCATGGGAATGTCATTTCTCTGGGCGAGCGCGAATGTTCCATCCAGCGACGGCACCAGAAGCTGATCGAAGAAGCGCCATCTCTGCAAGTCAACCAGAAGATGCGCGATGAGATTGCCAAGACACTGAAGCGTTCTCTCGAAGCGGTCGGCTATCAAAATGCTGGAACCATCGAATTCCTGATGGACGAAGACGGCAAGCTCTACTTCATCGAAATGAATACGCGCATTCAGGTCGAACACCCTGTGACCGAGATGGTGACGGGCATCGACCTGGTAAAAGCACAGTTGCGTATCGCGGCCGGAGAAAAATTGTCGAGCATCCTGCCCGAGCCAACGACAATTCGTGGCCATGCGATTGAATGCCGCATCAATGCCGAGCATCCGGAGAAGTTCACCCCGTCGGCAGGCAAGATCACGGTCTTCAATGTGCCAGGTGGCAACGGCGTTCGCGTCGATACGGCGCAATATGCCGAGGGCATTGTTCCGCCCTACTACGATTCATTGATTGCCAAGCTGATTGTGCACGGCAAGGACCGCACGGAAGCCATGCTGCGCATGCAAAGAGCTCTCGACATGTTCGTAGTGCAGGGAATTCACACAACAATTCCACTGCACCAGCGCATCTTTGCCGATGAGGAGTTCCGCAAAGGGCAGTTCGACACGAAGTTCATGGAGCGCTTCTTTGAGCGTGAGAAAGCTCGTAGAGAAGAGGGCTTGCAGGTGATTGGCTAACGAAACCAGGATCAAGGTATTGCCGTGATCAGCGAGAAATGAACGTGCTTTTGGTACCGCTGAAAATCCTGGTCAACTGTAAATACGGCCCAATTGCGTCGTGCCGCTACTGCGCAGATTAGAAAATCTGTAGTGCTACCGCTTAGACCGGCAGAGCGGCACGCGTTATCGACAATCGCAGCTTCTTCATAGTCCTCTATATCCAGGAGCACATCTTCAAAGCCGCGCAGAATGGCAGCAACTCTATCGAACTGCTCTCTATGCCGAATACCGCTGAGCAATTCTTGTCTTACGACACCTAGAAGGCGGACTCTCTTTTCGTCGATCGCCTCGTCCAGGAGCTTTAATGTTTGTAACTGCTGCGGGTTAAGATCTTTCCTGGACCGACGAAGAGCTAAGGAGAAAACGCACGTGTCCACCAGTACGATCACGGTCGCGGGCGCTTTCTTGCGGCCTTATAGTCCCAGTTTGGATCGAAATCGATCGTCCCAAAGAGCTTCTTCAATTCCATCTGCTTATGGTGCTTGATGTACTCGTCAAGCGCAGCGGTGACAGCAGCTTTCTTCGTCTTATGGCCGCCGATCTGACGTGCTTCTTCAATCAACTTATCGTCGAGGGCGAGGTTGGTGGGCATGAGCGTCCTCCTCTTGTGTGAATTATTACACATTTATATGTGTGAAATTTATTTGCTGCGTGTTTATATATCAGTAACCTGGCATTCATCCCATCTCGCATATCTTCTGGCCAGTGGTGGCATAGGCCGCGCTGCACGATCGGAGAAGAGATGAGCATGAATCGCAGAGAATTTCTACGTGGAGCAGCCGGTGCGGCATCGGCTGCAGCATTAGTGGGAACGGCAGCCGGCTCCAGAGTGCAGGCTGAGGCACAGACGCTCCCATCGCCGGATGCTTCGCAGATCGATCACATTGTCGTGGTCATGATGGAGAATCGCAGTTTCGACCATCTGCTGGGCTGGCTACCAGGCAGCAACGGACGGCAGGCTGGTCTTAGCTATCTCGACAGCCAGGGTGCTGCGCATCCTACATGGCGGCTCCCAACCTACGTTGGCTGCTCGCATCCTGATCCGGATCACTCCTATGCCGGCGGGCGCAGCGAATACAACAATGGGAAAATGGACGGATGGCTCCAAACCACGACCAACGATGTATTCTCAGTCGGTTATTACGAGGAATCCGACCTGCCGTTTTTCAGCGCTCTGGCACGGAACTTCACGACACTGGATAACTACTTTGCTTCCATTCTTGGGCCGACATTTCCAAACCGCGTTTTTCAGCACGCAGCGCAGACCGACCGCCTCTCGAATACGCTGGATATTTCCACGTTGCCAACAATTTGGGACAACCTGGCGGCAGCCGGAATCAGCAACAGATACTACTACTCGAATGTGCCGTTTCTGGCCTTGTGGGGATTGAAGTACCTGGGGATCTCCGCGCCGTCAGTGGATTTTCTGATAGATGCTGCATTAGGTACACTGCCTGCAGTTTCGTTCCTCGATCCGAAGTTCACGATCCTCGACGATGGTGAAGGAAATGACGACCATCCGCATGCGGATCTCCGAGCGGGCGAGGCTTTTCTTGGACAGGTATACCGCGCTGTAACGCAGGGGCCCAAATGGGCAAATACAGTGCTGATTATCAATCGCGATGAGTGGGGTGGATTTTACGATACAGTGACGCCTCCGCGTGTGATCGCACCGAACGATGTGGATACGGACCTAGCCAGTGGCAAGGCATTACTGGGTTGCCGTGTGCCGGTTGTAGTGGTTTCACCGTGGACACGTGGGAATACAGCGAGTCCGCGTATCGATTCCGGGCTCTATGACCACACATCCATCCTGAAACTGATCGAATGGCGTCACAATCTTCCACCACTGACCAGCCGTGATGCTTCAAATGAGATCGGCAACCTGGCATATGCACTGAATTTCGCAAAGCCAGATACGTCAGTGCCTAGCTTGCCGGTCATTGCAGCGCCAACGCCGACACCTTGTGGATTGCTAGAGCTGGGAAGCACAGTGGACAACGAAAGCTATGACTTTTACAAACTGCAGAATTCGGATCTGACGGCAAACTGGAAAAAATTGTAAGGGAACAATAGTAAGCGGCTGTCCCATCCTGTGTGGCCACGCAGGATGGGACGATCGGTATTCTTAGCCGACAAAATCAACTTTGACGGGATGCGGAATAATCCCACGCTCATGACCAAGCGTAAGCAGCTTACGAATTGCTTCGCGGCCGTCTTCACCATAGTTCAGCGTACGCTCGTTCACATACATGCCGACGAATTTATTGGCAAGATCGTGATCGAGATCGCGGGCAAACTGCATGGCGTAGGCCAAGGCTTCGTCGCGATGATCGAGTCCATGTTGAATGCTGTCGCGCAGGGCCTGCGTGACGGTGAGCATCACTTTTTCGCCTAATGACCGGCGGATCGCATTGCCACCGAGCGGCAACGGCAGCCCAGTAAGATCGCGCCACCAGACGCCCAGATCGATTACTTTATGTAAGCCGCTATGCGAATAAGTGAGCTGGCCTTCATGAATGATGAGTCCAGCCTGGAAGTTTCCGGCAAGCACCTGTGGAATGATCTGATCGAAGGGAACTACGGCATATTCAATCTCGGGCGAAAAAAGCTTCAGCGCCAGAAAAGCCGTGGTCAATGTGCCCGGGACAGCGATTTTCACTTTCTTGATCTCATCGAGATCGAAGGGCCTGCTGGCGACAATCATTGGGCCATACCCTTCGCCAACCGAGCCGCCACAAGCCATCAGCGTGTAGTTGTCCTGAAGATAGGGATAGGCATGAAAGGAGATGGCGGTAACGTCATAGAACGCTTCGTTAAGCGCCTTCTGGTTCAACGTTTCGATATCGCAGAGCGTATGCGTGAACTTGTAGCCGGGGACACGCACTTTGTTCGTGGCAAGGCCGTAGAACATGAAGGCGTCATCGGAGTCGGGGCTATGCGCGATAGCGATCTCGCGTACGTTCGATGGAGCAAGCACTTCTGCTGAAGAGGTGGTAGATGCGGTCACTTCTGGTCCTGGTCCTTTCAACTTCTCTGAACAACTGAATCGATAGGCAGATATTTCTGCAAAGAAAAACGTATTAGAGAGAGGACTCTCTGTGGAGACGCTGACGGAAGCTCGCGATGCCGCTGGCGACACCCGCCGCCGCAATCACCTTGAGAACATCGCCGGGTAGAAATGGCACCACGGCTAACGAGAACACAGTGTATGCCGATTGATGTGACACGAAGGCAAACCAGGTTGCGCCGATAGTCAGAATGACAAGGCTGCCAAGACCCGCTGCAATCAGAGCAGAACGGAAAGCCGTCAGACGCAGGCGGCGATAAAGCATGGACGTAAGCGCCGCAACCAACGGGTAAGAAAGAAGGTAGCCGCCTGTAGGTCCAAGAATGCGCAAAATGCCGAGTGGTCCCTGCGGCGTAAAGACAGGCGCTCCCGCGAGCCCTTCCAGCAGGTAAAGCATCAGGGCGGCTGAAGCCACTGTGGGCTCAAGCAATAGGCCGAGCAGTAATACGGCAAACGGCTGCAAAGTAATCGGAACAGGCGTAAAGAACAAAGGCACTGAAATGTGCGCGCAGGCCGCCACGAAAAGGCTGCCAATGGCTACGGCGGCAATATTGCGCAATACGCCGGATTGTCCGGCCGAAAAACTATTTGAAGCAGCAGTGGTCGTAGTCGTATGAGTCATGGATCTACTCCGGAGTGGTGCCGATGGAATCGTCGTGATGTTCTCGTTTGGCTTCGTGACGGCGGATATGGCGTGTAAGGGCAATGACCGCCCAAATCAGCGCTATAAGGCTTATGACGAAGCTTAGATACAAAACCCGCATGGGAGCCAAAGACAGAATAACAGGGGGACTGGAAGCTGTCTCATAAACCCAAAATCCTTGGTGACGCCAAGGGTGAGACCCGCCATCGAAGCGGGTCTCATGTTCTCCGCCGAAAACGAAAAAGCATATACATATATGAGACAGCTTCTAGCCGTCCGGGCAATCGCGCTACGCGCCAGAGTCCAGATTTTCAAAAAGCCATTGGAGATAGGTTTGGCTGCCGGATTCTATTCCAAGAACAAGAAGCTCCGGAATTGCGTAAGAATGAAGGCTATGCAGGGCGGCTTCGAGTTCGTCGAGTTTATCCACAGAGGTTTTGATGATGAGCAGAATCTCCGAAGCGCTTTCGACGAGCCCTGCCAACGGTAGATGGATTTCACATTAGGGATGAGGCTGATGCAGGCAGCCAGGCGTTTATCCACAAGAGCATACGCAATATGATTTGCCTCTTCATCGCTGTCAGCGGTTGACAGCACAATGCGCGCCTGTTGAGATGTCACGGTCATAGAGCATTTCTCCTGAAGGTATAGAGGGAGTCGTAGGTCTATGCGTAGTCGTTCCGTCAAACCGGGGTCCCCGGCAAGCTTGCTTGCTGGGGTGGAAAGAACGGCTACACCAAGAGAATCTCACCACACTACAGCATCAGAGAAATGCTTTAACGTGTGGCAATTATGATTGCTGAGAGCATCATATACATCCGATACCTATTCATAACCACTTCAGAGGAGAAGGAATGCCTGTAGAGATCAAGTTTGGGACTTCAGGGTGGCGAGCCATTGTTGCCGAGGAGTTCACGCTCGCGAATATCCGCCGGGCGGTAACGGGAATCGCAAAATATGTGTCGTCGCAACCTGGACAGCATAGCGTGCTGGTAGGACGTGACCCACGCTTCCTGGGGGAGACATTTGTGGCCGAGGCAGCGAAGGTGTTAGCTACACATGGGATCACCCCTTTGGTGATTTCCGAGTCAGCTCCAACGCCGGCAATTTCTTATGCGGTGCGTCAATTGAAGACCAGCGGCGCGATCAACTTCACGGCCTCGCACAATCCACCGGAGTACAACGGCATTAAGTTTTCAACATCCGACGGCGCGCCTGCTCTACCTGAAGTGACAAAACAGGTCGAGGCCGCAATTGCAGCATTGGGTGAAGAAATCCCCACCGCGCCGGAAGCGAAGCAGAAGTTCCAGGAAGTCGACGTAAAACCCGATTACTTGAAACGTCTCGGCGAACTCGTCGATTTCCCAGCGATCAAAAAGGCAAATCTCAAAGTGGTCTTCGATCCCTTCTGGGGAGCAGCCCGCGGTTACAGCAGCGAAATCCTGCGCGAGCATGGCGTAGAAACAGCGACTGTCCACGATTACCGTGATGTACTCTTCGGAGGCCACGCGCCGGAGCCGGACGATCATCTACTGGCTGACTGCAAGGCAAAGATGAAGGAGACAGGCGCAGCCATCGGTATTGCAACAGACGGAGACGCCGACCGCTTCGGCATCGTCGATGGCGACGGCACTTTCATCCAACCGAACTACGTCATCGCACTGTTGTTCGATTACCTCGTTGAAACACGCGGCTGGCGAAATGGCGTAGCGAAATCCGTCGCGACAACGAATCTGGTCAACGCGCTGGCCGATCACCACAAGATTCCGCTATATGAAACGCCGGTTGGTTTCAAATACATCGGCGAGCTTATCAACCAGGACAAGATTGTGATTGGCGGCGAAGAGAGCGCCGGGCTTACCATTCGCGGGCATGTTCCAGAAAAAGACGGGGTAATTGCAGGCTTGCTAATTGCCGAAATGGTTGCCGTGCGTGGCAAAAGCCTGGGCACGCAACTGAACGAGCTATTTGGCAAAGTAGGTTCCTTCTATCCAATTCGAGAGAACTTCCGCTTGACCACAGAGGTAAAAGAAAAGTTCACTGAGAAGGTAAAGAAAGATCCGTCTGAGCTGAGCGGGCGCAAGGTGACCCAGGTGGTGCGGACGGATGGCCTGAAACTGATCCTCGAAGATGGTTCATGGGTCTGCTACCGGTTGAGCGGGACCGAGCCTGTGGTTCGCGTGTACTCAGAGGCGCGCAAAGAAAGCGACAAAGACGCACTGAGCCAGGCGGCCAAAGATTGGGTATTAGCCTAGCTAGTTTTGTTTTGGGTAGAAGCCCCGGACTTTAGGCCGAGGAAATAAACGAGACAGACTCCGGGACTTTAGCCCCGGAGCCTTCCGGCAATAAACAATATCGGAGTTTTAGCGTTGAGCAGTCCAGAAACCAAACCGGCAATACCGATCCGCGCAGCGGGGTTCGCATTCAAGATGCGGCGGCGCATTGCCACGGCCTTAGCCATTGTTGCGGCGATCTTCTTCGGTTATCACGCTATTTTCGGACAGAATGGCGTGAACGCCTATCAGCAGAAGCGCATGGAAGACCGCACGCTCAAGAAACAAATTGACGATCTCGCGCAGGAAAATACTCGCTTGAAGGAGCATGTAGATCATCTCAAGAATGATTCTGACGCCATCGAGCACGAGGCCCGCGAGCGTCTGCACTATGCACGTCCCGGCGAGGTAATCTGGACGTTGAACGATAAGCCAGCAGAAGGCACAGCTCCAGCGAAGAAATAGCTCGCAATTTTCAATCTACAAAAGACCGTTTTCCATGATATTTTGCTCTCCACAATACTTGGAGGGCATATGCGCCCATTTGTTCTCTTTCTGCTTGGGTTAACGACAATATCTTGTATCTCTGCGCAAAATACAAAGGGGCCGCAACGATCCCAAGGCACAGAAGACCTTTGCCGAAGCGCAGGAATGGCTGAAAAAGCACGCCGAGGGATCTGCTCTGGATGACTTCAAGAAGGCAGATAAGCAAGATGGCGGCCATTGCGAGGCATGTGCAGCTGAGATCATCCGGCTAGGGTTGAAGACTGGTGATTTCAAATCGGCAGATGCAGCGGCGCAACAACTGATTGCCAATGCCAAAGATCCCAAAGAGACAGCCATTGCCCACGACGAGCGAGGAACAGTGTTGTTGAGCGAAGGCATGTCGAAAAACAAAGAGGAGTTCTATGCCGATGCCGATAAAGAATTCAAGGCGGCATTGGCGGCGTATCCAAATTTTCCCATGGCTTATTACGCAGACGGACTGGCTCTGGCGCGCTTGAAGCAGGATGAAGCGGCAAAATCGCAGTTCGAGCACTATATCGCAATGACTAAGGAAGAGACGGCTGATCGGGGCCGCGCCCGGCGGTATGTCGAACGTCCAGAGTTAGCCAGCCGCAGTTAGCGCAGAAAGCCGGAAGTTAGAGCCGTTATACTCGAACGGGGAAACTTACTTTTCAATGTTCGCACCACTGCGGTTCATATGGAACGCAACGCGCGGCCATCGTCTGCGGCCGTGGCGCAGCGAGTACATAAAATGGCGGATTGAAACCTATTCTGGCATGAAGGCCGAAGAATTGACTGCTCGCGACGTACTGCGGTTTACCTGGCAGGAAAAGGGAAACCTATTGCGCTTTCTGCGCTGGACACACGAGATCGACGGCTTCAAGAACCAGGGAACTGGGAATTAGGGAACCCTCATTGGAAACGCGGCGTGAATTTTTGAAGGCCAGCATAATGGCTGTGGCCGGAACGCTAGGGCATAGCGGATCGAAACTCGCCGCACTTACACCGTCACCGATAGATATAACCGGAGCCCAATCGCTGCGGGCGCACGCAGAGCAGCGCGGGTTGCTGGTGGGATGTGCCGTGGTGCCTCAGAGGCTTGCTACTGAACCCGAATATGCAAGCGTCATTGCCGCGCAAGCCAACATCCTGGTAGCTGAAAACGCCATGAAGTGGCAAGCGCTGCGGCCATCTCCAGATAGCTTCGATTTTCGCGCAGCCGATGCGCTGATGGAATTCGCCGCAAAGCATAATCAGAAAGTTCGCGGGCACAATCTCTGTTGGCACGAATCAATCCCCGCATGGTTTGCCGGAACAGTAACGAAGCAGAATGCGCGGCAGATTCTAGAGCAGCACATCCATACCGTTGCAGGCCGCTATGCAGGCAAATTGCATTCGTGGGATGTGGTCAACGAGGCTATCGACTCGAAGAGTACCCGCCCGGACAGTTTGCGGGACTCTCCCTGGCTGGAACTAGCTGGTCCCGATTACATAGAACTAGCCTTTCGTGCCGCGCGGCAGGCCGATCCGGCAGCATTGCTCACCTATAACGACTACGGCATCGAGCTGGATACGCCAGAACAGACAAAGAAGCGGTCGCAGGTATTGATACTCGTAAAACGCCTGAAATCCCAGGGGGTTCCCATAGACGCAGTGGGCGTCCAAAGCCATTTAGGCATCACGGATGCTGTTCCTGGAGAAGGATTACGAAATTTCATTAGTGAATTGCGGAAGATGGGGCTGCAAGTATTCGTTACCGAACTCGACGTAAACGATAAGAAGCTGGAGGGTTCCATTCCAGAACGCGATGCGGCGGTTGCGGGAATGTATCGCGACTATCTGAAGCTGATGCTCGCTGAACCGAATGTAAATGCAGTGCTGACATGGGGTATTACGGATCGTTATACGTGGCTGAACGGGCCGAAGTATGCGCGCCTTGATGGAAAGCCGCAACGGCCATTGCCTTTCGATGAGGAATATCACCCCACGCCAGCATTCTTCGCGTTGCGCGACGCAATAGATAAACGCACATCCGGCAGCCGTGCGCCGAATCAAGCGCCCTAGGCACTTGGCAGGACGCTTTGCCTCTGGTCAGATAAGAACAGCGTGAGTATTTACTTCTATCAACCTGTTCGTGTGCTCGCTGCGATAGCTCTGTTTGCAGCGTCCTGCTCATCGTGCCCCGGCCAGGAACCATTTCCAGGCGAACCTCCGGCGCAAAAGCAGACTCAGCCTGCTCAGCAACAGCCTCCTCGCCAAATGACACCGGTGCCCGATCAGGATCTCAGCACACCAATCTTCAAAGTAAGCACCAGCGTAGTCGTGGTGCCGACACTCGTCGAAAAGCCATCGGGTGAAATCATCTACGGATTGCAGGAGAAAGATTTTTCTCTGCTGGACAATGGCGTTCCCCAGAAAGTACGTGTAGAAGACGATCTCGACTCACAGCCGGTCTCACTGGTGGTATGCGTAGAACGCGGACGCGACAGCGTGCTCGAATTCGACAAGATCGCCAAACTGGGATCGTTGCTCGAACTGTTTCTAGGAGACGGCAAAGGTGAGGCATCACTAGTTGTCTTCGATTCCCGGCCTGTGTACTTGGAACAGTTCACCAAAGACACACAATACATAACCAGCGATCTGCAGAATATCCCGCCCGGCGACGGCGGTGCGGCGATCATGGATGCGGTCGGCTATTCAGTCGATCTGCTGGAGCACCGACCTCCTGATCACCGGCGCGTCCTGCTGCTCATCAGCGAATCGCGCGACCACGGCAGCCGCAAGACCACGATCCCACAACTGGTGGAGCGCATCGGTACCAGCAACACACTGGTATTGAGCCTGGTGTTCTCGCCGTCTAAAGCCGAGTTGATTGACTGGGCCAGGGGTAATAGCGCAGGCGGATCGGAATTAAACATCCTGGCTCCGCTGATGATGACTATGAACGCAATGCGCCGCAATACTCCTAAAACATTGGCCGCAATGAGCGGCGGCGAATATGCCCCGTTTACGAAAGACAAAGGATTTCAGCAGCGTGTCTCCGAAGTAGCCAACCATGCGCGCAACCGCTACATCCTCAGCTTTCACCCGTCCGATCTAACGCCCGGCCTGCATAGCATCCAGGTAAAGCTCAACGCAGACTATGGAGCGCATGTGGTAGCCAGAACCAGCTACTGGGCCGTGAACGAAAAGGGCGAAGACGGAAATCCGGGAACGGGCAGCAAATAGCTGTCACTTGCTTTAGGCGTTTCAAGCTTCTATAACTTCCATGCGATGGATAAGAGAGAATTCTTGAAGACTTCTGGCGTAGTCGTTGCAGGCAGCATGTTGTCGCGCTTTGTGGGAGCCGAGCAACAAACCTCGCACCGTACCAACTGGGCAGGCAACTACGAATACCACACAGACCATCTATATTCGCCCAAGAGTGTCGAAGAGGCACAGCAGGTCGTAAAGAGTTGCAACAAGCTCAAAGCTCTTGGTGCCCGCCATTCCTTCAACGGTATTGCCGACAGCACCGAGAATCAAATCTCACTGAAGCAACTCGATCAGATGACGGTCGATCCCAAAGCCCGCACAGTCACGGTTGGTGCAGGCGTGACTTATGGCCAACTCTCTCCCTATCTCGATAGCCAGGGCTTCGCCGTACACAACCTGGCCTCATTGCCGCATATTTCTGTCATAGGCGCATGCGCCACCGCCACGCATGGCTCAGGCATCAAGAATGGCAATCTGTCGACGGCCGTTTCCGCACTGGAGATGGTCACCGCCAACGGCGAGGTCGTCACCTTGTCACGAGAAAAAGATGGCGAGAATTTTCATGGCACAGTTGTTGCTCTTGGCGGACTAGGCGTCGTCACCAAGGTCACGCTGGACGTTCTACCAACCTTCCAGGTAAGCCAATCCGTCTACGAAAATCTCTCGCTGGCGAATCTGGAACATCATCTGGACGACATCTTTGCAAGCGGCTACAGCGTCAGCCTCTTCACCGACTGGCAAAATCACCGCGCCACGCAGGTATGGATCAAGCGCCGCGTCGAGCCCGGAAACCCATACAAATGGCCCGCAGAATTTTATGGAGCGAAGCTCGCGACGAAAAAACTGCATCCGCTAGCCGGACATTCCGCTGAAAACTGCACCGAGCAGGAAGGCATCCCCGGTCCATGGTATGAGCGCCTGCCGCATTTCCGCATGAACTTCACACCAAGCAGCGGAGCAGAGCTGCAATCGGAATTCTTTGTTCCCCGGGAAAAGGGCTACGAAGCCATCCTCGCCGTGGAAAAGCTCCGGGACCACATCACGCCCCATCTCTTCATTACTGAGCTGCGCACCATCGCCGCCGACGATCTCTGGATGAGTCCCTGCTACAAGCAGCCATCTATGGCCATCCATTTCACCTGGAAGCCGGAGTGGCCAGCTGTGCAGAAAGTACTACCCATGATCGAAGAACAGCTAAAGCCCTTCCACGCCAAGCCGCATTGGGCAAAGTTATTCACCATGCAACCAGCGCGACTACAGTCCCTTTATGCAAAATTGCCAGACTATAAGGCGCTCCTCAAGCAGTACGACCCAAACGGAAAGTTCCGGAACGCCTTCCTGGACACCAACATCTACAGTAGTTAAAGGCGCCAGATTACAGGATCGTAAGCCTTTTATTAAGAGTAGGTTCGCTGCACATCGGCATCCTCCATCTGCTGGTAAACTGAAAGTGGCGTAAGGAGTTTGTTCGGCATATTCAGATGAAAGTCTTTCTGACAGGGGCCACCGGTTTCGTCGGCAGTCATGTAGCACGGGTGGCATCCCAGCAGGGGGTCGAACTTCGCCTTCTGGTGCGCAAGACCAGTAATCTGGCGAACCTGCAAGGCTTCCAAGCCGAGACCGTGGTTGGCGATCTCATGGAGCCGGAATCTCTAAGAACAGCCATCCGCGGCTGCGAAGCCGTGCTCCACGTAGCAGCCGACTACCGCCTCTGGGTGCGCGACCCGCAATCCATGTATAAAGCGAACGTAGACGGCACACGCGACCTGCTGCACATCGCCAGGGAAGAAGGCGTGCGGCGCGTAGTCTACACGTCAAGCGTAGCGACCATGGGATTCAAATCTGATGGAACAATCGTGGATGAGAACACGCCAGTAAGTTTGGCTGATATGATAGGCCACTACAAGCGGTCGAAATTTCTTGCCGAGCAGGTGGCAATCGACGCCGCAAAAGCCGGCCAGCAGGTGATCGTCCTCAATCCCACCACGCCCATCGGGCCGGGAGATGTAAAACCCACTCCAACAGGGCGCATCGTCGTCGATTTCTTGAATAAGAAGTTCCCAGCCTACGTAGATACAGGTCTGAACCTCGTCGATGTGCGCGAAGTAGCGCGAACACACGTAGCCGCATTGCAGGACGGAGTAGGACGGCCCGGCGAACGCTACATTCTGGGCGGTGAGAATCTCACTCTGAAGCAAATCCTCGATAAAATGTCTGCGATCACCGGGCTTCCTTCGCCCTCAACAAAGGTTCCGCACAGCGTAGCAATGGCCTTTGCATTTTTTGACGAGACGATCACCGGCAAGCTACGAGGGAAAGAACCTCGCGCCACGGTAGAAGCAGTACGAATGGGAAAGAAGAAGATGTTTGCATCTTCAGCAAAGGCCGAACACGAGTTGGGCTTCAAAGTTGTTCCGGTATACCAGGCGCTTCGCGCTGCAATCGACTGGTTTCGCGCACATGGATACGCGCCTGCGGCATGAGCAGAATAGCCATCATCGCAGCCCTGCCCGGCGAGCTCGCTCCACTAGTGCGTGGGTGGGAGAAGCGCGAGCGCAATGTATGGGCCGGGCGTCTGGGGGAACATGCGTGTATCGCGATTGCTGGTGGCATCGGCCAGGAAGCGGCAACGCGGGCATGCGAGCTGGCTTTGCGCGAAGGTGACGTGAGGGTACTGGTTTCCGCTGGTTGGGCTGGGTCGCTTTCATGCGGAATGAAGCCACGTCAAGCGGTTGCTGCATATGAAGTAATCGATGCCGGTACTGGTGAACGCTTTGTGGCGGATTATCCCGAAGGCTACAAGCTGGTAACGCTGGATCATGTGGCGGGCGTGGAAGAGAAGCGGCAGCTGGCTGCGGAGCACCAGGCCGTCATGGTAGACATGGAAGCGGCAGCAGTGGCGCGGGTCGCTCAGGCGCGGAATCTCTCGTTCTACTGCTTCAAGGGCATCTCGGACGGTTCGAACGATGTTCTACCCGATTTCAGCCGGTTTATCGGGCAAGACGGGCAGATGCGCATGGCTCCTTTTCTTGCATATGTTGCGTTCCGTCCCCGATACTGGGCAGCGTTGAAGCGATTGGGAGAGAATAGTAAGGGCGCTGCTTCATTGCTGGAGTCGCTGATTACCGAGGGCCTGAAGCGAGCGCTTTAAGAAGATATGGCAACAACAATAACCAATGCGGTAGAGGAAAAAAACCTCACCATCCCCGCAATCATGCGGGCAGCCGTCTATCGTGGCGTGAACGATGTCCGCATAGAGACAGTAGCGGTCCCGGAAATCAAAGCCGGCGAAGTCCTGATGCGTGTCCATTCCTGCGGCATCTGTGGAACCGATCTCAAAAAGATCCATACCGGATCGCATTCCGCGCCTCGCATCTTCGGCCACGAGACAGCAGGCACAATCGTTGCGATAGGAGACGGTGTAAAAGATTTTGCCGTTGGCGACCGCGTGATGGTCTTTCATCACATCCCCTGCGGCAATTGCTACTACTGCCGTAAGAAGACCTTCGCGCAGTGCGAAGTCTATAAGAAGGTCGGATGCACGGCAGGCTTCGAGCCATCTGGCGGAGGCTTCGCCGAGTATGTCCGCGTCATGGATTGGATCGTGCGTCGCGGCCTGGTCAAAATTCCAGATGGAGTGCCGTTTGAGCAGGCCGCGTTTGTCGAACCCGTGAACACCTGCCTCAAGGCCATCAAGAACCTGAACTTGGCTGCTGATGAGACAGTTCTGGTAATTGGTCAGGGGCCTATTGGAATCATGCTTGCAGCGCTCGCTGCGCGAACAGGCGCGAAGGTGCTGACGTCTGATCTCTACGCAGAACGCCACGCCATTGCGGCCACCTACGGTTTGCAGCATCCCATCGATGCAGGAAAAGAAGATGTTGTCGCGGCCGCGCATGCAGCCAGCGAAGGCCGAGGCGCGGATGCGGTCATTCTCGCCGTGGGCGGCAATGCGCTGATTCGCACGGCGATGGATGCAGCAAGGCCCGGAGGCCGTGTGCTGCTCTTTGCACAGACACAGCACGGTGAAGCAGTGATCGATCCCGCGGCAGTGTGCATGGACGAGAAGTCGCTGGTAGGCTCATATAGCGCTTCTGTCGATATTCAGGATGAAGGCGTAGCGTTGGTATTTGACGGCTACAAAACGGGGTTTGACCTGACCCGGCTGATCTCGCATCGTTATTCACTGGAAGAGGCCGTAACAGCTATAGATTTGGCCTCACATCCCAGCGCCACGTCGATGAAAGTCTTCATTCAGCCGGATAGGCCGCAAGTCTGAGAGAATAGAGATAGATGCCAACAGAGATGACAGCCGCGGTGCTGTATGGGCGCGAAGATATCCGGATCGAGCGGATTCCTGCGCCCGAGCCAGGCCCAGGCGAAATCGTGGTGCGCGTGCATGCCGCGCTCACCTGCGGGACCGACCTCAAGGTCTACCGCCGCGGATATCACGCACGCATGCTGCAACCCCCCGCTACCTTCGGGCATGAACTGGCCGGAATCGTTCACGCCGTGGGCGCTGGTGTGATCGCATTCAAGCCCGACGACCGCGTCGTAGCCCTGAACTCCGCTCCTTGCGGCGAATGTTATTACTGCAAACGCGGACAGGAAAACCTCTGCGACGATCTACTCTTCAACAACGGAGCCTACGCCGAGTTCATCCGCATCCCGGCTCGCATCGTCGCAAAAAATACGCTGACTGTTCCTGAAGATGTTCCGCTGGAGCATGCCGCACTCACCGAGCCACTGGCTTGCGTTGTACGCGGACTCGAAGAGAGCAATGCCGTTGCGGGCGACACGATGGTAGTCATCGGCGCAGGCCCCATCGGGCTGATGTTCATCCACGCCGCGCAACTCGCTGGCGTACACGTTATTGCAGTCGTCAAGCGCGATGAGCAAATAGAGCTAGCCAAAATTTTCGGCGCAGAGCACGTCATTCAGACCACGACAACAGAAGATGTCATCGCCGCAGTAAAAGCGCTGACCCCCGAACATCGTGGCGTAGATATCGCGATTGAGGCCGTAGCTGTCCCACAGACTTGGCAGTGGGCCGTCGACATGGTGCGCAAAGGCGGCACAGTAAACTTCTTCGGCGGCTGCGCGGCAGGCACAAAAGTCGAGTTGGACACGAATCGATTGCACTACAACGACATCACATTGAAGGCGAGCTTCCACCACACTCCGGCAGCAGCGCGAAAGGCCTTCGAGCTGATCGCAAGTGGACGCTTCAAGTGCCGCGAATACATTACTGGCCGCGCTCCACTAGTAGAAATCGACAGAGTGTTTCGCCAGCTGATGGACCGCTCGAACGACATTAAAACGGCAATAATTCCCTAAGGAAGGTTTGATTAAGTATTGGTTTGTATCAGGGCACGACTTTAGTCGTGCCGTAATTGGCTGATAATATGCGGGGCTTTAGCCCCTGCGGGTTCGTCGGCCGACTTGATCGGTGGTTCCCTGAAGCCTATGAGTTCCAGCACGACACAAGAAGAACTGATCGAACGTGGCTGGGCTGCGCTCCCGGCTGAATACCGGATTCCAGAGCACGCACCAACGCTCGAAGAAGCGCAAGCCTATTGCCAGCGGCTCGCCGAATCGCATTACGAAAATTTCCACGTAGCTTCGTGGTTTCTGCCTAAGCGTCTGCGCACCCACTTCCACAGCATCTACGCTTACTGCCGCATCTCCGACGATCTCGGCGATGAAGTAGGGAATAGCGAACAATCGCTGGCCCTGCTCGACCTTTGGGGCCAAGAACTCGACGCCTGCTATCGCGGAGAAGCGCGTCATCCAGTATTCGTAGCGCTGTCAGAAACAATTCGCGCATGCAATATCCCGAAAGAGCCATTTGCGGATCTGCTTGTAGCCTTCCGCCAGGACCAGACAGTTACGCGCTTTGAGACCATGGCTGATGTGCTCGGCTACTGTCGCTATTCGGCAAATCCTGTAGGACATTTGGTCTTATACGCCTGCGGCTATCGCGACGCAGAACGCTTTGCTTTGTCCAACGAGACCTGTTCAGCTCTGCAGTTAGCAAATTTCTGGCAGGATGTACGCGAAGACTACCAGCGCGGCCGTATCTACTTCCCGCAAGAAGACATGCGCCGTTTTGGCGTTGATGAGGCGACGATTGCAAATGGCAGCTTTACGCCAGCCTTCAGAGAGCTGATGCAGTACGAAGTAGATTATGCGCACAAGATGTTCGAGCGTGGGCTGCCGTTGATCGGCAAGGTGGACAATGAACTTGCCGTCGATCTCGATCTGTTTTCAAAAGGTGGATTGGAGATTCTGCGCTCCATCGAATTGCAGGATTACGATGTTTTACGCGCACGACCAGTCGTCTCCAAACCTCGTAAAGTAGGGCTGCTATTACGCGCGCTAAGCGGTAAATTCCTTGGGAGACGCGCAGCTTGACCCCAAGTATCCCCGATGCTTACCGGGTGTGCCGCGAGATTGCCCGGAAGCAGGCTAAGAATTTCTATTACGCATTTGTCGCGCTACCGGAGCACAAGCGAAACGCGATCTGTGCTGTCTACGCGTTCATGCGGCAGGCAGATGATCTCTCCGACGACGAAAGCATAAGCCGCGAGCAGCGAAGAATAAACCTCGCAAATTGGCTGGAGCGTTGGCATAGCGCATCGCGTGGAGAAGCCACAAGCGATCCAGTATTCATCGCATTGCTGGATACCCAACAGTGCTTCAAAATAACTTCGGAGCTTTTAGATCAACTGGTCGAAGGCACGGCGATGGATCTCGACCCCTCGCTGGATGCACCGCCAGGCCTGAGCCAGGAGCAGTTTGTATACGAAACATATCCAACATTTGAAGATCTTTACCGCTACTGCTATTACGTAGCTTCAGTCGTAGGGCTGGTCTGCATACGCATTTTCGGCTACAGCGACATGCGTGCAGAGAAGCTTGCCGAAGAGACCGGCATAGCTTTTCAGCTTACGAATATCTTGCGCGACGTCCGTGAAGACGCCGAACGTGGAAGGGTCTATCTTCCGGTAGAAGATCTCGACCGGGAAGCCGTGACGGTCGACGAATTGATGTCGATAAAAAGTGGCGCGCATCTCACGCTTAATCAACAGGAGCTTCTGGCCGTGGAAGCAAGACGCGCGGAGCACTACTATCAATCGGGCGTTGCCTTGCTGCCATTGATCGAAAAAGATTCACGCGCTGCCTTATGGGTATTGATCACCATCTATCACGACCTGCTGAAGCGCATCGTGAAGAAGAACTACGATGTATTTTCCACGCGAGTAAGCGTCCCCACGTCGGTTAAGCTTTGGATTCTCCTTCGCGGTCTACTGCAAGTGTTAGGCAATCGTTTGCGGGGGCGTAGTTAGATTTGCATGTCCGGAGATAAGAAGACAATTACGGTAGTCGGCGGAGGTCTTGCAGGTCTTTCGTCAGCCTGTGCTCTTGCAGATGCCGGATATCATGTGCGTCTGCTGGAGCGTCGCCCTTATGTTGGCGGACGCGCGTCTTCCTATGAACATCCAGGCACAGGTGAGGTCATCGACAACTGCCAGCATGTGCTCGTAGGCCGGTGCACAAACCTGATCGATCTCTATCGCAGGCTGGGCGCGCTCGATAGTATTCGCTGGTACGATCACTTTACTTTCATAGAACCAGGCGGGCGCAAAAGTGTATTGCAGCCGTCGTTCTTGCCAGCTCCGCTGCACTCATCGTTTTCATTCTTAAGAGCACATGCGTTTTCACTCACAGACAAGCTCGCTATCGCGCGCGGCCTATCCGCATTCATAACGGGCATTCCACAAGATACCGAAGAAAATTTCGTACACTGGCTCAAACGTCACGGGCAGACGCAACGCGCTATAGATAGGTTCTGGTATCCGGTGCTGGTAAGCGCTCTTAATGAAGACTTGGACCGCATCTCCATTCGCTATGCAGGCAAAGTTTTTCGCGAGACGTTTCTATCCTCGGCACAAGCGGGCCGCATGGGAATCCCCAGCATTCCTCTCAGCGATCTTTATGGACGAGCTATTGACTATCTTGTCGCACGCGGCGGGGAAGTACTTCTGCGAACCAGCGTAAACGCAATCGAGCATGATGGTGATCAATGGATCGTGCGCAGCGGCGATCAAGCCTTTCCAAGCGATGCCATAGTGATGGCGCTCTCATTTGAAGCGCTTGCAAGTCTTTTACCATCCATGCCGCAAAACACAGAGGCTGAATCTCTCGCGGCAAAATTAGCACAGTTCGAACATTCTCCCATCACAGGAATTCATCTCTGGTTCGACCGCGAAATCACCGAACTCGACCACGCTGTCCTGCTCGATTCAACGATCCAGTGGATATTCAACAAATCCCGCCTGCAACCAGGCCACCGCGATCAGCAGGGAAGTTATGTCGAATTAGTAGTCAGCGCCTCCAGATCGCTCGTGCCCATGCAACGGCAGGAGATCATCGATCTCGCAATGCGTGAACTGGCACGATTCTTCCCTGTGGTAAACACAGCGAAGCTTATAAAGGCTACAGTTGTAAAGGAAGTACGTGCGACGTATTCCGTCCGTCCACAACTGGATACGATTCGCCCTACAGCAGAAAGCCCATGGTCCGGAATTTTTCTTGCAGGTGATTGGGTAGCAACCGGATGGCCGGCAACCATGGAAGGCGCAGTACGCAGCGGCTATCTCGCAGCTGAGGCAGTAGCGAAGGCAATGGGTATCCCGCAAAAATTCCTTGTACCGGACCTGCCACACGGTGGCTTCATGAAGCTCACGCGGGGATAGATATTTATTCTATACATTTATATCCAAATCAGTATAATCGTGCAATGAAGCCCATTCACTTTCTGGGGAATTCGCTGAAAGCTCTGCGTGAATTTCCGGAAGATGCACGGCAGAGTGCTGGCTATCAGCTTGATCTGGTGCAGAAGGGGAAGCAGCCGCTGGATTTCAAACCAATGCCGTCCATAGGCAAAGGCGTAGAAGAAATTAGGGTTTGGGATGACTCCAGCACGTATCGTGTTATCTACACAGCCCGACTTGCCGGCGCGGTATATGTGCTTCATGCATTTCAGAAGAAGACGCAGGCAACGTCTCAAAGAGATATAGAGATCGCCAGAGAGCGATTTGCGCAATTGATGCGAGGTAGAAAATGAAAAAGATCGAGAGCTATGCAAGTGTATGGGATGCAATAGCGGATACTCCGGAAGAAGCCGCAAATCTTCGGACCCGCGCTGAGTTGATGCAGAAGATTTCCGCTATTGTTCAGGAAAATAGCTGGACGCAGACAGAAGCAGCGGCGCATTGCGGTGTTACCCAACCGCGAATGAACGATCTGCTGCGTGGCCGGGTCTCAAGATTTTCATTGGATGCGCTGGTGAATATCGCTACAGCGATAGGTCGTCGCGTACACGTCGAACTCGAAGTAGCGTAATCCTATTTAGACGGCGAGTAGCGCAACGCCAATACAAACAAAGATTGCGGCAGTCCAACGGCGACGGTCCACATTTTCCTTCAGGAAAAACTTAGCCGCAACCGCGTTGCTCACAAAGGTGAGGGAAGTAGCGGCGGGTCCAATAAGACTAAGGTCATTGTGGCTTAATGCAAAGAGCAGCGAGAAGAAGCTGAAAGCCAGACAAATAACGCCGATGATGAAGCGGACGTTACCAAGTACAGCCAAAATGGCGCCAGTCAATCCACGCACAGCCTTGATTTCATCAAGGTCGCCAATCTGCCGCATGGCCGATGCCGTGAGGATGTCGCCTGCCGTTGCCCAGAAGACGATGCTGGCAATCATGGCCGTAGTAGCGAGAGCTGTCTGTGTGGTCATCATCGCATCCCTTGTGCGCTACAGCCCGCCTGTTGACTGCATGCATCGGCTTCTTTTGGGTGTTCTGTATAAGACGGCCCGCGTGTAACGAAACCGACGCCAGCGGTGATAAAGAGAACCCCCAACCAGCGCATGGGCGAAACATGTTCATGCAGCCACACGCGGGCGAGGATAGTCATGATGACGTATCCAAACGAACTGGCAGGCAGTACATACGTGAGATCGGCCCAAGAGAGCGCAGTAAGATACGACGCAAAGAAGCCAATGAGTAGAACGATCCCAGCACCAATCCACGGCGTCAGCACAGCATGAATGAGCGCAGAGAGGTGCGTAATGGGAACGGGACCCAGTTCCTTCATGCCCCGTGAGAGAAACGTATCGCCAAATGCGGACGTCAAGGTGACGACGGCAAGAACTAGGTACCGGCGCAATGTCATCGTCGACTTGGTCAATCTAACTCCACTGAGGAAAAGAAAAAGCCAGCTTCTAATAGCTGGCTTCTCCTAAATAACGAAACTAAGCTCCAGCGTTGACCGTGGTAGCAGTATCAGCTGTCTTCTGAGCCTTGCTTTCCTTCACGATCTTGTTGCGCTGATGACGGAGCTTGAGGAACGACTTCGCTTCCTGGTAAAGACGAGGCACATCGCGATTGATAATGGCCTTGCTCACCACACGCCATGCCGCCTTAGGACGGAAGTAGTACTCGTCATAGAAACGGTGCACCATTTCGAGCACGTATTCCTTAGGCAGACCCGGATACTCGATGTGCGCCAATTGATGACCCTGGTCATCGACCATCTGGCCGTTGTTGACGATGAAGCCATTCTCCTTAGCGAAATCGTAGAACTCGGTGCCAGGATAGGCGTGCGCAATCGATACCTGAATCGTCTCGACATCCAGCGTCTTGGCGAAGTTGATTGTATTGCGGATCGATTCCTTCGTTTCGCCCGGCAGGCCAAGAATAAAGTCGCCGTGAATGGTGAGTCCAAGATCGTGACAGTCGCGCGTAAAGTCGCGAGCACGTTCGACAGTAGCGCCCTTCTTGATGTTCTTCAGAATCTGCGGGTCACCCGACTCATAGCCTACGATCAGCAGGCGGCATCCGGCTTCACGCATGGCCTTGAGCGTGTCGCGATCAGTCGTAACGCGCGAAGTGCAGGACCAGGTGAGGCCGAGGGGCTTCAGCTTCGCGCAGAGTTCGACGGTGCGCGCCTTCTGAATGTTGAAGGTGTCGTCGTCGAAGAAGAATTCCTTCACATGCGGGAAGAGTTCTTTCGCGTGTGCCATTTCGGCTGCGACGTCATCGGTAGAGCGCTTGCGCCATGCATGTCCGCTCAGCGTCTGCGGCCACAGGCAGAAGGTGCACTGCGCAGGGCATCCGCGCGTGGAGTACAGCGAGACATAAGGATGCAACAGGAAGGGGACGTTGTACCTCGTCACATCCATGTCGCGCTTGTAGATGTCTGTCACCCACGGCATCGCGTCGAGGTCTTCCACCTGCGGGCGATCGGGATTGTGCGCGATCTGGTCATTCTTGCGATAGCTGATACCGAGGATCTCATCCAGCGGCTTACCATTGGCAAACTCGACAGTCGAGAAGTCGAACTCGCGGCGGCAGACGAAGTCGATCACCGGGCACTCGTTCAGAGCGCGGTCAGGCGACGTGGTGACTGGCGGTCCAACGAAGGCGATACGAATCTTCGGATTCGCATTCTTGATGGCCTCGGCCAGCTTCTGGTCACCGGTCCAGCCGGGCGTGCTGGTAAAGAGCACGAGGAACTCATAGTTCTTGGCGATCTCGATGGTTTCAGTCGCCGAGACGTGATGCGGCGGCGCATCCAGCAGCCGCGATCCTTCAAGCATGCCCGCAGGGTAGGCAAGCCATACCGGATACCAGTAGGACTCAATCTCGCGAGTGGCAGGCCAGCGCGAACTCGCGCCGCCATCGAAGTTCTCAAAGGACGGGGGATTCAGAAATAGCGTTTTTAATGGCATGTGTTTATCTCTTCAAGTTTAACATCCCGAGGGGCTGCAAGTGCTCTTTGCCAGTGCCAAAAGCGATACGTCAACCAAAGTAGATATCGCTTCTAAACCATTTGGATTCATTATTTTTGCAAAGCTGAATGTGCCCAGTCGAGAATACTGCCTGTTGCCCGCAGCAGTCCTAGTTCTACCCGGGTCACGGAGAAGTCGGCATCCAGCATCTCCTGATAGCGCTCCCGCTCCTGAATATGCGCCTGTTGCTCGTCTTTTGGTGTCGCGGAAGGAGCGTTGGGACTGCCGCTGCCGTTCTCTAATTGTGTCTGGATGGTCTTCAGTTGCTCTTGTGCAAGCTCGCGCTGCAGTTGGGCAACGCGCTTTTGTGCAGCCAATTCCGCAAGGCTTTTCCTCATCTGCAGGACTTGTTCGCTTACCTGGTTACTGGCCTGATCGGCCTGCGCCTGTGCGCGTGCTGCGATGGCTGCGGATTGCCGTCTTTTCGCTGACCGGCTTGCGTCAAACAAAGGCACAATAATCTGAATGCCTATACCTACGTTGTCGTTCTGAAAGTTGGTGTAGTAGGTGGAGTAGTTGTTAAATGAGGCGAAGCGGTTATATTCCGCTCCAAACGTGAATAGTGGGCGATTGCTTTTGTCATCGGCGAACGAAAGATATCGTTTTGACTTTGCATTCGCATAGGCAGCAGCAACACCTTGATTGCTTGCCAGCAATTGTTGCTCCGCTATGGACTCTGAGTTGAATTCTGGAGATGCAGGAATACTGGCGCTATCGGTCTGAAAACTGGAGGCAGGCAATCCAGTTAAATGAGCAAGTTTCTGCCGTAGTAGGTCTGCATCATCTTGCAGGTGAATATGCTTGAGATCAACTTGAGCAGCCGTTAATTCCGCGCGAATTACATCCATGCGTGGATCAACACCAGCCTGCAGGCGGTCTTGCTCAATGGTCACTAACTTACCCGCGTGTGCTTTCTCTTCATCCAGCGCGGTCAGTTCTTGAATGTCGTGATCGAGTTGGACATAATCGAGGGCTGCATCGAGAGCTGCTTGGTCCTGGCTATCTTTCAGATTGAGTTGTGCGCCCTTGAGCGCTGCGCCGGCGGCTCGTACATAGTCCGGCTGCGTAAAGGAATAAAGTAGAGAATTTGATTTCACGTTGAAGATAGATGGTTCGCCTAAAGGGAATCCATAGGAATACCCAAGACTTGATCCAAATGCGAGAGTTGGAATATAAGCGTCTTTCGTCTCTGAGAGAGCTCCCATCGCGCGCTGAATATCCGCCATCGCCATGCGTACGGAGCTGCTATTCTTGACCGCAAAATCGACCGTCGAAGAGAGCGAAACCTGCCCGTGCGCGCTCATCATACAAAAGAAGGCGCAGGCTCCGGTAATGAGTCGTTGGCAGTATCGTCTGTTCAACCACATTCCTTTCACTTACTAGAAGCTATCTCACAAATGGAATTGCGCAATTAACGGCCTGTATTCGTGGTGCTTTTCATTGCAATCTGGTAATCCGTTGCGAGTGAGCGGGCAGCTGCAAAATGCTGTTGCGCACCCTGATGATCGCCCTGTTGTTCAAGCAGATTGCCAAGCTTGGCATGTACGGCAAATGCAGGAGCATCCTCGGACTGCGCTGAGGACGCAAGATATTGCTGCAACCATTCCGCAGCTAACTGAGGCTCGCGATTTGCACGTAGCAAGGTGGAAGCGCCATCGACCAGTGCTACTCCGTGGCTATGATCGAGTGCCACTCCACTGCGGACAGCGGCAACCATGTCATCCCAGCGGCCACGGCGACGGTAGAACGAGGCCAGGTCTATCCATGCCTTGGCTGGAGTAGACGAAGCGGAGATCGCCGCCTTGAATTCATTCTCAGCCTGGGTGTAGTTCTTCTTCTTTTCGACAAGCCGCGCCCAGATTTCGTGCGCGCGATCGGGAGCAAAGCTCTCAAGTTGCCTCGCTACTCTTTCTGCCTTGCTGTCACCGCCGCCGACGATTCCTGGCGCCGCCATGTAGAACTCTGCGAGGTCAGACAGCGCTTCTGCATTTTTTGGATCGAGCCGGCCAGCAGTTTCAAATTCCGAGCGTACCTGTCGCGCCAGCTTGAACGCCTCCACAAAGGAGACGCGATCCGCCTTTTCACCCAAAGCGCGGGCGAGCCACATATGGTAGTTGCTGTCAGACGGAGCAAGCTGAGTTGCCTGCTGGCATTCTGAGACAGCCTCATTCCAGCGCTGCTCTTGGTAAAAGACGCGGCAGCGCAGGTTGTGGGCCTCAGCATCGGAAGCGTTTTGTTGCAGCACCGTTTCGATCTGCTTCAACGCCTCGTCCGCATGACCGCGATCCAATGCCGTACGGATGGAGCTAGTCAGTGATGCAGACATAGCATGCGCTCCACTGCAAACTGAAACAGCGAGAACCCACGCATAGAGAGATTGGTGGAAAAATTGAAGTTTCACGCTACCTGACCACATTGACAGCCAGATCATTGCCAAGCGGTTGAGCATTTGTGGTTCCAAGTGCGACAACGTCGCCCTCGTTCAAACCGCTTTTGATTTCTACGACTGTCAGATTGATGTCGCCGGTTGTTACCGGGGTCCGGCGAAGTATTCCGTTTACGATCTTGTAGACATAGGATTTGCCTTGTTCCAGATGGAGCGCCTCCCGCGGTATCGTCAGCACATTCGGATCGTTTGCAACTGTAACTGTGACGCGCACGTTCGTGTTCGGCAGCAGGACTCCATCGGAGTCGTCAATTGCCACCAGCACCGCTCCCACATTGCGCGTTCCATAGGTAATGATGGTCGAGGGTATTCGTACGATATGACCGTGCCACTGCTGCGTCGGGCGCGCATCCCATTCGATGGTGATAGGCTGGCCGACTTTTAACCGCCCAATTTCCGGCTCATCGAAGTACGCGCGTACCTGCAGCTTGCTGAGGTCGGCCATCTGCAGCAGAGAGCCGCCCTGTTCGACAAATTCAGTCTTTGAGACAGGCAGCGAGTATACCGTTCCCGCAAACGGAGCACGCACATTTGCCTGATTGAGTGTCGCTTGCGCGGAAGCATACCCTTCTTGCGCCCCCTGCAGTGTGGCCTTCGCATGCGCCAGGTCATCTTCGCTGTAGCGGGACGTCTTGCGCTGCTGCAATGTCTGCAAGGAATTCTTCGAATTTTCTACGCGTTGTTTGGCTGCCGCAACTTCGTTGGCCGATGCCGCTCCAGTTGACTGGAGTTTTTGAAGCGACGCAAAATCGCGTTGCGCCTGATCCAGCTCCGCTTGCGTCCTGGTCAGGTCGCTGCCCAGTGAGAGTCGCTCTTCCTGAGTACCGCCTTTCATCGCGGCCTGATAGCTGGCCTGAGCGCCGCGCAAGGCGGCCAAAGCCGTTGCCAGACGGGCGCGTGCTTCGGTGTCGCCCATCGACAGTAGAAGCTTGTTAGCTGGCACCGCATCGCCTTCATGCACATACAAGGCTTTCACCAAACCCGCAAATGGTGCATGTGCTTCAAAGTTAACCTGCGGTTCAACTTTGCCATTTGTAGCTGTGGTGCTTTTCAGGTCGCTTCGGGTTACGGTTGCCGCGCGTACCGGTAGTTTGGTCCGGGTAAGCATCCGGACTCCGTAAAACACCATGAGAACTGCTACGGCGGCAGCAATCCATATCCAGGTTCTATTCGTTCTGCGTACTGTAGCTGTCGCCATCGTGGAGGACCGTAGGTCAGTATATAAGACTCATTTAGATGCAGTTAGGCGTCAGGAAATGTTGCGTCTTCAGATCCTCCGTGATTACTGCCATACAAATGAAAAAGGGTGGCCAAGGAAATGAAGGGTGGCCCACTCAAGCTTCTGTTGCTTGAGTGGGGAAGAAGATAGTCGAAGTTCTCAGTCATCAGTCCCCTGTGTAGGTTACTGGTAGGGAAGTCATTGACTTCTCTGTGCCCTGTAAGAAGAGTGGAGGTCAATCAGCACGCCTCCCAAATCATACAACTCCGCTGCCATACAATAAGGGAATGGTATCCGCACCTCGTTACACAGACGACCACGCAAAGGCGGGGCTGGATTTCAACTTTCCGCCCATTGAGACGTGGCAAAATCAGTTCCCGGCCTATGAAATCATCATCGACGACCCGGAGTTCACTTCGGTGTGCCCCAAAACGGGTCTGCCCGATTTCGGAGTAATCACCCTCCGCTACATGCCTCGCAAGCGCTGTCTTGAGCTGAAATCCTGGAAGGAATATCTCTTTACCTACCGCAATCTGGGCATTTTTCAGGAAAACATCGTCAACCAGGTCTTGGAAGACGTAGTGAAGTCCTGCGACCCAGTCTGGGCTGTGGTGAAAGGCGATTTCCGTCCACGCGGCGGCATCTCCACCATCGTCGAAGCACGCTGGCCCCGTCCTGTTACCGACGAGACGAAGTAACGGCTGTTATCCTGCGGTAGCCGATGACAACGACCGGTCCAACTGCGGCTGAGAGAAAAAGAAGCGCCGTCCAGACTGCTGGCATGGCGCTCTTCCTGCTTACCAGTCTCAATCTCTTCAACTTCATCGACCGCTACGTCCTGCCTGGCGTCCAGCCGCTGATACAGAAGGAATTCGGCGTCAACGATGCCCGCATGGGGCTATTGACCACCGCTTTTTTCTTCACTTACATGATCGTCGCCCCGCTTACCGGCTGGCTGGGTGACCGCTTTCCACGCAAGCCGCTGATTATCGCGGGAGTGTTGCTGTGGAGCGCGGCCACACTGCTTACGGCGACTGTAAACAGCTATCAAACATTATTGGTTCGCCATGCCGTAGTAGGCATCGGTGAAGCAACGTTCAGCATTTTTGCCCCCGCATTGCTGGCCGACTTCTATCCCGAATCCGAGCGCAACCGCGTCCTCAGCATCTTCTACATCATGATTCCGGTAGGTGGCGCGCTGGGATATCTGATTGGTGGCATCCTCGGCGAACGTTACGGCTGGCGCATGCCGTTCTTTGTCTCAGCATTGCCGGGAGTCCTGATCGCTCTGTTCTTCTGGCTCTTCGTCCGCGAGCCGGAGCGGGGCAGTGCAGACCGGCTTGCTGTCACTCCGGACCGTTCTGAGCTCTGGCGGGTATACCGCAATGGAGCATTTTTGACGGCAACGCTCGGCTTGGCCATGTGGACCTTTGCCGTCGGAGGCATCTCCACATTCTTGCCAACATTTCTAGTGAGATTTGGACAGCTCTCCGTGTCGCAGGCAGGTATTTTGGCCGGAGCCATTACTGTAGTCGATGGCCTGCTGGGAACCATCATCGGAGGATGGATAGCGCAACGATGGCTGCGGCACAATCATCGAGCCCTGTATTTGCTCTCTGCCTGGGCATCCTTGCTGGCAATTCCGGCGGCTTTGGCAGTCTTCTTCGGTCCTCGCTGGATGCTGGTGCCAGGAGCATTCATTGCGGAATTCTTTCTCTTCCTCAACACCGGGCCGTTGAATGCCGCCATCGTGAACTCGGTAGCAGCTTCTATTCGCTCAACGGCCATTGCCCTGAATCTCTTCATCATCCACGCATTGGGCGACGCAACGTCGCCGCATTTGATCGGCCGCATCTCAGATGCGACGAACCTGCGCGTAGGACTGGGAGCAACCCTGATAGCTCTGGTCCTATCAGGAGCCATTCTGTTCAGAGGCGCGCGTTTCGCTCCACGCATAGAAGACCCGGTTTAGGCCATCTTTTCCGGTACCGCCTTGCCCTAAAAAATTCTGGAACAAATCATATCCCTTCACGGAATACGTGACAGAGGCCGGAAGAGGGCGTCGAACAGAATACGAAGCATGGCAGACTTCACGACCTTCTCGGACGACGAGCTTCTCCGGCGCATGCGGGAGGGTTCCGAGTCAGCTTTTACGACGCTGTACCAACGGCACCACAGGGCGTTGTACCGCTTTGCTTACCAGATGAGCGGCAGCAGCGCCATCGCCGACGAAGTTACACAGGAGGTCTTTCTGGCACTGATCCGCCAACCCGAGCGCTTCAAGCAGGAACAGGGACCGCTGGGCGCATTTCTGCACGGCATAGCCCGCAACCATGTGTTGAAGGCCCTGGGACGCGATTGGCGCTATGTTAGCCAGGAAGAAGATGAGAGCAGTATGCAGGATCTGGTTGCTCCTCAGCGCGATGTATTGACTCTGCTGATGGAAGGACAGGAGAGGGAACAGCTTCGCCAGGCGATGCTTTCTCTGCCAGCCGTCTACCGGGAGGCTCTGGTGCTGTGCGATATCGAAGAGTTGAACTACGACGATGCCGCAGTACGCATCGGGTGTCCGTTAGGAACAGTGCGTTCACGCCTGCATCGAGCCCGGGCATTACTGGCAAGCAAGTTGGAGATTCACCGGAAGGGCGCCGTGCCAAAGAGTTGGAGCTATAGCAGATGAACGAAGAAGATAAAGTCTGGCGGAAAGCGTTGCATCCGTTAGCTGAGGATCTTCCGGAAGTCGATCCTCAACTGGAAGGGTGGCTGCTTTCCGAATTCCGCAAGCAGCGGCAGTCGTCTGTTGAAGGAGCTCGCAAACGGATATGGCTCCCAATTGCGTTCGCCGCGACCGGCGCAACGGCAGCCGCAATTGTTTGTGTGCTCTTACTCAAAACAGTTCCACCTCAGAAGCTTGACCTGCCAATGGCCCAAGCTCCCAAAGCCCCAGAAATAGCGGCTCAGATAGAAACGCCGCTAGCCGTGAAGTCTGTAGCAAGCAACGCGAAACCACGCACGGTAAAAACAGCACCGAAGCCTCGCGCACAGCGCCAGACAGAGCCTTCTGCCACAGCATTCTATGCTTTGCCCTATGCAGATCCATCCGGGCCGATGCTTAGCGGCGATGTGATTCGCGTGAGCCTGCCGCGATCCGCAATGGGAATCGTCGGCTTGCCCGTAAACCCAGATCGCATGTTCGAGCCGGTTCAAGCCGACGTCATCGTTGGCGATGACGGCGTTGCCCACGCGATTCGTTTCGTTCAGTACCAGCAGCCTTACAAATGATGTTTCAAGGAGACTTTGTTATGAAGAAAACGCAATCGGCTTTTGTCCTGACGCTAACAGCTTTAAGCCTGTGTTTCTCGCCGGCTACTATCGTCCTGGTACTTGCTGCCTCAGGCGTATGTTTCGCGCAGGTTTTGACAACCCAAGTTGCAGTTCCGGGCATTCCGGAAGAAGGTCCGAATTTCGTTTACGCAAC
>Ga0137415_10000238_pt1 | contig 48503 bp, 42 predicted proteins | sample CZODoug3_1_1_16f_FD_183082 | JGI IMG/M metagenome (GOLD analysis project Ga0137415, IMG submission 183082) | Vadose zone soil fungal communities from Angelo Coast Range Reserve, California, USA - CZODoug3_1_1_16fungal (Hybrid Assembly) | ecosystem: Environmental > Terrestrial > Soil > Vadose...
AGTCGGTGCTGCTCACAGGCTTCGTCGTCGCGAAAGGCTCCGCGTTACTCAAAGGCTTGGGCGTGCTCAAGGGCTTGGGCGTGCTCAGTACGGACACAGCTCACTCCTGGGGGCGGTGACGTCGGTCAACGGTCCCGGCCGATCGAGGTGGCCGGGTGCGGATCAACTGGTGTGACGTCCCGGCTGACACAGCGCGCTCGCGGTGCGCTTGTAGTCCAGGTGACGGCGGCTCACGAGCTCTCGTAGGTCCGCCATACCTCCACTAATACAGTGGGATTTGAGGTCCTTCAAGGAAGTTTCGGCCGGCGGCCCGACTCAGCGCAGTGATGAGCGCGATACTCGATCGGGAACAACGGCGCGGCGCGGGGCGTCGGAGTTGGGGCGGTGGTCGGGAGCAACCGGCCTGCCAGTCCCCAATATCGGGCCGCCAGGAATTGCCGCCACCGGGAGGACCAGATGACCCAGCAACCGATCCCGCTCTCCGTGCTGGACCTGTCGCCGGTGCCGGCGGGCGGCACCTCGACCGACGCGCTGCGCAACACCATCGACCTGGCCCAGGCCGCCGAACGGGCCGGCTACCACCGGTTCTGGGTGGCCGAGCACCACCTGGCGGAGGGCGTCGCCTCGTCGGCGCCGGCCGTGCTGGTCGCCCTGATCGCCGGCGCCACCGACCGGATCCGGGTCGGCTCCGGGGCCGTGCAACTGCCCAACTCGCCGCCGCTGCTGGTCGTCGAGCAGTTCGGCACCATCGCCGCGCTGCACCCGGATCGCGTCGACCTCGGGCTCGGCCGCTTCGACCTGCACAAGATCCTCAGCAGGCGGACCGGCGGCGCGCCCTCGGGCAAGCCCGCCGGGCCGCCGGACGTGCCGGAGCGGGTGGTGGACGGCCTCGTGCTGCCCCGGCCGAGCAGCTTCCCCGGCGACCCGGCCACGTACGAGATTCTCGGCCGACTGCTGAACTACCGGCTGGACGAGCCCGCGCCGAACTACACCGAGCAGATCGCCGACGTGCTGGCCTTCATCGCCGGCAGCTACCCCGGCGCCCATGGCCAGCCGCTGCGGGTACTGCCGGCGGAGGGGTCCGACATGCAGGTCTGGGTGCTCGGCTCGAGCCCGGGGGAGAGCGCCAGGGCGGCCGGTGCGGCCGGCCTGCCGTTCGCCGCGAGCTACCACATCCAGCCGAGCTTCGTGCTGGAGACGATCGCCGCATACCGGGAGGCGTTTCGGCCGTCGGACCGGCTGGCGCGGCCGCACGTGATGGTGTCGGCCGACGTCGTGGTGGCCGACGACGACGAGACGGCCGCCGAGCTGGCCGCGCCGTACGGGCAGTGGGTGCTGGAGATCAAGTCCGGGCTGGGCGCGCGGCCGTACGTGACGCCGGAGCAGGCGCGCGCCCGGCCCTGGACCGAGCAGGAACGGGCCGGCGTGGCGGACCGGTTGGCCACCCAGTTCGTCGGCTCGCCGGCCACCGTCGCCGAGCGGTTGCACACCCTGGCCCGGGTCACCGAGGCCGACGAGGTACTGATCACCAGCATCACCACCGAGCACGCCGACCGCGTGCGCAGCCACGAGCTGTTGGCCAAGCAGTGGATCGGCGCCCAGTCATGAACGGGCCAGTCATGAACGGGCCAACCATGAACGGGGCGGCCCCTGGCGAGGCGTATCTGGCGGTGGAACTCACCGGGGCCGGCCGGCACCCCGCCGCCTGGCGGCTGCCCGACGCGGCGCCCGGCGAGCTGTTCACCGCCGGCTACTGGACCGGGCTGGCCCAGCTGGCCGACGGCGCCGGGTTGGACTTCCTGGTCATCCCCGATTCGTTCGCACCGCCCGCCGAGGGCCCCGGCGCCGAGGCCACCGTGCGGGGCCGGCTCGACGCGGTGGCCATCGCGGCCCGGGTCGCGCCGGTGACCAGGTCGATCGGTCTGGTGCCGGCGGCCACGGTGACCCACACCGAGCCGTTCCACCTGTCCAAGGCGATCGCCACGCTGGACTTCGTCAGCCTCGGCCGGGCCGGGTGGCAGCCCTCGGTGTCCCGCACCCAGGCCGAGGCCGACCTGTTCGGCCGCAGGGACGCCGCCCCCGCCGAGGTGCTGTGGCGGGAGGTGGGCGAGGCGGTCGAGGTCGTGGTCCGGCTGTGGGACAGCTGGGAGGACGACGCGGTGATCCGGGACGTGTCCACCGGCCGCTACGTCGACCGGGACAAGCTGCACTACATCGACTTCACCGGCGAGTTCTTCTCGGTGAAGGGTCCGTCGATCACCCCGCGTTCGCCGCAGGCCCGCCCGCCGGTGGTGCTGCACCTGAACGAAGGCGTGCCGGACGGCGCCGACGAGCCCGGGGTGCTGGCGGTCGCCGGCCGGTGGGCGGACGTGGTGCGGCTGAGCGCCGCCGATCTGGGGGCGGCGGCCGAGGCGAGGACCCGGGTCCGGGCCGCGGTGGCCGCCGCCGGTCGGGACCCGGACGGCGTGCCGGTCCTGCTGGATGTCGGGACGCTGCTCGCGCCCACCGCAGACGAGGCCGCCCGGACCGCGGACCGGCTGGACGGCTGGGCCGAGGCCGCCGGGGTGCCCGCCGGTGATCTGTCCGGTTCGGTGTCGTGGGTCGGCGCGGCGGAGCAGTTGGCCGGGCTGATCGGCGACGCCGTGCACGGCGTCGCGGCGGACGGCGTCACGCTGATCCCGTGGGCGCTGCCGAGCGGGCTGCGCCTGGTCGCCGACGAGCTGGTCCCGCTGTTGCGGGAGCGCGGCCTGCGGCCGGCGGCGGCGCGCGGGGGCGGCCTGCGCGAGCGGTTCGGCCTGTCCCGGCCGGCGAACTATTTCACGGAGGCCCAGGTATGAGCGGCGGCATGAGCGGCCCGCGCAAGAAGCTGGTCCACCTGGCCGCGCACTTCCCCGGGGTGAACAACACCACGGTGTGGAGCGACCCGGCGTCCGGCAGCCAGACCGACTTCGCCTCCTTCGTGCACTTCGCGCACACCGCCGAGCGCGGCTTCTTCGACTTCCTGTTCCTGGCCGAGGGGCTGCGGCTGCGCGAGCACCGGGGCCAGATCCACGACCTGGACGTGGTCGGCCGGCCGGACACGTTCACCGTGCTGAACGCGATCGCGGCGGTGACCACGCGCCTCGGGCTCGGCGGCACGATCAACACCACGTTCAACGAGCCGGTGGAGATCGCCAAGCAGTTCGCCTCGCTGGACCACCTGTCCGGCGGCCGGTCCGCCTGGAACCTGGTGACCAGCTCGGACGCGTTCACCGGGGAGAACTTCCGGCGCGGCGGCTTCCTGCGGCCCGAGCAGCGCTACGAGCGGGCGGCGGAGATCCTCGAGGTGGCCAAGGAGTGGTGGGACAGCTGGGCCGGCGACGCGGTGCGCGCCGACCGGGCCGGCGGGGTGTTCGTGCCGGACGGGGCGATCGCGCCGGTGCGCCACCGGGGCGAGCAGTTCGACGTGCACGGCCGGTTCGACACGCCGCGCAGCCCGCAGGGGTACCCGGTGCTGCTGCAGTCCGGCGACTCCGACCCCGGCCGGGAGTTCGGCGCGGCGACCGCCGACGCGATCTTCTCCCGGCACGGCACGCTCGAGGCCGGCCAGGCGTTCTTCGCCGACCTCAAGGGGCGGATGCCGCGCTACGGCCGCCGCCCGGCCGACCTGAAGATCCTGCCGGCGGCCACCTTCGTGCTCGGCGACAGCCCGGCGGACGCCGAGCAGCGCGCCGACCACGTGCGCAGCCAACAGGTCGGCGGGCAGACCGCGATCGCGTTCCTCGAGCAGGTCTGGGGCCGGGACCTGTCCGGCTACGACCCGGACGGCCCGCTGCCCGACATCGACCCGGACCCGGAGAACGTCTCGATCACCCGGGGGCGGGTGCGGCACGAGCGGGACACGATGGCGCTGGCCCGGCAGTGGCGCGAGCTCGCCGAGTCGAAGCGGCTGAGCATCCGCGAGCTGATCATCGAGACGACCGCCCGGCAGTCGTTCATCGGCACCCCCGCGCAGGTCGCCGAGCAGATCGACAGCTACGTGCAGGCCGACGCCAGCGACGGCTTCATCCTGGTCCCACACCTCACCCCGGGCGGCCTCGACGAGTTCGTCGCCAAGGTCGTCCCCGAGCTGCAGGACCGGGGCAGCTTCCGCACCGAGTACGCCGGCTCCACCCTGCGCGACAACCTGTTCCAGGACACCCCAGCGCAACTCGACGAACCCCGGTCCCCCGCCAGCCAAGGCACCTAGCCCGCGCTGCAAAATCCAGCGACTCGGCCCGCGGAATCTAGCGACTCGCCGGCGACTCGCCGGGGCCTGGTCAGCGGGCGGCTAGTTCCCAGGCGACGGCCAGGGCGGCGTCGCGGCGTTCGACGGCGGTGAGCGGGTCGGCGGAGTCGCCGGGCTGGGTGGCTCCCGTCTGCACCGCGGCCAGGGACAACCGGGCGCGCAGTGCGGCGGCCGGGTCGACGTGCCCGAACGGGCTCGTACCGCCCGACGTGAGCAGCCCGACCAGCTCGTCCAGCCGCCGGTGCACCGCCACCGCGGCGGGCATCCCGCGCAGCCCGGCCCGGTCGGCGTCCAGGAACCGGACCAGCCGCCCGTGCCGCCCTTCGAGCAGCTCGGCGTAGCGGCGCAGCAGCTCGCGGCGGGTGTCCGGGCCGCTCGGCTGGGACCGCCCCCAGGCCAGCAGCTCGTCCAGCGGGCCGGCGAACTCGTCGGCCAGGCTGGCCAGGATGTCTTCCTTGGTGGCGAAATGGTGGTAGACCGCCGCCTTGGTGATCCGCAGCCGCTCGGCCAGCTCACGCAGCGACGCCCGTTCGTAGCCGCGCTCGCCGAACAGCTCCAGCGCCACCGACCGGATGTCCGCGCGGGTATCGCCCCGCCGGTCCACGGTCCTGCGGTCGACGGGTTTGCGATCCACTGTTCGGCGGTCAGCTGTTCCGCGGTCCACTGTTCTGCGGTCGACCATGGCGGCCCCCTGACCATGTTTGCGGCGCAGCCTACGGGGCGTCGGCGGTCGGCCGGGGAGTGGTCAGCCGCGCCTGCCGGGTCGACGTCAGCTCCGCGGCGGTCAGCCACAGCGCGCCGAGCAGGCCGAGTACCGAGGCGCCGGTGAGCCACCAGAACGCGGTGTGGAAGGCATACCCGGGGCCGGCCGGCAGCGCGCCGGTGAGGACCACGGCGAACAGTGCGCCCCCGAGCGCGCCGCCGATCCGCATCACGATGTTGACCTGCGTGGTGGCGTCGGGCAGCTGCGCGGCGCTGACCGCCCGGTAGGCCGACGCGGTCGGCGGCATCATGGCGGCCGCCAGCGCGAACCCGCGCAGCACCAGCAGCGCCTGCACGAGCACCTCACCGGCGTGCAGATCGAGCAGCGCGAACGGCACGGTGGTCGCCACCGATGCCAGCCCGCCGCACAGGCACACGGGGCCGCCGCCGAACCGGTCCACCAGGCGCCCGGTGATCGGCAGTGCCAGCACGTTGCCGATGCTCATCGAGATCAGCAGCAGCCCCGTGGACAGGGTGTCCTCGCCGCGGCCGAGCTGGAAGTAGAGCGGGAACAGCAACCCCGCGCCGAACATTGCGGCGCTGGTGAACGCGCTGGTCACGGTGGCCGCCGCGTAGCTGGGTACGGCGAACAGCCGCAGGTCGAGCACCGGGTGCGCCCTGCGCAGGCTGCGCACCGCGAACCAGACCAGCGCCAGCGCGCCGAGCACCACCGGGCCCGCCGCCCCCGCTGACGTGAGGGTGCCGCGCTCACCCCACGCCGCGCAGCCGTACACGAGCAGCGGCACACCGAGGCTGACCAGCAGCAACCCCAGCCCGTCCAACGGCCCGCCGCCGTCCGGGGCCGCGCCGCCCCGAGGCAGGTACCGCCAGCCGAGCAGCACACCGGCCACCCCGATGGGCACATTCACCCAGAACAGCCACGGCCACGGGGCCAGCCGCAGCAGCAGGCCGCCGGCGGTCGGGCCCAGCGCGGGCGCGAGGGTCACCACGATCCCGAGCGTGGCCATCACCCGGCCCAGCCGCCCCGGCCCGACCGCCGTCCCGATCACCGTGAGCCCCGCCGGCACCACCAACCCCGCACACAGGCCCTGCAGCACGCGCAGCGCGACCAGCCAGCCCAGCGAGCAGGCCAGCGCACACAGCCCCGACGCCACGGTGAACCCGGCCAGCGCCGCCAGCCACAGCCGGGCCGGGCCGAACCGGCGGGCCAGCCAGCCGGACGCGGGCAGCGATACCGCGAGGGCGAGCAGGTAGCCGTTGGCGATCCACTGGGCGGCGCCGAGGTCGGCGCCGAGGTCACGGGCCACCGTGTCCAGCCCGACGTTCACCACCGAGGTGTCCAGCTGCCCGGTGAACGCGCCGAAGGCCACCACCGCCGCGATCCGCCAGATCGTACGAGGGATCTTGGCGGGGGCGGTGTCAGGTGGGGTCGGGTCTGTCACGGTGCCGCCCGGCGAACCGTGCGGAGGGCGGCCGACCAGCTCAGCAGCTGGTCGAGCAGCGCCTCCAGCTTCTGCCCCTGGTGCGGGCCGGCGGTGACGGTGCCGCCGTCGGCGTTGTCGAACTCGGTCATCAGGGACAGGGCAACGGTGGCCCGTACGTCGGCCACCTGCAGTTCGCCCAGCACGCCGCGCAGGTGCTCCGCGGCCCGCGCACCGCCGGCGTCGACCCCGTAGCTGACGATGCCGGCGGCCTTGTTGGCCCACTCGGCGTAGAGGTAGTCCAGTGCGTTCTTCAGCGCGGCCGGGATGGAGCGGTTGTGCTCCGGGGTGACGAACAGGTAGCCGTCGAACTCCGCGACCCTGGCCGACCAGGCGAGGGTGTGCGGCCGGACGTAGCTGCCGGTGATCGCCGGTGCCGGCTCGTCGAGCAGCGGGAGTGCCTGTTCGGCCAGGTCGACCAGCTCGAACTTGGCGTGCTCACGGCGGGCGGCCCGCTGCAGCACCCAGTCGCCGATCGCGTCGGCCCGGCGGCCGGGGCGGGTGCTGGCCAGCACGACAGCGATCTTCAGCGGGGCCTCGGCTGAGTGCATGCCGGGTGAGTTCATGAGGGTCCTTTCGGTGGGTTCTGCCATGCGGTGGGCCGTTCGACGCCGCAAAAGTAAAGTACAACGTGCATGGCAAAAAATACACCGCTAGGGTGACCTGCGATGACGCTGGACGAGGAACAGGTGCCGACCCGGCCGCGCCGGGGACGGGCGCCGAAACGCGACGCGATCATGACCGCGGCCCGGGTGGTGTTCGGCCGCGAGGGCTACATGCGGACCAGCATCGACGCGATCGCGGGCGAGGCCGGCGTGTCCACCCGGACCATCTACAACCACTTCGAGAGCAAGGAACAGCTGTTCGGCGTCGTGCTCGAGGTCAGTGCCACCCAGGTCGCGCAGACGTTCCTGGAGACGCTGCAACGGGACCTGCCCCCCGGGCCCCCGACGCCGGACCGGCTGGCGGCCGACCTCGTCGTGATCGGCCGCGCGCTGGTCCGGCAGTCCCTGGACCACCCCGAACACTTCGCGATGATCCGCCAGATCAGCGCAGAGGCCGCGCACTTCCCGGCCGCGACGCTGCTGGCCTGGCGCGAGGCCGGGCCGCTGCGGGTGCGCCGCGAGGTGGCCGACCGGCTGCGGGCCTTCGCCGACCGGGGGCTGCTCCAGGTCACCGACCCGTTCCGGGCGGCCGCCCACCTGGTCGCGCTCACCTCGGCGGAGCTCACCCTGCAGTACACGCCGTGGGGCGACCCGCTGGATGAACCGAGGCTCGACGAGTCGATCGCCGCCGCGGTCCGGGCCTTCCTCAGCGGCTACGCGGCCGGCGGGGAGTAGGCCGGCGGCGAGTAGGCCGGCGGGACTAGCTGGTCGCGGGGCGTTGCGGGGGTGGGTCGCGGCGCTTGCGCGTGGCGGCCGAGCGGGGCGGCTGGGCGCGCATGTGGTCGCGGACGCGGGTCATGATGTCGTTCAGGGCGTGCAGGTCCTGATCGGACAGCGGGGCGAACAGCAGGGCGTTCGCGACCTGGATGTGGTCGGGCAGGACCTGGGCGACGCGGGCGCGGCCGGCCTCGGTGATCGTGACCAGCGTGGCGCCGCCTCGGGTCGTCTGGCCGGCAAGACCGTGTTGATTCCCGCCTGACCGGCCGCGAAACCGCCCTGGCACCGCGCCCGCTGTGTCCGACCCGACGTCGGCCGGTGTCACCGCCGCCGGCCGGGCTCGGGCAGAGTGGGGGCATGCGGAGCTCGGAGACGTACTGGTTCCGGATCGCGGCGGTCGCCGAGGCGATCTCGTGGACCGGGCTGCTCATCGGCATGGTGTTCAAGTACCTCGTGGTGCACGACGCGACGGGGGTGCACCTGTTCGGCCCGATCCACGGCGTGCTGTTCCTGGTCTACGTGGCGCTGTCGATCGTGGTGTGGCGGCGCCAGCACTGGTCGACGACGGTCGGCGTGGTCGCCGTGCTGGCCAGCATCCCGCCGTACGGCACCATCGTGTTCGAGCGCTGGGCCAGTCACACCGGCCGGCTCGCCGGCGCCGGGTCGGACACGCCGCTCACGGCTCAGTAGCCGCGGCCGGGGTCAGCGCTCGCCGGCCGGGCCCAGCGCTCGCCGAGCGGGCCCAGCGCTCGCCGAGCGGGCCCAGCGCTCGCCGAGCGGGCCCAGCGCTCGCCGGCCGGGGTCAGCGCTCGCCGAGCGGGCCCAGCGGCCGCAGCCCGGTCACCGGAGCGCCCAGGTCGGCCAGCTTGTTCAGGGCCGGCAGCGCGGCCGCGATGGAGTGTTCCTCGTCGCTGGACAGCTCGTCGAGCAGCCCGGACAGCTGGATCGCCCGCTGCTTGCGGCGCTGGTCCAGCAGCTGTTGCCCGGCCGGCGTGATGTGCACCATGACCACCCGCCGGTCGTCGGTGTCGCCCCGCCGCTCGGCCAGCCCGTTGCGCTCAAGGCGGGACACGAGCTGGGTCATCGCGGGCTGGGTCACGCCCTCGCGCGCGGCGAGGTCGGAGAGCCGGTGTGGGCCGATGTTGGCGAGCCGGGCCAGGGTGGACGCCGTGGTCAGGCTGATCTCGCCGGCCGGCGTGAGCAGCCGGATCAGTCCGATCAGCCGTTCCAGGCCGGCTACGATCGCGTAGCGTTCGGCGGTGGGAGCGGGGGCCTCTGTCATTCGTGGGCCTCTGTCATTCGGGAGCCTCTGTCATGACGCTGTCACCCGGTCAATGTATCACGCACTTATATAAAACGAGTTATGCTATTCCTATGGAGAACGTAACTCCGAACCCCTGCACCGGCGACGGCCCCGGCGTGATCCTGGTGGCGGTGGACGGTTCGACGACCTCGGTCCGGGCGGCGGCCTGGGCCGGTGGGTTCGCCCGTCGGCAGGGGTCCCGGCTGCTGTGCATCTACGTGGCCACCCGTCCCGCGCTGGCCGGCCTGGCGCTGACCGTCGGCGCCGAGTTCACCCTCGAGCAGGACATGGACCAGGTGGCCAAGGAGCTCGGCGAGGAGCTCAAGGCCAGTGCGGCGAGCTACAACGTGCCGCTGGAGTACGTCGTCCGGCCCGGCGACCCGGTGACCGAGATCGTGCGGATGGCGGACGAGGTGAAGGTCGACGCGGTGGTCGTCGGCGCCTCCACGCACGCCGGCCACCGCCTGGTCGGGTCCGTCGCGGTGCGGCTGGTGCGGATGGGCCGCTGGCCGGTCACCGTCGTGCCCTGACTCACCCGGACGGGCGCAGTGGTGACCTACGGTGCGGCGGCCGAGGCGCGTTCGGCGGTCAGCGGCAGGCGTGCGACGGCGGATGGTCAACTGCTGTCCGCTCGTCGCGCCCAGATGTGCGGCGGTCTCACTGAGCGCAACCAAGTCGAACCATGGGTCACCCTTCCGATACCTTCGCTCTCGGATCAGTAAAGGCCAGGTAACGAACAGGGCACGGATTCCCCAGTCCGCCGGTCCCCGAACCGGAGCCCATCCCGGCCAGGTCCGGAAGGTAGGAAATGTCACGGCACCGCTCCCCACGTGGCCGTTCGGGCGAGACGACGTCCGTCGTCGAGCTGAGCGGCTCGGTTCCCCTGCCGAGGGTGGTCGGGCTCGAGCAGAGCACGGCGGACCACGAGCAGGACCAGGTCGGGCTTTCGCCTGTCGAGCTGCCCCCGATGCTGCCGCGCCCCCGGGTCTCCCAGTCCGGTCCGATGGCGGCCGTCGCACCGCCGGGTTCGGCGGCGGCGGTCGGCCCACCGGGCCAGGCTGGCCCGCCGGCTGGCCAGCCGGTTGATCCGTCGATCCCGGCTGGCCCGCCGACGCTGCGCGCTGTCGTACCGGGGCAGCGGTCGGACTCCGGCGTCGGTGCGATCCCCCCGGTCGTCTCCGATCTCGGCGTGATCCCCCAGGCCGGGCCGGCGTCCGGGTTGCAGCCCGCGTCCGCCTGGGAGTGCTGGCGGCCGGAGCTGGACCTCGAGCCGGGTGCCGACGACCTGATGTCGGACGCCGGACGGCACGCCGCACCCTCGGCGGGGCCCGTCGATCCGGTCGACCCGTTCCGGCCGGTGGACTCGTTCCGGCCGGTGGAGGAGCTGCCGCCGGTCAACGAGTTCGAGCACGCGGTGGGCTTCCGTGCCGCCTGGGACTTCCAGTCGGACACCGAACCGCACCCGGTCGACGACCTGCGGCCGGTCGAGCAGCACCGCTACGCCCAGCAAGCCCCGGAGCTGTTCGGGGACCTCTCATCGGTCGAGTACCACACCGAGCCGGGCCCGCCCCCGGCGCCGGTCTGGTCGCCGATCGGTGACCCAGAGCAGGCCGCGGCGCCCCAGCCCGCCGCGGCCTTCCATCCCGCCTCGGACTGGGCGGCGAGCCGCGGCTTCGAGCTGGCCGCCGACGAGTACCCGCCGACCGCCGAGGAGCTCGCGGCGGTGTCGACGCCCGAGTGGATGTCCGAGCCGATGTCCGAGCCGATGTCCGAGTCGGGGTCCGTGCCGACCGCGGCGCCGGCTGCCGAGCCGACGTCGACGTTCCACCCGGCGTCGGACTGGGTGGCCAGCCGAGGGTTCGAGCTGGCCGCCGAGCCGGCCCCGACCGGGTACCTGGACCCGGCTGGTCCGACCGAGACGACCGGGCAGATCGCCCGGATCGGCCGCTTCGAGCATCCTGAACAGCCCGCGGACGCCGAATGCGCCGCACTGCTCGAGCACCCGGAACTGGTCGACGACGCTGAACTGGTCGACGACGCCGAACTGGTCGAGGACGGCGAGCGGTCCGAGCACTTCGAACCGTCGGCGGGCGGCTTCAGGCCGGCGCTCGGCTACGAGCCGGACGACGACTTTCAGCTGACCGGCGTGCCGGAGCTGGCCACCGTGCGCCAGTCGCCGGCCGTGGACCTGGGCGCCACCTCGGTGTTCGGCGCGCCGAAGATCGTGCGCACCGACCAGCTCGACGAGTCGGACGGCCAGGCGGACGACGACGCGGATGACGAGTCCGGCGCGACCACCGTGCTCGCGCCGGGCCGAGGCCACCGCCGGGCCCGCGCCAGGGCGGCGCGGCGCCGGGTCAGCGAGAACGGCACCGAGGACGGCACCGAGGACGACGACACCGAGGACGACACCGAGGACGACCGCACCGGCGACGACCGCGCCCGGACCGACCAGCCCCGGCGGGTCGGGTTCCGGCGGCTGCTGCCGGCGCGTCCCGGCACCGGGATGATGGTCCTGGTCGTGGGCACCGTGGTCGGGCTGCTGGTCGGCGCGACGGTGCTGGTGGGCTTCGGCAAGTCGCTGTGGTCGACGCCCGACCGGGACACCACGCACAACGCGACGCCCCCGCCGGACCTCGCGCCGCCGCCGGTCCTGCCGACCACCGACCCGGCCGCCGAGGCGCGGGACCGGGCGAAGAAGCAGGCCGACGCGGCCAAGAAGGCGGCCGAGAACGCTGGGGCCGGCGCCGGCGACTCGGTGCTGTCGCTGGCCAACTGCACGAAGCGGGTCAGTGACGGGGCGAGCCTGCAGCAGGCGCTGGCCGCCGCCGCGCCCGGCCAGAAGATCTGTGCCGTCGGCAACATGGGCGGCAGCCGGCTGCAGGTGAACCGGTCCGGCACGCCGGGCAACCCGATCACGGTGATCGGCAACGGCTCGACCCCGGTCAAGGGCATCACCGTGGACGCGAGCAACGTGGTGGTCGGTGGCTTCAGCGCGGTCAACCCGCAGGCCCCCGGCATCGAGCTGACCGGCAACAACATCACCGTGCGGAACAACACCGTGAAGCACCCGACCGGCGGCGACTACGACGGCCTGCGGTTCTTCGGCAGCAACCTGAAGATCCTGAACAACACGATCACCGACATCAGCCCCGACGGCAGCGGGGCGCACGCCGACTGCATGCAGACCTACGCCACCGACGCGCAGAGCCCGGCCAGCCAGAACGTGCTGATCAACGGCAACAAGTGCGAGCGGATCGACAACCAGTGCCTGATCGCCGAGGGCCCGAACAGCAGCGCCGGCGACGGCAGCGGCCAGGGGCGCAGCGCGAACATCACCTTCACCGACAACCTGTGCGACGTGAACGCCTCCCAGGCGCTGCAGATCGACGACGTGCAGGGCGTCAAGGTCACCGGAAACACCGTCACCGGCAAGCCGGACAAGGCGTTCTCGTTCCAGAACAAGGCCACCGGCGCCATCGTCGCGGCGAACAAGATCGCGGCCGGGATCGGCTACCAGGTCGGCATGGACACCAGCTCGCGGTCCGGCTACCAAGGGCCCTCGGTCGGCGGCGAGCCGTAAACCCGCGGCGCGCTACACGCCACTACTCAAGAAAACACCACACAGAGCCGGATCCGCTCCCACCGGCCCCGCACCGGAACCTCGGTGCGGGGCCGTGCTCTGTGCGGACCTCAGGGGAACAGCCCGTAAGGGAGCGGTAACGCGGACGGGCCCACCGACCGCCCGGCACAGCCATACGCTGCCTGGGTCCCCGAAAATCCGGTGAAGGCGCGGGCTCCCCCAATGATCTTGCTGGTCGTCGTCGGTCTGCTCGCTGGCGTGATCACCAGCATCTCGCCGTGCGTGCTGCCGGTGCTGCCCGTGGTGCTCGCGGCGGGTGCCCGGCCGGACGGCGCCCGGCCGGAGGGTGCCCGGCGCTCCTGGCGGCCCTACGGTGTGGTCGCCGGGCTGGTGGTCAGCTTCACCGCGTCCATCCTGTTCGGCTCGCTGGTGCTCAGCGCGCTGCACCTGCCGCAGGACCTGCTGCGCGACGCTGGGGTGCTCGTGCTGGTGCTGATCGGGCTCGGCCTGCTCTGGCCCCGGCTCGGTGAGCTGCTGGAACGCCCCTTTGTCCGGCTGCGCGGGCGGCCGGTGGACCCGGACCGCAACGGGGTGGTCCTCGGGCTCGGGCTCGGCCTGCTGTTCGTGCCCTGTGCCGGGCCGGTGCTGGCGGCGATCGCGGTCGTCGGCGCCTCACACCGGGTCGGCCCCGATGCGCTGCTGCTGACCGCCGCGTTCGGGGTGGGCGTCGGCGTGCCGCTGCTCGTCCTCGCGCTGGCCGGCGACGCGATCGGGCGCCGCACCGGCGTCGTGCGGCGGCATGCTCGGGGGTTCCGGCTGACGGCGGGCGTGGTGCTGGTCGCGGTGGCCGCCGCGATCGGGCTGAACCTCACCGACGGCCTGCAGCGCAACGTGCCCGGTTACACCGCCGCGCTGCAGAACCTGGTGGAGGGCAACCAGGGCGCCACCGACCAGCTGCGCCGGCTCGCCGCCGGGGCCACCGGTGGGCCGGGCGCCGCGGTGGGTTCGGGCGGCCCGGCGGCCGAGGCCGACCGCAGCTGCGCCGAGGGAGTGCCCACGCCGGTCAACTGCGGCGCCGCGCCCGAGCTGACCGGGCTCACCGGCTGGCTGAACACGCCGGGCAACCAGCCGCTGAGCCTGGCGTCGCTGCGCGGCAAGGTGGTCCTGATCGACTTCTGGACCTACAGCTGCATCAACTGCCAGCGCACATTGCCGCACCTGGAGGCCTGGTACCGGGCGTACCACGACGCCGGCCTGGAGATCATCGGCGTGCACACCCCGGAGTTCGCGTTCGAGCACGTGCCGTCGAACGTGGCCGAACAGGCGCGCGCTCTCGGCGTGGCGTACCCGGTGGCGATCGACAACGACTACGCGACCTGGAACGCCTACCGCAACCAGTACTGGCCGGCCGAGTACCTGGTCGACCCCGCCGGCGTGCTCCGGCACGTGTCCTTCGGGGAGGGCGGCTACGGCACGGCCGAGGAGCTGATCCGCCAGCTGCTCGTCGAGCGCAACCCGGAGCAGCAACTGCCGCCGTCGACCGAGGTCCCGGACACCACGCCGACCGGCGAGCAGACCCAGGAGACGTACCTCGGCTACCACTACGCGCCGCTGCACCTGGCCGGCGCCGACCCGGACCGGGACCGGCCGACCGCGTACCGGTTCCCGACGTCGCTGGACTCCGGCGACTTCGCCCTGGACGGCACCTGGACCGCCGGCGCCGAGTCGCTCACCGCCGGCCCCGACGCCCGCCTGCGGCTGAGCTTCCACGCCGCCAAGGTGTACCTGGTGCTCGGCGGCCAGGGCACGGTCACCGTGACCCGGGACGGCCGGCAGACCGCCGTCATCCCGGTCACCTCGGTGCCGAAGCTCTATCCGCTGGTCGACGACCCCGCCGACCATGACTCGACGCTCGAGCTGGCCGCCAGCCCCGGCGTACAGACCTACGACTTCACCTTCGGTTGACGCCGGGCGCGCGGGTCAGCTGACGCCGGCCGGGCGCGCTGACTGGTGCCGCGCGTAGTGCCGGGCGACCCGGGCGCGGTTGCCGCAGACGGCGGAGCACCACTGGCGGCGCGGGTCCGAGCGGGTGAAGTACCGCCAGCAGGCGGGCGCGGCACAGGCCAGCAGCCCGCCGGAGAAGACGTGTACGCCGTCCTCGGCGAGACGGCCGAGCAGTGCCGCGGACCCGGTCGCCGAGCACCGGCGTAACCGGGCAGGGCCACCCTCCGTCCCACGTTCTGGCCCGCTGTCCGCCCAGTCCAGCTCGAACCACCAGCGGGCGCTCCCGGACACCTGGTTGAGCACGCCGAGTGCCTCGTCGGCTTCGAGGTCCGGCGCGGCCGCCACGGTCGGGGTGGCGCCGGCGACCCGCGCGGCGACCGCCCGCAACGCGTCGCGCAACCGCCGCAGCCCGGCCAAGTCCAGCTCGCCGTCGGCCAGCACCGACCGGAACAGGGTCGCGTCGTCCTCGTCCGGCCGACGCCCACCCGCGTCGGCCAGCCAGGCGCGCAGGCCCCGCTCGTCGGACGCCGAGCCGGGCTCTCCGTAGCGCTCGTCGCCGAGCGTGTTCAGCAGCTCCACGGCCGGTGGCTGCTCCTCGTCCTTCACACCACCACAGTACTCCTCGACTAATGGGAAGTGTGACAGAAGCCATTTGACGGGCAGTCGCGCGGCATGGCACCATCTCTAATGAGATCTTCGATATAAACCATTAGAGATGGAGTGTTCGCCATGACCACGCTGGCCCAGATCGACCCGACCACCGACCCCGAGCTGTTCGCCGAGGTCAAGAAGGCCATGGGGGTCGTGCCCAACATGACCAAGCTGATGGCCAACAGCCCGGCCGCGCTGCGCGGGTTCCTCGCCCTGTCCACGGCGCTGAGCGAGGGCGTGCTGCCGGCGGCGGTCCGCGAGCGGCTCGCCCTGGCCACCGCCGAGCACAACGGCTGCGACTACTGCCTCTCCGCGCACAGCTTCATGGGCACGAACGTGGTCAAGATCGGCACGGCGGAGGTCAGCCGGGCCCGCGAGGCCAGGTCCTCCGACCCGCGCGCGGCGGCGCTGCTGCGCCTCTCGGACGCGATCGTGCGCGGCCGGGGCACGGTCGGCGCCGAGACGCTGCGCGCCGTGAAGGACGCCGGGGTCACCGACGCGGAGATCACCGAGGTGGTGGCCAACATCGCGCTGAACGTGTTCACCAACTACTTCAACATGGTGGCCGACACGGAGATCGACTTCCCCACCGTGGTGCACGCCCACGCACGCTGAGGCCCCGCGGTCACGCTGAGCCCCGCGCCCCCGGCGCCCCGTGAGTGGCGAGTTGGGTCCTGGCCCAACTCGCCACTCACGGGATTTGCCGTGCGGTGGAAAGATCTTGTCAGGCGTCGGCCGGATATGTTGTCACACTACTGTAGTCGGTATACAGTATGGCGACTGGTCGTCGACTGACGGCCTTGGACATCTCGTGCCGCCGATTTCCCCTCTCGGGAACGTAAATAGCGCATTGCTCAGGACGCACCCTCGTGCGCCTCGTGGCCCTTTGTTGTGCTCGAAACAGGAAAGGCCTCAACGATGAAGCCTCAACTTGTCGCCGGCGTGGCCATCGCCACCGCCGTACTCGCCGCCGGTTGTGCCAGCCCGGCCACCGCGCCCGCTCCGGCGGCGCCGCCCGCCCAGGCCCCCGGGCCCCACGTCACCCTCACCACCGAGAAAACGATCAGCCTGCCCGGCGTCGGCGGCCACGGCGACGTGGTGGTGACCGACCCGGCCGCCCACTCCGTCTACATCGCACAGAGCCCGGACAATAACGTCATCGTCCTCGACACCGGCACCAACACAGTCAGGACCGTGGTGACCGGCATTCCGTCGGCCAACGGCATCGCGTTCAACGACGCCTACGTGTTCGTGGCCGAGGCCCCGGCGAGCGCGGTCGCGGTCATTGCCAAGGCCACCTGGCAGGTCGTCGCCACGGTGCCCTCGGGCGGCAAGACCCCGGACGCCCTGTACGCCGATCCGGCCGACGGCAGCATCATCGTGGCCAACGACGACTCGAACAACATGGAGGAGTTCGCCGCCTCGGCCCCGTTCGCCGTGCGCAAGACCCTCGCGCTGCAGCCGTCCCCCGCCAAGACCGGGCCTGACCTGGGCACCTACTCAGCTGGCGACGACCGGATCTACCAGTCCGACGACAACGACGTGCTGGTCATCGACGCGAAGACGCTGACCATCCAGCGGGTCATCGCCCTCCCGCTCGCCGCTGGGACCGCCGCCAAGGACATGTACTACGACCAGGCCCGCCACCTGCTGTGGATCGCCACCAGTGGACCACAGGCGCTCGCGCTCGACCCGGCCACCGGCGCCGTCGTGGACACGGTGAAGACCGCGTCCGGCGCGGACCAGATCGCCGCCGACCGCGATCGCGGGTTGCTGTTCCTCGGCGAGGGCAAGGCCGGGGTGCTGGGCGTCATCGACCTCGCCAGCCATCGCAACATCGCGGACATCAAGATCGAGCCGGACTTCCACACCCAGGACCACCTGCCCAGCTCCGACCTGGTCTACGCCTACCTCAACACCTCGAACACCATCGCGGTGGACAAGATCAGCGTCCAGTAGCCCGGGCCCGGTGCACCACGTGCCGACCAGGGTCGTGAGTGGCGAGTGGTCGTATCGGACCACTCGCCACTCACGAGTGCTGAGCAGGGGTTATCCGCAGACGGCGCCCTCGGCGGCCGAGCTGACCAGCTTCGCGTACTTGCCGAGCACGCCGCCGGTGATGAACGGCGGTACCGGTGTCCAGTCGGCGCGGCGGCGGATCAGCTCGTCGGCGGGCACGTCCAGGTTCAGCTCGCGGCGGTTCATGTCCAGGGTGATCGGGTCACCGTCCCGGATCAGCGCGATCGGCCCGCCGTCGGTGGCCTCCGGGGCGATGTGGCCGATGCAGAGCCCGGTGGTGGCGCCGGAGAACCGGCCGTCGGTGATCAGCAGCACGTCCTTGCCCAGCCCCGCGCCCTTGATCATCCCGGTGACCGCGAGCATCTCCCGCATGCCCGGCCCGCCGCGCGGCCCCTCGTAGCGGATCACCACCACGTCGCCGGCCACCACGGTGCCGTTGCCGACCGCATCCAGCGCACCCTGCTCCCGGTCGAAAACGCGGGCGGTCCCGGTGAACACCGCCGAGTCGAAGCCGGCGCTCTTCACCACCGCGCCGTCCGGCGCCAGCGAGCCGCGCAGGATGGTCAGCCCGCCGGTGGGGTGGATCGGGTTGTCCATCGTGTGCACGATCTTGCCGTCCAGGTCCGGCGGCGCCAGCTCGGCGAGGTTCTCCGCGACGGTCCGCCCGGTCACCGTCAGCGCGTCGCCGTGCAGCATCCCGGCGTCCAGCAGCGCACGCATCACCACCGGCACCCCGCCGACCTGGTCCACGCTGGCCATCACGTAGCGGCCGAACGGCTTCACGTCGGCCAGGTGCGGCACCCGGTCGCCGATCCGGTTGAAGTCGTCCAGCGTGAGGTCGACCTCGGCCTCGCGGGCGATGGCCAGCAGGTGCAGCACCGCGTTCGTCGAGCCGCCGAACGCCATCACCACCGCGATCGCGTTCTCGAACGCCTCCATGGTCAGGATCTGCCGCGCGGTGATCCCCTTCGCCAGCATGCCGACCACCGCCTCGCCGGAGGCGCGGGCGATGCCGTCCCGGCGCCGGTCCACCGCCGGCGGGCTGGCCGAGCCGGGCAGCGCCATGCCCAGCGCCTCGGCCGCGCTGGCCATCGTGTTGGCCGTGTACATGCCGCCGCAGGCGCCCTCACCCGGGCAGATCGCCCGCTCGATCTCGGTCAGCTCCTCGCGGGTGATCAGCCCGCGCAGGCACGCGCCGACCGCCTCGAACGCGTCGCTGATGTTGACCTCGCGGTCGCCCACCCTGCCGGGCAGGATCGAGCCGGCGTAGACGAACACGGCGGCCAGGTCGAGCCGGGCGGCGGCCATCAGCATGCCGGGCAGGCTCTTGTCACAGCCGGCCAGCAGCACCGTGCCGTCGAGGCGCTCCGCCATCACCACGGTCTCCACCGAGTCGGCGATGATCTCGCGGCTGACCAGCGAGTAGTGCATGCCGACGTGGCCCATCGAGATGCCGTCGGAGACCGAGATGGTGCCGAACTCCATCGGGAAGCCGCCGGCCCGGTGCACGCCCTCCTTGGCCGCGATGCCCAGCCGCTGCAGCGACAGGTTGCACGGGGTGATCTCGTTCCAGCTGGACGCGATGCCGATCTGCGGCTTGCCGAAGTCCTCGTCCCGCATGCCGACCGCGCGCAGCATGCCCCGGGCGGCGGTGCGCTCCAGCCCGTCCGTGACGTCGCGGCTGCGCGGCTTGAGGTCGTGCTGGCTGGCGGTGGCGGTGCTGATGGTGGTGGTCGGTGCGGGCATCGGGGCCTCTCGAGGGGACGGGTGCGTCGTCGGGACGCCCAGTCTGCTCGCCCGCGATCAGCTCAGCGAGGTGAACCCGGTGCGCCGGTTGACCGGTCCAGATCGGGCCCGTCCGACTGCGCCACTTCGGGTCCTCGACGGCCCCGCTGCCGGTCGGGTCGACCGGGTTGGCAGACTTCGCGGGATGAGTGGCCGGATGAGCGCACCACCGACCCGCCCCGGGCGGCCCCGACGCGGCCGCCGGCGCGTCGGCGCACTGCTGGCCGGCGTCGGCTCGCTGGTGCCCCTGCTGCTGGCCAGCTGTACCGCCCCCGGCACGGCACCGCACGGCTCGGCCGCCGCGCGCGTCGGATCGGCCGGGCCCGCGCCGGCGGAATCCAGCACGCCGGCGCGCACCGAGGCGCTCACGGACGCCGCGCTGGTGCGCAGCGCACCGGGCCCCCGGCGGACCGCTCCACCACCCGGCCAGCCCCTGCCGCCGGGTGTGCCGGTGCCACCGGCCGGCAGCAACCAGCTGGTCACCGTGCTCGTGCCGGCCGCGACCAGCACCAGCGGCACGCTGCGGGCCTGGCAGCGCACCCCGAGCGGCGGCTGGACCAGCGCGCTGGGCCCGATCAAGGTCAAGGTGGGCACCGACGGCATCGGCACCGCCAGGGAGGGCGTCAACCGCACCCCGAGGGGGACGTTCCCGCTGGACCGGGCGTTCGGCCGGCAGCCCAACCCGGGCACCGCGCTGCCCTACCAGCGGGTCAGTGACAGCGACTGGTGGGTCAGCGACGCGAAGAGTCCCGCGTACAACACCATGCGCAGCTGCAAGCCCGGCTCCTGCACGTTCGACGAGAGCGCCGGGGAGAACCTCGGCCGGGCCGGCGCCAGCTACGACTACGCGATGGTGATCGGTTACAACACGGCGCCGGTGCAGCCGGGCGCGGGCTCGGCGTTCTTCGTGCACGTGGACGCCGGTGCGCCCTCGGCGGGCTGTGTGGAGGTGCCCCGCGCCGAGGTGCTCAACCTGCTGCGCTGGCTGGCGCCCGCCCAGCAGCCCCGGATCACCATCGGCCTGGGCTGACAGCGCTCGATTGAACTGCGCTGGATTGAACTGCGCTGGAGTGGGCTGGCGCCGCGGGTTCGGCTGACGGCGGCGCCGGTCTCAGGTTTCTCTTTGGCGTAGTGGGTAATCTCGGACGTCATGCATATCGACGACCTGCTACTCGCCTGCGCGCTGGTCCTGCTCGTGTGCGTGGTCCCGGTGGCCGTGCTCGTCCCGCTGGCCCGCCGCGCCGACTGGTCGAACCCGGCGGTGCGCCGCCCGGTGTGGATCGGCGGTGGCCTCGCGCTCGTCCTGCTCGCCGCCCAGCTGCTGGCGGTGATCGGCGTCGAGACCGGCCAGCTCACCGGCGCCGACCACTCGATGCTGAGCTGGTTCGTGGCGAACCGGGACAGCTGGGCCACCGGGGTCGCCATCGTGGCGTCCGCGCTCGGTGGCACCGCCGCGATGACCACGCTGACCGTGGCCGCCGTGCTCGTACTGCTGTACCTGCGGCGCTGGCCGGCGGCCCTGCTGGTGGGTGCCAGCGCGGCGGGAGCCGGCCTGCTCGTGCGCGGGTTCAAGGCCCTCTACGACCGACACCGTCCGCCGAAGGCCGACCAGGTGATCCACTACGGCGGCCAGTCGCTGCCCTCCGGGCACGCGCTGGGCAGCATCGTGGTGCTCGGGCTGCTGGCCGCCGCGCTGGTGCCGGCGCTGCGCGGGGCGGCCCGGCTCTGGGTGCTGCTCGCCGCGGTCGCGCTGGTGCTGCTGGTCGGCTGGTCCCGGGTCTACCTCGCCGCGCACTGGCTGACCGACGTGCTCACCGGCTGGCTGCTCGGCGGCGCCTGGCTGGCGCTCGCGGTGACCGGCCTGGCGTTGCTGGCCAGGTCGGCGGACCGGCGCCAGGAGGGCATGCCGATGGTCATCGATGCGGAGCCGGCCGACGCCAGTCGTTAGGAGGGGCAGGGCCTTCCTAGTCGATCCGGCAGGGGGAGTCTCGACCTAGCGCGGCTGGTTGACCCCGGCTCGCACGTCCCACACGGTCACGTCATCGCGCGGCTGGCCGGGCCCGAGCAACTGGACCAGCGTGGTGCGCAGCGCGGCCTCGTTGTAGACGTCGCCGGGCAGCACCACCACGTCTGTCCGCCAGAACCGCAGGTCGGCGAGCGCCCTGGCCCGTTCGTTCGGGCCGATCGGCGGCACCTGGCCGTTCATCAGGACGCCGGCCAGCAGCAGCGAGGTGGGCGGCCGGTCGGCGCCGTAGATGCCGACCCGGTTCGGCCCCGGCCCGACGAAGTACCCCTCCACCAGCGGGAACGCGAAACCGGTCGCCACCTGCCAATGCAGCGCCGCCGCGCCACCGGGGTCGGGCGGTGGCACCGTGAGCACGGAGCGGCCGGGCCCGACGTACTGTCGCCAGTCGCCCGAGCTGAAGAACACCGGGGTGGCCGGCCGGGGCGCCGTGTCGAAGCGCACCGGCAGGATCGGCAGCACGGCCAGCGCGAGTGCGACGAACCAGAGCCGCCGCGAGGTCAGCCAGCCCAGCGCCGCCCAGCGCGGCTGGCGCGGCGGACGGACCAGCGCCCGGTCGCTCGCCACGGCCAGCAGCAGGCCCATCGCCGGCAGGCAGGCCAGGGTGAGCCGGGCCTCGATCAGCGAGTTGAACAGCGGTAGCCCGGCCAGGGCCAGCCACGGACCGGGCACCCAGGTGGGCGCCGTACCCACGGAGAGCGGGGTGCCCAGGGACAGCGCGGCGAGCACCAGCACGGTGATCGCGGCGAGCCGGGCTGGCACCTCCCGCCACAGCCAGACGGCCGCGACCAGCAGCAGCACCAGCAGCGGCCAGCCCAAGAAGGCGTTCTGCTCGGTCGGGTTGGCCACCTGCTGGCCCGGGTGCAGCAGCTGCCCGCCGACCGACTGACGGGGCAGCGTGCCGAAGCTGGCCAGGTCGTTGCCGGCCGGGCCGTGGGTCAGCCGGTGGTAGCTGGCCGGCCCGGCGAACTGCACCCACAGCGGGTAGCCGACCAGCAGCAGGCTCACCACCGCGGCCACGGCCAGCCCGGACAGCATCGGCCGGGCCGCCGCGAGCAGCGTCCGGGGCCGCACGGCCGCCCAAGCCATGACCCACACCAGCAGCCCGGTGGCCATGATCAGCAGGGGTTCCTCGCCGATCAGCACCTGCCAGCCGAGCAGGGCGCCGAGCACGGTGCCGCCCCGCACGATGTCCCGGGCGCCGCGTGCGTCACGCAGCCGCAGCAGCCGCCCGATGATCAACGGCAGCAGGAACGTGGCGGTGAAGTTCGGGTGCGCGTGCGCGTGGGAGATCATCGGCGGGGCGAACGCCGCACAGCCGGCGCCGACCGCGGCCGCCCAGCGGGACGCGGTCAGGTGCCGGGAGAACAGCCAGTACCAGGCGATCGCGGTGGCGGCCAGCCCGCCGCTGAGCAGCACCGCCCAGGTGAGCGTCGGGCCGGCCAACAGGGTCAGCGGGGCCAGCGGCAGGACCAGCCCCGGCATCGCCGTGTTGCCCATCAGGTTGACGCCGGCGGGGAAGTTCTGCAGCGCCGAGTACAGCGTCGGGTGGCCGCCGGCGAGCGCGTGCGCCTGCACCGCGAAGAACCATTCGAACAGGTTCTGGTCCTCGCCGCTGTCCACCAGGTAGCCGTCGCCCAGGTGCAGCCACAGGTCGCGGTACAGGCCGAATGACATGAGCACGAACGCCGTCGCGATGACCGCGTCCAGCACCCGGGGCCGAGCCAACAGGGGCAACTCGGCGCTGTTGGGTGGCACGGCGCTGGCGGCTGGCACGGCGCCCTCGGCCTCGGGGTCACCGCTGAGGGCTCGCGCGGCGTCCCGCGCGGCTGCGGTCAGCGTGTTCGGCGGCATTCGGCCGCCCAGCCTACCGGGCGGCCGAATGCCGCCGAGCCTACCGGGCGGCCGCCAGCGCCCCGGTGACCCGGACGGCGGTCGCGGCGGCCAGCTCGCGGGCCCGGTCCAGGTCGGCGACCAGTCGGCCGGCCCGCTTCACCACCCGGCCGCCGACCAGCACCGTGTCCACCAGCCCGGGGTGTCCGGCCAGCACTACCGCGTCGGCGGTCGAACCCACCGGTGCCAGCCCGGCGGTGTCGGTACGCAGCAGCACCACGTCGCCCGCCCGCCCCGGCACCAGCGAGCCGATCCGGTCGGCCAGCCCGGCGGCGCGCGCGCCGTACTCCGTGGCCATCCGCAGCACCTCGACCGCCGGCAGCGCCGTCCCGGCCTCGGACTCGGGGTCCGGGGTGTCGACTCGGTGCGCGGCCAGCGCGAACCTCATCTGGGTGAACATGTCCGAGGCCGCCGCGGTCTCCGAGTCGACGCTCAGCGAGGGGCGCAGCCCGGCCGCGAGCATCCGGCGCACGGCTACGTTGGCGCCCAGCCCGGGCATGGTCAGCTCGATCTGCGGGCTGATCGAGACGCTGGTGCCCCGGTCGGCGAGGCGGCGCAGGTCCTCGTCGGGCGCGCCGTTGACGTGCACCAGGGTCAGGTCAGGGCCGAGCAGCCCGGCGCCGTCCAGCACGGCGGCGCCCCGGCTGTTCGAGTCGGCCCGCCCGCCGGCGACGTGCGCGGTGATCGGCACGCCGAGCTCCCTGGCCAGCGCGAAGTCGGTGACCGTGCGGTCCAGTCCGACGAAGTCCGGGCCCCGGGCGGCCATCGCTAGGGTGACCAGCGCGTCGTCGTCGGCCAGCAGTTCGGTCCTGACCCGCCGGATGTCCGCCGGGTGCGGCCCCGGCGTCTGCATCCAACCGGCCTCCAGCGACCAGCCGTGCCCGAACACCGCGCGGATGCCGGCGTCGCGCAGCGCGGCCACCGAGGCGTCGGAGTGCGCCGGGGTGTTCTGGATGTGCGCCCAGTCGACCAGGGTGGTGATGCCGGCGTCCAGCGCGCCGAGGGCGCCGAGCAGGGTGCCGGCGTAGACGTCCTCGGGTCGGTACCGGGCGCCGATGTCGACCAGCATGTGTTGCAGGTAGTCGGCCAGCGACCACTGCGCGCCGAGGTGGCGCAGCGGGGTCTGCCAGGTGTGCCGATGGGTGTCCACGAAGCCGGGCAGCACGAGCGACCCGGAGGCATCGAGCACCTCGGTGCCGGGCGGCACGGCCAGCTCCGGCCCGACCGCGGTGATCACGCCGTCGGTCAGCAGCACGTCACCCACCGGCAGCTCGGTGCCGTGCTGGTCCATGGTGAGGACCCGACCGCCTCGGATCACGATGCCACCGGACATGTGCACCCCTCTCAATGGAAAGCTTTCTAGAAAGCTATTGAGCAAGGTAACAGAAGATGGCGGCTACGCTCCAGCCATGACGGCAGATCGTTCGTCCCCGGACCTCGCCGGCGGGTCGTCCGCGCCCACTGCGCCGGACTCGAAGACCTGTGCCGACCCCGTGGACGAGATCGTCGCGACCTGGCGGACCGAGCTGCCCGAGCTCGACGGGCTGGTGCTGCAGCTGGTCAAGCGGGCCACCCGGCTGACCGGTCTGATCGACGCGGTCACCGTGGCCGAGCTGGACCGGTTGGGCCGGACCAAGGCCGACTACGAGGTGCTCTCCCGGCTGCGCGCGGCCGGCGCCCCCTACCAGCTCAAGCCGCACGAGCTGGCGTCCGAGCTGCTGCTGTCCTCCGGCGGCACCACCAACGTGCTGCACCGGCTCACCGCCGCCGGCCTGCTGGTCCGGCACGCCGACCCGGCCGACCGGCGCAGCGTCTGGGTCCAGCTCACCCCCACCGGGGTGCGCACCGCCGAAGAGGTCGCGCTGGCCGTGAACCGGGCTCAGGCGGCCCGGCTGGACCGCCTGCCCGCCGACGCCATCCGCGCCCTCGCCGACCAGCTGCGGCACGTGCTCTGGCAGCTGGATCCGGGGGGTGCGCCGGCTCTCAGGAGGACCGGACCATGATGGCCGGATGACTGCTCGGGCAAGCTGGATGACTGATCGGGCCAGCGCTGGCAGTGATCGGTTGAGCGCTGATCGGGCCAGCGCTGATCGGGCCAGCGCTGATCGGTTGAGCGCTGATCGGGCCAGCGCTGGGGGACGGCCTGGGCTGCCTCGCCGTGCTCTGTTCCGCGGTGGCGCGGCGGCCGGTGCGCTGCTCGGGCTGGCTGCCTGTGCGCCTAGCGCCCCGGCTGCGCCGGATGTGCCGACTGTGCCGCCGGCTCCATCACCCGCCGCGCCGCCATCGGCCGCGCCAGAAGCCGCCGGCGCCGGCGCCCCTGGTGCACTGGGCGTGCCGGGTGGGCCGGCTACGGAGCTGGTGCACGCGCGCACCGGGCGGCCGGAGGTGACGCTGACGTTCCACGGCTCGGGGGACCGGACGCTGGACCGCGCCGTGCTGCAGGCCCTGGCCAAGGGCGGCGCGCACGTCACCGTGCTGGCCGTCGGCACGTGGCTGGCGCAGAACCCGGACGCGGCCAGCATGGTCGGAGACCTCGGCCACGAGCTGGGCAACCACACCTGGTCGCACCAGACCATGTCCCGGCTCAGCGTGGCCGCCCAGCGCACCGAGATCGAGCGCTGCCGGGACCGGATCGCCGAGCTGACCGGCGGGCCCGGTGCGTTCTTCCGGCAGTCCGCCGCCCAGCACGCCACCCCCGAGCTGCTGAAGCTGGCCGGCGCGGCCGGTTACCCGAGGGTGCTGTCCTACGACGTCGACTCCCTGGACTGGACCGACCCGGGGGCCACGACCGTGCGCGCCCAGCTGCGCAAGGCCACCGCCGGCAGCGTCGTGAGCATGCACCTGGGTCACCAGGGCACCCTCACCGCGATCCCGGGCATCCTGGCCGACCTGGACAGCCGGGGCCTGCGCCCGGTCACCGCCACCGCGCTGTTCGCGGTGTGAGACGGGATGTGCCGTCGAGAAGAACCGCGCCTGGCACTGCTGTCTGACAGTGCCGCGTGACAGTGCCGCGTGACAGTGCCGCGTGACAGCGGCCTCGCTCACGGCTTGCGGCCGAGCAGGCCGAGCAGCCGGGTGTGTGGGTCGGCGTCGGCCGGCACCGGCACCGGCGGGTCGAAGATGCCGAACTCGCGCCACTGGGGGATCAGCGGGGCGAAGATGGCGAACAGCACCTCGGCCAGGTCGTCCGGGATCCGGTAAGGGTCACCGGCTGGGTCGTCTGCCCGGTCGCCGGAGCTGCCGACGGACAGGTCCCAGGCGTGCACGGCGAGGTCCAGGATCATCTGCCAGCCGTAGTTGACCGCGCTGTCGGTGCCGTAGCTGAGGTGCACCGAGCGGTCCAGCACGCCGGGTTCGAGCCAGGCCAGTCGGGCCGTCTCGGCACCGGCGCGCCAGGCGGCGACCGGGTCGGCACCCAGTGGGTCGCCGGCGAAGCGGTCGCCGACCTCGGCGATGGTCTGCCCGGCCAGTAGCGGCGGTACCCAGAGCTGCTCGGTGACCAGGTGCTCGACGAGGTCGCGCACCGACCACTCGGCGCACGGGGTGGGACTGTCCCAGCGGTCGGCCGGCACAGCGCGCACCAGGCGGTCGAAGTCGGCCATGGCGCGGCCGTGCGCGTCGAGCAGCTGATCGGGGGGCGGTGGCATGGGTGTCCCTTTCCGGGGGCGTTCGGCATTGGTGCCGCTGTCCAGCGTGCCCGCCGAGTGGGCTCGCGATATCACTCGTCCGAGTGAACAAGGCGGTGTTGGGCGTGTCGTGGCTGTGCTCTGCGACGGACCGCGAACCCCCGATAGGGCAGATGGCGTTAACCTCATCGTCAGTCCCGTACCGTCCTCGGACAGTCGGCTTCTTGGATTGAGGAGTAGACATGCGTCCAGATGGCTTCAGCGCGGCAGCCGTCGGAGTGGAAGGGCCCGCCACCTGGTCCGGCCGGGGGGTCGCCCTGACCGAAGAGAATTTCGAGCACGTCGTCGAGGTGCTCGGCGGCGTGCGGTCCGCGCTCGCCGGACCGGAGCCGCTCGACCCGTTCGACGTCGGCGACTACCCGAGCGCGCACGAGGCGCTCAGCGAGTCCTGGGACCGGGTGTTCAACGCGCTGACCAGCGCCGTGCGCAGCGAGGAGACCGGTACCGACGCGGACACCTACCTCGACCTGCTCAACGAGATCAAGCGCGCCGACCAGAACCTGCTCGTCGAGCGGCTGCGGCACCGGGACGCCGCGTTCGGCCGGGTCCGGGACGCGCTGGCCATGCTGCGCGAGCCCGAGTCGACCACCGCACTGGTCGAACAGGCCACCATCGCGGCGTGCGTGCTCGGCTTCGACCGCGCCATCGTGTCCCGCATCGAGGACTCCGCGTGGATTCCGGAGAAGGTCTGGATCGAGCGGGACCCGAAGTGGGGCGAGGAGATCCTGGCGATCGGCCAGGCCAACCCGCAGCTGCTGGACCGCACGCTGGTGGAGACCGAGATGATCCGCCGCAAGGTCGGCATCCTGGTGCACAACGTGCAGGAGCGCCCCGCCGTGAACCGGCCGATCGCAGACGCCTCGCTGTCCCAGTCCTACGCCGCCGTGCCGTTGATCGCGAACGGCGACGTGGTCGGCTTCATCCACGCGGACTGCTATTACCAGCAACGCAAGCTCGACGACTTCGACCGGCGGCTGCTCACCATGTTCGCCGAAGGGGTCAGCCAGGCGCTCGGCCGCACCGCGATGATGGACCGGCTCAGCTCGATCCGGGCCGGGGTCGACCAGGTTGCCGGTGCGCTGGCCGCCGCGAAGAACGACCGGGTGCGGCTGGGTGGCGTCGGGATGCGGCCGGTGGCCCCGCTGGGCGGCCCGTTCCTGATGCAGCGCGGGCAGAACGGCTACGACGACCTGTTCCCGTCCGGCGGGGAGGGGTCCACGCTGACCCGCCGGGAGGTCGAGGTGCTGCGGCTGATGGCGGCGGGCGACACCAACGGCCGGATCGCGCGCCGGCTGGTGATCTCCGAGGGCACCGTCAAGTCGCACGTGAAGCACATCCTGCGCAAGCTGGGAGCGGCCAACCGGGCCGAGGCGGTGTCCCGCTGGCTGGGCATGGAGCACGAGCGCGGCTCCCGCATGAACGGCTCTGGCATGAACGGCTCCGGCCCGCGCCGGGACGGCTGAGCCCGCGTTCGATACCGCGCACCGTGACGCAATGCGTCGGCGGTAACATCCGGCGTAGGTGTGACCCGACCAGGTCGACGCAATGGCATGCCGATGCACTGACACGCTGATGTACTGAGACGCGGATGCGCCGAGGCGCTGATGTACTGACCCGATGCACTGACCCGATGCGCTGAAACACTGACGCGCTGAAACGACTGAATTGGCGCCGTGTGCGGCCGGGTCCGACCGCACCTGCCCAGGAAGGAGCCTCGCCATTTTCGGGGCCGTGCTTTTTGCCATCGTGGGTCTCGGTCTGATCGTTCTCGGGTGGTGGGGATCGCGCCGGATAGACGCCTTGAGTGTGATGCCGGCGTGGGACGAGCAGGCCGTTGAGCGGCGCAAGCGGACGATGCGCCGGGGTTCGTTCACCTGTTTGGGGTTGGGCGTGCTGTTTGTTGTCGCGGCGGTGCTCTCGATCCTCGGGCCGCATCCGCGATGATCGAATAGCGGGTTATCGAGAACCCATTCACCCGGCAGTGCGATTAACTGGCGAGGTAGTCCGGTGACTATCGGGAATCGCCGCCGCGACCGGGTGAAAGCGGATGATCTGGTATACGATCAATCTCCGCAAATGAGTGACGCCGCTCGCAGTCAACCCGGGAGTCGAGGGATGCCACTAGAGCCGATTCGGCCTCGTCCCGATCTGTTCGCTCCCGAGGTCGAGCTCGACAACATCACCACGATCATCGACGACAGCGCCGTGCTGCACCGGCTGCAGCTGCACGTGCCGGCCGGCAAGGTGACCGTGCTGATGGGCCCCTCCGGGGTCGGCAAGACAACGCTGATCAAGCATGTGGTCGGCTTGCTGGAGCCCGACGGCGGCACGGTCCGGATCGGTGGGCGGGACATCTGGGAGTCCTCCCGCGAGGAGTGGCAGGAGATCCGCCGGGGCCTCGGCGCCATGCTGGGCGGGCACAACCTGTACAGCACCTCGGTGTTCGGTTCGCTCACCGTGCTGGAGAACCTGACCTACAGCCTGGAGGCGCTCGGCGTCCCGGTGGACGAGCGGCACGACCGGGCGATGGCGCGGCTGCGCGAGCTGCACCTGGTGGACGAGTTCGACCAGCTGCCGGACAAGCTGCCGGCGCACGCCAGCAAGCGGCTCGCACTGGCCAGGGCACTGGTCGCGGACGCGCCGCTGACGGTGCTGGACGAGATCGACGTCGGGCTGGACCAGCAGCACGCCGCCGCCATGCTCGACGCCGTGCGCAACCTGCGGGCCCGCACCGGCTGCACGCTGCTGATCACCACGCACAACCTCGACCTGGCCCGCTCCATGGCGGATCACCTGGCCATCATGGTCAACGGCCGGATCGTCGCGGCCGGCCCGCCGGGCGAGGTGCTGTACGGGGTGGAGAGCACCGAGGACTTCGACCGGAGGTTCGAGTTCTCCGACTTCACCGGTCCACCCCGGCTGGAAGATGCCGAGGCCGACGCCGAACGCCGCCCCCGCCCCAAGCCGACCGGCCGCTACCAGTTCCTGGTGGAGCCGCAGATGGTGTGGATCGCCATCGCGGCACTCGTGCTGATCGCCGCGCTGTTCATCGCCGTCAGGCTGTTCTCCGGCGGCCCCGCCGCGCCCTTCTGACACCGGGATCGGCAGCCGGCACACGGGTTGTGGCTGGCGCACGGGTTGTTGCGCCGGCACACGCCGTGTGGAGCTGGCACACGGGTTCTAACTCGTGTGTGGCGTCCACGGCTCGTGTGTCCGCGCCGGGGGTTGTGTGTGGCCGTGGTGTGTCGTGCGGTGGGCGGCCGCCGTGTTCTCGAGTCCGGCTCAGGGGGTCAGCACACAGGTTGTTGGCCTGGCACACGGCGTATGGACCTGGCACACGCGTTCTAACTCATGTGCCACGTCCAGAGGGCGTGTGCCAGGCCAACAACCTGTGTGCGACCTCCGCATCCGCGCCCGGTGCGCCGCATCCGCGCCCGGTGCGCCGCATCCGCGCCCGGTGCGCCGCGACCGCGCCCGGTGCGCCGCGACCGCGCCCCGTGCGCCACCTCCGCACCCCGTGTGCCGCCTACACACCCCGTGTGCCGCCTACCCGTGCGCCAACCAGCCACGTCACCCGGGGCATGCGCACTCCCGGGGCTTGTCCACTCCAGGGGGCATGTCCACTGCCGGGGTCAGCCGGTGATGTCGCGGCCGATCAACTGCCGCGCGATGATCCACTGTTGTAGCTCGTTGGCGCCCTCGAAGATTTCCAGGATCTTGGCGTCGCGGTAGAGCTCCTCCAGGCGTACCGACTCGCCGGTCTCGCCTACCTCGGAGGCGAAGCCGAGCGCGCCGTGCACCTGGACGGCGTCCCGGACCAGGTCCACCGCGAGCCGCGTGCCGTACGCCTTGGCCATCGCCGCCTCCGGCTCGGCCGACCGGTCGCCTCGGTCCAGCAGCGTGGCGGCCTTCTGGTAGAGCGACCGGGCGCACTCGATCTCGGTCGCCCGCTGGGCCATCGTGAACTGCCAGTGCTGCATGGCGCCCAGCGGCCGGCCGAACACCTCCCGGGAGCGCAGCCGGGCCACCGCCAGGTCCAGCGCGGCCTGCGCTACCCCGACGCCGGCGGCGCCGATCCCGATCCGGCCGCGGACCAGCGCGGCCAGCGCCACCCCGAGCCCACCCCCCGCCACCCCGAGCAGGTTGGCCCGGGGGACCGCCACGTCCTCGAAAACGATGTCCGCGGTGATCTGGCCTCGGTGGCCCATCTTGCGGTCCGGGCGGCCGATCCGGACCCCCGGCGAGTGCAGGTCGACCAGCAGCATCGTCGCCCGGTCGGTAGCGCCGGCGCGGCAGAGCACCGACACCCAGCCGGCGACCACGCTGTTCGTGATCCAGCGCTTGCGGCCGTTCACCACGAAGCCGTCGGCCGTCTCCTCGGCGACCGTGCGCATCCGCTCGGCGGTCAGGTCCGAGCTGGTGTCCGGCTCGGTGGTGGCGAACGAGAACGCCGTCCGACCGGTGACCAGCTCGGGGATCAGCCGGGCCCGCAGCTCGTCGGTGGCCGAGCTCAGCGTGCTCGGTACCAGGATGCACTGACCGTCGTACACCCCCGCCATCGACGACGAGTGGTAGGCGATCTCCTCGGTCACCGTGCAGGTACCCAGCATCGGGTGCTCCAGCCCCGCGCCGTACTCGATGCCCTCGATCGTGCCGGCCGCCCGGCTGAACGGCACCGCGAACAGCCCCTCTTCGGCCAGCCCCCGGAACGCCTGCCAGGGAAAGCTGTCGGCGGACTCCTCGCGCCGCCCGATCTCCCTGGCCTCGGGCGCGAGCCGGTTCTCCACCGCCTTGCGCGCCCTGGCCCGCAGCTCGACGATCTCCGTCGGCAGCCACACGTCGTGGGTCATCCGGTCCTGCGTACGCGGTACCGAGGTCGACGGAGGGACGGCCATCACTGGCTCCTTTCGGCCGGCTCACACCGACCCGCGCGGTCAGATGTGACTGTTTTCCTGCTGCTGGGGAACCGCGACCACCGCCGGGGTGGCGTCCTCCAGTAGCAGGTAGGCCACGCTGCGCCACAGGGCCAGGTGCGGGTCGCTGTGCCGGTCCCGCCGGTCGAAGGCGTACGTCATGGCCACCCCCCGCATGCTGGTCAGCAGGATCTCCCGGACCATCGGGTAGCGCGGGTGGCTGCTGAACGTCGGCCCGAACAGTGCGTCTATCACGTGCCGCACCGCGGTGCCCAGCCGGCGTTCCTCGGGCATCAGGGTGCTGCGCAGCCGCTCGTCCGTGCGCGCGGCCGTCCACAGCTCGATGGCCCCCCAGAAGTACCGCTGCTCGAACGTCGACCAGAACAGGTCGATCACCCGGTCCAGCCGGTCCACGTCCGAGCCCCGGGCGTCCAGCGACACCGCGACCCAGTTCTCCAGCTCGGCCAGGTGCGTGCTGGCCAGGTGCTGGCACGCCGCCACCAGCAGGCCCTCCCGGGACGGGAAGTGGTGCAGCAGCCGCCCCCGGGACACCCCCGCCCTGGCCTGGATGGTCAGCGTGGTCGTCCGGGCGTAGCCGTTCTCCAGCAGGCAGTCCAGGGTGGCGTCCAGGATCAGCTGGCGGCTGTCCGCGCTGCGCTTGCTGCGGGTGCGGCGCTGCGGGTGGGCCGGTTCAGCCACGTGAAACAACCTTTCGGACTCGCGGCACTGCTCATGCCGGCTGGTGGGCTTGCGGCTGTGTTCATTGCCGAGCTCATGCCCGAGCTCATGCCGAACTGCTGGTCGGTTGGTCGGCCACCTGGGCCGGTGGGGGTCGCCCGCCGTCCTCGCCGCGCCCGGTCAGCCGGACCGTGCCGGCGAAACCGTCCACCTCAACGGTCGCCCCGTTGCCGATCCGGCTGGTGGCGTCCACGGTGGCCACCACGCACGGGATGCCCAGGTCACGGCAGGCCACCGCGACGGCGGACAGGGCCGCGCCGGCGTCGGTGACCACCGCCGACACCGCCGGCAGCAGCGGCACCCAGGCCGGCCCGGCGGACGGCGCGACGAGCACGTCGCCGGGGTGTAGCCCGGTCGGCGCGCCCGCCGAGCGGATCACCCTGGCCACCGCCGTCACCGTGCCGGGGCTGGCCGCCGTGCCGGTGATGCCGCGCCGGCCGACCAGCGTCTTGGCGGTGGAGCCCCGGGGCCAGCGCACCACCGGCGGCGGCTGGCCGAGCGTGACGAACGGCGGCTGGTAGGTGGCCAGCGCGTGGTAGTCGTAGGCCCGCATACGCAGCGACTCCCCGAAGCGCTCCGGCTCGGCGACGAACTGGTCCAGCTCGGCGGCCAGCAGCATGAAGATCTGGTCGACGCTGTCCAACAGCCCGGTGGCGACGTGCCGGCGGCCCAGCTCACGGGCGGCCAGGCGCTGCTCGTGGTGCAGCCCGGAGACCACCTGGTGGATCCGCTGCCGGGTGAGCAGCCAGCTGCCGGTGGCGGCCAGCGCGGTCTCGAAGCGTGCCGAGTCGGCCGGCGAGGCGCGCACCGACTGGCGGACCGCCGCGATCGACTCGGCGCCGCGCCCCGCGCGCAGCCGGGCCCTGGCGGACGGGTCGGGCTCGTCGTCCACCCGGCGCAGCAGGTCCAGCACGGACAGCACCAGCCGTGGCTCGGTGCCCCAGGTGTCGGCGGCCAGCTCCCACTCGGCCGGGCCGTGGTGGCCGTACTCGGCGCGCAGCCCGGCCAGCGCCGACCGCAGTCGCCCGACCTCGCCGTTGCGCGCGCCGTCCAGCTGCGTGGCGACGCTGCCGACGCCCTGGCCGAACAGTTGGCGCAGCCGGTCGGACTGCCGGACCAGCCGGGCCACCTGCCACAGCCGGCTGACCGGCTCTTCGGTGGCCGAGCCGCCCAGCCCGGCCACCAGTGCCCCGGTCTGCCCCGGGTGCCCGGCGTCCTCGGTGGACCGGGTGAGCAGCTCGCTGGACACGGCGGTGGCCAGCTCGGCGTGCGCGTGCAGCCGCAGGGCCTCGCGCAGCTCGCCGCGCACCCCCGTGATCCGGGCGCTCAGCTCGGCGTCCGAGCACGTGGCCAGGTCGGGTCGGGCGGCCTTCTGCTCGATCAGCCGGCGGGCGGCCCTGGTGTGCTCGGCGCGGTCCGGCACCTCGGCCAATGCGCCCCGGACCCACGCTTCGAGCCGGTCGGTGGACGCCTCCATGGCCGGCCGCTCGTCGCGCTGCCGGGGGACGTCCGGGCGCTCACCGAGGTACTGCCTGGCAAACGCCATCGGGTCGGCGCCGGCCGCGTAGACGCCGAACAGCCGCAACAGCGTGGTGTTCAGGTACAGGTAGGCGCCGAACATCGCGACCGGGTGCTGGTCGGAGTGGTCCGCCGCGCCGGAGCCCGGCATGCCCGTGTTGCGCCCGGGCAGCGGCCGCAGCCCGGTCTCCGCGTACACCTCGCCCCACGCCGGGCCGAGCTCGGCGCCCACCCCGGCCGTCGCGGTCAGCGGCGTGACCGGATCGGGGCACAGGTCACCCACGACCGCGCGGGAGTAGAGCGGGTATGCGGCCGACGCCGAATCGTCGAACTCCCACTCCATGGTGGGCCTGCTCTCCTTGGACCGGTTCCCGTCGCCTCAGCGCCCGCTCACCGGGGCGCCGGCCGAGCCCGGCAGGTCGACCAGCAGCACCCGCGCCCCGGCGTCCAGCAACCGCCGCGCGGTCGCCGGGCCCAGGCCGGAGGCACCGCCACTGATCAGTGCGATGCCGCCCTTGATGTCCACAATGGCCTCCTCGGCGATGAGATGGCGGCCAGTGTGCCGGCCCGTAGCACTACCAGTCAATTCTGACCGTTTGTCCCGGGTGAAATATTGGTTGAAGATGAGGCCACGATCATGGTGGCCCGGGTCGGGCCGGGTAGGTTGACCGCGCGGCGCCGCCCAAGTGCGCTGCATGGCCCGGCGCGGTGCGCGGCGGGGGTGGCCGAGGGAATAGCCACCACAGCCGGGTACGGCAGCCGGACCGGTCGGCGGTCGTCGGAGTGGACGGGGTGCTCGATGAAGCTGGATGAGCTGGTCGCCCGGGTGTACGCGGCGCCGAGGGGCCCGAAGATCGGGGCGTTCTTCGACTACGACGGCACGGTGATCTCCGGCTACTCCGCGATGGCCTTCTACAACAAGCGGCTGCGGGACCGGGAGATCGGCGCGGCCGAGCTGGCCAAGATGACCTGGGCCAGCGTGCGCGGGGTGAGCTCGGAGCAGGAGTTCGCCGAGCTGCTGGACCTGTCGCTGGCCGCCTACCGGGGCCGCCCGCCCGAGGAGCTGATGAAGCTCGGCGAGTCGCTGTTCAAGCACGAGATCGCCGCCCAGCTGCACACCGAGGTGTGGGAGCTGATCGAGGCGCACCACGAGATGGGCCACACCGTGGTGCTGGCCTCCTCGGCGACCCGCTTCCAGGTCCAGCCGATGGCCAGGGACATGCGCGCCGAACACGTGCTGTGCACCGAGCTGGAGGTGTTGGACGGACTGGTCACCGGCCGCCCGGCCGGGGCACCGCTCTGGGGGCTGGGCAAGGCGCGCGCGGTGCGGGCCCTGGCCGCCGGGCACGACCTGGACCTCGGCGCGTCGTTCGGCTACAGCAACGGCGACGAGGACGTGATGTTCCTGGAGACCGTGGGCAACCCGGTCGCGGTGGCGCCGCAGGTCGGGTTGGCCTCGGAGGCGGCCCGGCGCGGCTGGCCGGTACTGCGCTGCGTGCCGCGCGGCGGCCGGCCCAGCCCGACGGAGGTGCTGCGCACCCTCGGTTTCTACGGCGGCTTCGCGGCCGCCGTCGGGGCCGGGCTCGGCGTCGGGCTGCTGCGCCGGTCGCGCCGCGAGATGCTCGACGTGACCACCGCGCTCGGCGCCGACCTCAGCCTCGGCCTGGCCGGCGTCTCGGTGGACGTGCTCAGCGGGGCCGAGTACCTCACCTCGGCGCGGCCGTGCCTGTTCCTGTTCAACCACCAGAGCAAGCTCGACCCGATCCTCGCGATGAAGCTGGTGCGCGGCCAGTTCACCGGGGTGGCGAAGAAGGAAGCCAAGAACATCCCCGGCTTCGGGCAGCTGTTCCAACTGGCCGACGTGGCGTTCGTGGACCGGGGCAACACCGCGCAGGCCCGCGCCGCGCTGGAGCCGGCCGTGGCGAAGATGCGCGACGAGGGCATCTCGCTGATGATGGCGCCGGAGGGCACCAGGTCGGCCACGCCGAGGCTCGGGCCGTTCAAGAAGGGCGCCTTCCACATCGCCATGCAGGCCGGCGTGCCGGTGGTGCCGATCGTGATCCGCAACGCCGGCGAGGTGATGTGGCGCGGCGCCCAGGTGATCAAGGCGGGCACCGTCGAGGTCGTGGTGCTGCCGCCGGTGGACAGCACGACCTGGCGGATCGAGACGATCACCGAGCACGTCGCCCAGGTGCGCGGGATGTACCTGGACACCCTGGCGCACTGGCCCGGCCGGCCGCTGCCACCGGCGACGGACCCCACGGACGACTTCTCGGACGACTTCCCGGACGGCCCTTCGGACGGAGACGCGTGATGGCGGGGCGCAACGGCGACACCGGCGGCGAGCCAGGCGGCGGCACCCCGCTGGGCTGGGGTGCAGGCGACGAGATGAACGCCTTCGAGACGGTGATGTGGCGCGCCGAGGCGGACCGCACGCTGCGCTCGCCGGTGGTCGGGCTCGAGGAGCTCGACGTGGTGCCGGACTGGGACCGGTTCCTGGCCGCGCACGAGTGGGCGGTCCGGATGGCGCCCCGGTTCCGGCAGCGGGTGGTGGAGGCGCCGCTCGGGCTGGCCGCGCCCCGGTGGACCGACGACCCCGACTTCGACCTGCGGTTCCACGTGCGGCGGGCCAACCTGCCGGCGGGTGGGGGCTGGCCGGCGCTGCTGGAGGCGGCCGCCCAGGTGGCGATGACCCCGTTCGACCGCACCCGGCCGCCCTGGGAGGCCGTGCTCTACGAGGGCCTGCCCGGTGGCCGGGGCGCCTACCTGATCAAGCTGCACCACTCGGCCAGCGACGGCATGGGCGTGATGCAGCTGCTCGGCCAGCTGCACTCGCGGACCAGGGAGCCCAACCCGGACAAGCCGCAGCCCGCGCCGCGCCCGGCCACCTCGATCAGCCCGCTGGACACGCTGGTGCACCAGGTGCGCAATGACGCCAAGGCGGTGCCCGAGGTGCTGCGCGAGGTGGGCTCGGGCGCGATCAAGGCGCTCGGTGACCCTGGCAGCGCCCTGCGCTCAGCCCAGCGCTACGGCCAGTCGCTGCGCCGGGTACTCACCCCGCCGGCCGCCGAGGGCTCGCCGCTGCTCGCCAAGCGCAGCCTGACCTGGCGGTTCGCCGCGCTGGACGTGCCGTTCGCGGACCTGCGGGCGGCCGGCAAGTCGGTCGGCGGCTCGGTCAACGACAGCTATCTCGCGGCGCTGCTCGGCGGCTACCGGCTCTACCACGAGGCAATGGGCGTGCCGGTGCGCACGATCCCGATCGCCATCCCAATCTCGGTGCGCAAGCCGGGCGACTCCGAGGGCGGCAACAAGATCGCCTCGGCCCGGTTGTCCGCGCCGGTCGGCACGGTCGACCCGAGGGCCCGGATCGAGGAGGTCCGGTCGCTGGTGCTCACCGCGCGCGGCGAGCCGGCGATCAACACGATCGGACTGATGTCCCCGGTGCTGGCCCGGCTGCCCGGCTCGGTGATCGCGCAGCTGGCCGGCCCGATGACCAAGGGCAACGACCTGCAGGCCAGCAACGTGCCGGGCATCCGGGGCGAGCTCTACCTGGCCGGCGCGCGGATCGAGCGGATGTACCCGTACGCCCCGCTGCCCGGCTGCGCCGCGATGATCACGCTGGTCAGCCACGGCGACCTCGGCTGCGTCGGGGTCAACTTCGACGCCGCCTCCTTCACCGAGCCGGAGCTGTTCGTGCAGTGCCTGCTGGACGGGTTCGCCGAGGTCATCGCATTGAACGGGGGGACAGGGCGCCCGGTCGCCCGGCACTGAGCAGCACCGGCCGCGGCATCCGGCGTGCCAGCGGGCGGACCACCCGACCGGGCGTGCGCCGGGTCACCTCGCACCGTCCGTGACACCGTTATGTGGTGCAATCGGCGCGGCCGCGGTGCCCGCGCACCGGAGCAGACCGACTCGATGACGACTCGATGACGAGGAGCCCTTCGTGCGTATTGGGATGACCCTGAACTACAGCGGTGGCTTCACCGAGACGGTGGCGGCCGTGGCCGACTACGAGCGGGCCGGCCTGCAGATCCTGTTCGTGCCCGAGGCATACAGCTTCGACGCGGTGTCCCAGCTCGGCTTCATCGCGGCGCGCACCGAGCGGCTGGAGCTCGCCTCCGGCATCCTGCAGCTCTACACCCGCACGCCGTCGCTCACCGCGATGACGGCCGCCGGGCTGGACTACGTCTCCGGCGGCCGGTTCACCCTGGGCATCGGCGCGTCCGGCCCGCAGGTGATCGAGGGCTTCCACGGCGTGCCGTACACCGCGCCGCTCGGGCACACCCGCGAGCTGGTGGAGATCTGCCGCCAGGTGTGGCGCCGCGAGCGGGTCCAGTACCAGGGCCGCTACTACCAGGTGCCGCTGCCGGAGGGCCAAGGCACCGGCCTCGGCAAGCCCCTGAAGCTGATCAACCACCCGGTGCGGGCGGACATCCCGATCGTGATCGCCTCCATCGGGCCGAAGAACGTGCAGCTCACCGCCGAGATCGCGAACGGCTGGCAGCCGCTGTTCTACCTGCCGGAGCGAGCCGGCGAGGTGTGGGGCGACGCGCTGGCCGCCGGCAAGGCGAAGCGGGCCCCCGAGCTGGGCGAGCTGGACGTGGTGCCGCAGATCCCGGTGGCGATCGGGGCGGACCTGCCCGCGCTGCGCGACGCCATCCGGCCGCTGCTGGCGCTCTACGTGGGCGGCATGGGCGCCCGGGGCAAGAACTTCTACAACGACCTGGCCTGCCGCTACGGCTTCGAGGCCGCCGCGAAGACGGTGCAGGACCTGTACCTGGACGGCAAGAAGAACGAGGCCGCCGCCGCGCTGCCGGACGCGCTGATCGACGGGGTCGGCCTGCTCGGTCCGGAGGGGCTGATCAAGGAGCGGCTGGCCGCACTGGCCGAGGCCGGCGTCACCACGTTGAACATGACGCCGCTCGGTGCCGACCCGGCCGCCACGGTGCACCAGATCGAGCGGATCGTGGAGCTCGCCGACGGCCTGTGACCTGCGTCGCGGCCGGTGGGGAGCACGGCTCTCTCGTTCGGGGCACGAGGACCCTCTGTGCGGGTGATGCTCACCGGCCGTGCCCGAGGGCACACTGAGCGTCCACCGGGGCCCGGCTCGTTCGAGGTCCCCGGGAGCGGCACCTGCTCCCGGGGCGACGCCGCGCCCGCGTTCCAACGGAGGATGTCGTGACCGTCGCTACCGAGTTCATTCCGGCCACGTCGGAGGACAAACCGGCGCACTCACCGATCGACGTGTCGTCGAAGGCGTTCTGGGCGCAGACCTCGGAGCAGCGTGACCAACGGTTCGCCCAGCTGCGCGCCCAGGACCCGGTGTCCTGGCAGCGCCCGGTGGAGGACGCCGTCGCCCCGGACCCGCACGACCCCGGCTACTGGGCGGTCGTCAAGCACGCGGACATCGTCAAGGTCAGCCGGGACTCGAAGACCTACATCTCCGGGCAGGGCGTGCTGTTCGACCTGCTGCCGCCGGAGTTCCTGGAGATGTCCCAGTCCTTCCTGGCGATGGACGCGCCCAAGCACGACTACCTGCGCAAGCTGATCAGCTCCGCGTTCACCCCCCGGCGGATCCAGCGGATCGACGAGCAGATCAAGGTGGCCGCGCGGGAGGTGGTGGACGGCTTCGCCGGTAACCCGGCCGGCGAGATCGAGTTCGCCTCCGAGTGCGCGCAGAAGCTGCCGGTGCGGCTGTTCTGCGACATGTTCGGGGTGCCAGACGAGCTGCGCGAACAGACCGCCCGGTGCGCCGCCGACATCGTCTCCTGGGCGGACTCGGAGGCGCTGGCCGGGCGCACGCCGGCGCAGATCCAGCTGGGCGCCGCCGAGACCCTGCACGGCATCGCGGCCCGGCTCATCGCCGACCGGCGGGCGAACCCGGCCGACGACCTGTTCACCAACCTGGTGCAGGCCGAGGTCGACGGCCAGCACCTGACCGACGCCGAGATCGGCGCGTTCTTCGTGCTGCTCTCGGTGGCCGGCACCGACACCACCAAGCACACCTCCAGCCTGACCGTGAAGGCGATGACCGACTTCCCGGAGCAGCGGGACTGGCTGCGCGCCGACTACGACGGCCGGATCAAGACCGCGCTGGAGGAGTTCGTCCGATTCGCCTCGCCGGTGATGACCTTCCGGCGCACCGCGGTCGTCGAGACCGAGCTGGGCGGCAAGCGGATCATCCCCGGGGACAAGGTCGTGCTGTTCTACCCGTCGGGCAACCGGGACGCCGACGTGTTCGCCGACCCGGAGTGCTTCGACCTGTCCCGCGACCCCAACCCGCACCTCGGCTTCGGCGGCGGCGGGACCCACTTCTGCCTGGGCAACCAGCTGGCCAAGGGCGCGCTGCGGGCCCTGTTCAGCGAGCTGCTCACCCGGCTGCCGGACTTCGAAGCCGGTGAACCCGACCTGCTGGGTACGAACTTCATGCGCGGCGTGAAGCGCCTACCCTTCAGATTCACGCCCGAGAGGTAGGAGGAACAGTCATGCGCATCGTCGTCGACCGGGACAAGTGCACAGGTCTTGGCATGTGTGAGGCGGAGGCACCCGATCTGTTCGAGGTGCAGGACGACGGGTCGCTGAAGGTTCTGAACGAGCAGCCCGGCGACGGCCAGCGGGAGGAGGCGGAGGCGGCGGTGATGTCCTGCCCCACCGAGGCCCTGACGCTGGTGGAGGACTGAGCTCCGGTGGTGGCCGAGCGGTTCGTGGTGGTCGGGGCGTCGCTGGCCGGGTTGCGCGCGGCACAGACCGCCCGCAAGACCGGCTATGCCGGCCCGTTGGCGCTGGTCGGTGGCGAGGTGCACCTGCCGTACGACCGGCCGCCGCTGTCCAAGGACTACCTGAAGGCCGGTGACGGGCCCGAGGACCCGACCTTCCGCACGGAGCAGGAGCTGGAAGAGGAGCTGGGCGCCGAGCTGCGGATGGGCACCTGGGCCACCGGGCTCGACCCGGCGCGCAAGGTCGTCGCGCTGAGCGACGGCACCGAGCTGGAGTACAGCGCGCTGGTCGTCGCCACCGGGGCCAAGGCGCGCACGCTGCCCGGCACCGAGGAGCTGGCCGGCGTGCACACGCTGCGCACGCTGGACGACGCGGTGGCGATCCGGGCGGCGCTCGAGACCGGGGCGCGGACCGTCGTGGTCGGTGCAGGGTTCATCGGCTCCGAGGTGGCCGCCGGCGCGCGCAAACGCGACCTGCCGGTGACCGTGCTGGAGGCGCTGCCGGTACCGCTGGTCCGCTCGGTCGGCGAGGAGATGGGCCGGGCGTGCGCGGCACTGCACCGGGCGCACGGCACCGACCTGCGCTGCGGGGTCAAGGTCACCGGGCTGACCAGCGACGACGGCCGGGTCACCGGGGTGTCGCTGGACGACGGGACGACGATCCCCGCCGACCTGGTCGTGGTCGGTACCGGGGTGGCGCCGTGCACCGAGTGGCTGGCCGACTCGGGCGTGACGCTGCACGAGCGCGACCGGGGCATCGTCTGCGACGCGACGCTGGCCACCGGGCTGCCGGGGGTGTACGCCGCCGGCGACGTGGCGCACTTCCCGCACCAGCTGTTCGACGGGCAGCTGATGCGCCTCGAGCACTGGACGAACGCCGCCGAGCAGGGCATGTTGGCCGCCCGCAACGCGCTGAACCCGGCCGAGGCGAAGGCGGCGATGGGCGTGCCGTACTTCTGGTCGGACTGGTACGACAGCCGGATCCAGTTCGTCGGCGTGCCGCAGGCCGAGGAGATCCGGGTGGTCAGCGAGGAGCTGGGCGAGGACAAGTTCCTGGCGCTCTACCGCAGGGGCGACCGGATCACCGGCTGCATCACCATCGACCGGCCGGCGCAGATCATGAAGTATCGCCGCATGATCATGAAGTCCGCCACCTGGGCCGAGGCCCTCGCGTTCGCCGGCGTTTCGTAGGCCTGTGAGTGGTATTGGTCGCGATGGCGACCAATACCACTCACAGGTCCCGCTATCCCCGGTCGACCCGGGTGGCGGGGTCCTCTCCGTACCGGGGGACCACCGAGTAGACCTCGAGGTCCGCCGGGGTGCCCTTAGCCCGAAAGCCGCGGCGGCGGCGCACCGTGTAGCGGTCGGTGTCCACGTTCGCCAGCGCCGGGCCGGACACCAGAACCTCACCGCCGCCGGCCGCCGCGGAGACCCGGGCGGCCACGTTGACGTCCACCCCGACGTAGTCCCGGCCGACCTTGCGCGGGTGCCCACAGTGCAGCCCGGTGCGAAGTTGCGGGCGGTAGCCGTCGAGCGTGATGGCGCTGACCGCGGTGCACGCCTCGTGGGCGGCCTCGATCGCCCTGGCGGTGTCGGCAAAGACGGCCATCAGCCCGTCCCCGAGTGACTTGACCACACTGCCGCTATGGCGACTGATCGCCGTCTCACTCACCCCTTCGACCTGCCGAAGTAGCCGGAGCACGTGGTCGTCACCGACCTTCAGCGCCCACTCGGAGAAGCCGACCAGGTCGGTGAACAGGATGGTGACCTCAGCGTTGTTGCGCCCGATCCCTCGGGACGTGGCCATCGCCTGCCACACCTGGATCGCGGTGAGCCCGAGCTCCCGGGTTGCACTGGCCTGGTCGGCGCCCACCTCGCTGATCAGCCGAGCGATGCGGTCCGAGGCGCGATCACTCGTCGGCGCGGCCTGGGCGAGCTCGCCTCCGCCCGGCGCCATGCGGCGAAGGGTGTGCACCGCCTTCAGCACACCCTGGTGTCGATCGGTCTTGCGCAGGGTGTCTCGCAGCTTGGCCAACGAGCGTGCGTTACCCGCCTGGTCGCTCACGCCGGGATTGTATTGCCGGTGGACACCACGGCCCGAAGGCCCATGCCAAGATCAGCCAGCCGGGTTCACCGCCCACCTGGAGGCGAACGGGCGGGTCAGCTTCCTGCTCATGTGCGTCGCCGCTCACAGGCCGAGGCTCCGGCCGACGACCTCCTTCATGATCTCAGTGGTGCCGCCGTAGATCCGGGTAATCCGGGCGTCCGCGTAGAGCGCGGCGATCGGGTACTCGTTCATGTAGCCGTAGCCGCCGTGCAGCTGCAGGCACCGGTCGACCACCCGGCCCTGCAGCTCGGTGCACCACCACTTCGCCTTGGCCGCGTCCTCCGCGCTGAGCTCGTCGACGTTGAGCAGCCGGATGCAGCGGTCCACGTAGGTCTGCGCGATGTCCACCTCGGTGGCGATCTCGGCCAGCACGAACCGGCTGTTCTGGAACGACCCGATCGGCTGGCCGAACGCCCGGCGCCCCTTGACGTACTCCAGGGTCAGCTCCAGCGCCACGGTGGCCGAGGTGACCGCGGACAGCGCGATGGACAGCCGCTCCTGGGGCAGGTTGGCCACCAGCTGGCGGAAGCCCTGCCCCGGCTCGCCGAGCAGGTTCTCCACCGGCACCCGGACGTCGGCGAAGGACAGCTCGGCGGTGTCCTGGGCATGCTGGCCGAGCTTGTCCAGGTTGCGGCCGCGCTCGAAGCCGGGCATGCCGCGCTCGATCACCAGCAGGCTCATGCCGGCGTGGCGCTGCGCCGGGTCGGTCTTCACGGCGGTGATCACCAGGTCGGCGTTGATCCCGTTGGTTATGAACGTCTTCGAGCCGTTGACCAGGTAGTGGTCGCCGTGCCGGATCGCCGTGGTGGACATCGAGGCCAGGTCGGAGCCGATGCTCGGCTCGGTCATCGCGATGGCGGTGATCAGCTCGCCGCTGGCGATGCCGGGCAACCAGCGTTGCTGCTGCTCCTCGGTGCAGTAGCGCAAGAAGTAGGGCAGCGCGACGTCGTTATGCAGCGTGATGCCCAGCCCGGCGGCGGTGGCCCCGGCCCGGATGGCCTCCTCGCCGATCACCGCGTTGAACCGGAAGTCGTCCACCCCGCCGCCGCCCAGCTGCTCCGGGACGGCCATACCGAGGAAGCCTGACTTGCCCGCCGTGCCGAACACCTCGCGCGGCATGATGCCGGCCGCGTCCCACTCGGCGAGGTGCGGCACCACCTCCCGGTCGAAGAAGGCCCGCACGGCCTCACGGAATGCCTGGTGATCCGCCTCGTAAAGGTCTCGCTGCACCCGGTGTTTGTAGCGTGTTTTTTAGTCGGAAGTCAAAGATTTGGGGAGTGGTAGGCGGTTGAAACACGGGGTGCGGAGGTGGCGCACGGGTGTAGGCGGCACACGGGGCGCGGAGGCGGAGGTCGCACACAGGTTGCTGGCCTGGCACACGCCCTCTGGAGCTGGCACATGAGTTAGAACGCGTGTGCCAGCTCCGCACGCCGTGTGCCCGGGCAACAACCTGTGTGCGAACACCCCGAGCCGGACTCCGGAACGCGGCGGCCACCCAGCGCACGACGAGCCACGGTCACACACAACCCCCGGCGCCGACACGCGAGCCGTGGAGACGAACCGCCACGGCCACACACAACCCCCGGCGCCGACACACGAGCCGTGGAGACGAACCGCCCCGACACACGAGCCGTGGAGACGAACCGCCCCGACCAGGTGGCCGGGGCGGTTCGTGGTGGGCAGTGCTCGGCGCTAGTAGCCGATGTAGCGGCCGCCGCTGCTGCGGCCGCCGGCCTTCAGGGTGCCGATGCCGTAGTTGGCGATCATGTAGCGGACGCCTGCGGTGATGTTGGCGACCGGGTCGGTGATCGGTCTGCCGGCCAGCTCGGGCAGCACGTACGTCCGGAAGGTGCTCGGGATGACCTGCATCAGGCCCTGCGACGGCCGCCCGGCCATCGCGTTGCTGTCGGTGCGGTTGACCGCGTGCGGGTTGCCGCGGGACTCCGCCATGATGACCCGCTTGACGCCGCCGGACAGCGCCTGCGACAGGTTCAGCTTGTCCAGTGCGACGGCGATCCAGTCGTCCAGGTTGCCCCCGCCGGCCAGCACGTTGGCTTCCTTCACCGCGAGCGCGTGCTGCAGGGCGGCCTCGGCGGCCAGTGCCTCGCCCTTGTGCAGCGCCTCGACGTCCCGGTTGTCGTTGGCCGCCACCCGGTCACCGGGGACCACGACGGGCAGCAGCCCGGTGGCCGACGACGCGAGGTCGTGGATCACCGAGTCGGACGCCACGGACTGGATCCGCAGCGGCTGGGTGGCCGCGGCCAGGTTGGTCGGCGGCAGCGCGATCTCGGCCGCGTCCGCGTTGGCACCGGGCAGGTTCGCGCCACTGGTCATGAAACCGCCGGTGACCACGGCGCCGAGCGCCGCGGTGGCGCCGACCACGGTGTTGCCGCGAACCGTCGGCGGCTTTAAGGGGGCGCGCCGGTGCGCCGCACGGCCACAGTCTTCGGCCGGGATCGCCTCAAGCATCGAGGTCGCGTCGAAAGACGCCACGCCGAACGCCTGTTCGGACTTTGCACGGCGCGCGTCAGGTGACGGCATGTATGCCGAAACCGTGCCGCGGCCGCCGGGGGAGCGGTGACGAGCCACGAAGTTCTCTGCCTTTCCGCGACCGAAGATCTGTCACCGGGATAGCTCCGGTCGGGGGTCCGGTGAGCTGGTGGGGAGTCCAGCTCAGGATCCAGGTGACGAGATCGGATCGTGATGTGTGCAGGGAGTGTACGAAGGAGGTCGCGGTCACACCAAGCGGGTCCACGGTGTGTCGTCGCAGGTTGTGCCACTTTTTTTCGACGAACGCCGGCAACGGGTTGCCAACGGCCGCGTCGAACGGTTTATTCCTGCGCCGAACGGTCGAGTGGGTTACTTCCGTGGCCGCGGCGCGTCCCATCGGCGCCAGATCGCCAGCAGCCGCACCCCGGCGATCAGCACCGAGGCGGCCAACAGGACGGGGGTGCTCGGCAGGCCGGCGCGGATGCCGAAGGCCACCAGCGCGGCGCCCACCGCGGCGGGCAGTGCGTAGATCTCCCGGTGCAGCACCAGCGGGACCTCGCGCAGCAGTACGTCGCGGACCACGCCGCCGCCGACCCCGCTGATCGCGCCGACCAGGCTGGCGGTGATCGTCGGCGCGCCGGCGGTCAGCGCGGTGGAGGTACCGGTGGTGACGAACAGGGCCAGCCCGAGCGCATCGGGCACCAGGATGATCCGCCGCACCAGCGACTTGCTCGGGGCGATCAGGAAGGTGCCCAGTCCGACCACCGTGGCGACCGTCAGGCACGGCCACTGGCGCAGCGTGCTCGGCGGCGTGATGCCCAGTAGCACGTCCCGGATCACCCCGCCGCCGAGCGAGGTGATCACGCCGAGCACCACGACGCCGAACACGTCGAGTCGGGCGCGGATCGCGGCCAGCGCGCCGGAGAACGCCAGCACCGCGACCCCGAGCAGGTCGAGAACGAGGAACAGCACGTCCCTCAGCCAACCCGCCGCCCGGAGTCAGCCGGTCAGCAGGGGTCAGCCGGTGAGCAGAGCCGCCAGCTGTGCACGCGGTCAGCCGGTGAGCAAGGCCGCCAGCTGTGCTCGCCGCCGGGGGTCAGCCGGTGAGCAGGGCCGCCATCTGCTCCTTCAGTGCGGTGGCCGCCGAGTACGGGCGGATCAGCACGGTGAGCTCGGTCAGCGGGCCCTCCGGGTCGGCGCCGCCGCGCAGGATGTCCACCCCCTGCAGGTCACGGCCGCCCACCTCGGCGGCGAACTCCAGCACGTGGCCGTCCGGCCCGGCGTACTCGGCGGTGTAGCGGAAGTTCTGGAACAGGTGGAACACCGCCATCAGGACCGGGCGCAGCGCCTCCTTGCCCTGATACTGCCGGAACACCACCGGGCTGTTGAACAGGACGTCGTCGGCGAACTGGGCGAGCGCGGCGTCCAGGTCGCCGGCTTCCACGGCGGCCCGGAACCGGGCGGCCGAGCCGGACTGGGAGAGGGTCACGTTCTAACCATAACGGTGTTTGAGAACTGTTGTCAGCCTGGTCGGCGAGCGGCACGGTTCGCTGGCAGACTGCCGGTGACCTGATCAGTTGCATCCTGACCGCACACCGCCCTGACGGCACACAGAGAGGCACGGTTGATGTTGCTCGAAATCAGCACCGGTACCCGGCTGGACGTCGTGGAGAGCGGCGACCGGGCCAATCCGTCGCTGCTGTTGATCTGCGGCACGACCCAGCACTACATGCTGTGGGGCGCACTGGCCGCCGGCCTGGCCGAGCACTACCACGTGATCAGCTACAACCACCGCGGCATCGGCGACTCGGAGCGGGGCGACGGGCCGATCTCGATGCCCAGCATGGCGCACGACGCGGCCGCCGTGCTGGATGCGGTCGGCGTGCCGAGCGCGCACGTACTGGGCTGGTCGCTGGGCTCGGCGGTCGCCCAGGAGCTGGCCCTGGCGCACCCGGAGAAGGTCCGCTCGCTGGTGCTCTGGGCCACCTGGCCGGCCCTGGACGGCTTCCAGGCCTGCGGGATGACCGCGCTGAGCTATCCGTGGCGCCATGGCGATGCGCAGGTCGGCGCGGCCGCGCTAGGGCTGGCGTTCTCCCCGGAGCTGCTCAACTCCCCGGACTTCGGCGCCATGATGGAGCAGCTGCTGCCGCTCTTCCCGCAGACCGAGGCCGAGGTGCGCGTCGTCGTCGAGCAGTGGGACGCCGACCTCGCGCACAACACCACCGACCGGCTGCCCGGCATCACCGCGCCGACCCTGGTGGTCGGCGGCGAGCAGGACCTGCTGACCCCGCCGTGGCAGTGCGCCAAGGTGGCCGAGCTGATCCCCGGCGCCCAGCTGAAGATCTTCGCCGGCCCCGGCTCCAGCCACGCGGTCGGCCTGGAGCGGACCGAGGAGTTCCTCGCCGAGGTGCTGCCCTTCCTGGCCGCCCAGCCCGCCCCCGCCACGGCGTCCTGAGCTAGTTCCTGATCCCGACCGGGTTCGGCGGGGCTGACCCGATCGGACCCCGAGTTGGTCCGGGTCGACACTGGCTGACCGGCCGAGCCGGGCCGTAGGGTCTCTGCCCAGGTCATCCCTCGTGAGTGGCGAGTGGTCCATAGGACCACTCGCCACTCACGAGCTTCTCGACGTGGAGGTGTTCCGTGCCCGGCGCCGTGTACCAGACCGAGCTCACGCCGCTGTCCTACCTGCGCCGGAGCGCCGAGGTGTACCCGGACAAGACGGCCATCGTGTACGGCGAGCGGCGCTACAGCTACGCGGAGTTCGCCGAGGCGGCCACCCGGGTGGCCAGGGCGTTGCGGGCCTCGGGCATCGCGCCGGGCGAGCGGGTCGCCTACCTGCTGCCGAACCTGCCGGAGATGCTGGTGGCGCACTTCGCGGTGCCGCTGGCCGGCGCGGTGCTGGTAGCCATCAACACCCGGCTGTCCACCGACGAGGTGCGCTACATCCTGGACCACAGCGGCGCGAAACTGCTGGTGGTGGACTCGGTGCTGGCCGCGACGGTGGCTCCGGTGGCCGACCGGCTGGCCACCGTCACCGAGATCGTCACGGTGGTCGACCCGGCCGCGCCGGGCGCCGGTGACCGGATCACGGGGCCGGACTACGACGAGTTCGTGGCCCGGGGAGCCGACGGCGACCCGCTGCCCTGGGCGGTGGACGACGAGCTGGCCACCATCTCGATCAACTACACCTCCGGCACCACCGGCCGCCCCAAGGGCGTGAT
>Ga0137415_10000239_pt1 | contig 48452 bp, 48 predicted proteins | sample CZODoug3_1_1_16f_FD_183082 | JGI IMG/M metagenome (GOLD analysis project Ga0137415, IMG submission 183082) | Vadose zone soil fungal communities from Angelo Coast Range Reserve, California, USA - CZODoug3_1_1_16fungal (Hybrid Assembly) | ecosystem: Environmental > Terrestrial > Soil > Vadose...
TACGGCGTCGCGGCCGTAGCGCTTGATCAGCGTGGGCACGGGCAGCTTCATACCGGTCAGGACCATGCCGCCGTTGCGGCTGCTGGCGCCCCAGCCCAGCGATTCGGCTTCGAACAGCGCCACACGCACGCCACGCTGCGCCAGCACGCGTGCCGCGGAAAGGCCGCAGAAACCTCCGCCGACGATGGCCACATCCACCTTGTCGGGTAAGGCGCCGGTCGCGCCCGCGGCAGGCTCCGCCACAGTGTCCACCCAATAGTTTCGTTCTTTGATAGTCATGGGAGTTAGGCAGATTCTAGCACCGAGGAAGAGGACAGGAAAATCTCGCCCGACCGGCGCGGCGCGAAACCAAAAGGGCCGAGCGAGCTCGGCCCCTACAAAGACTTGGAGGACGTGCGGCCAAAGGCGCCCGCCTCAGAAGGCGGCCGCTACAGGGACAGGTCAGACGCGGCGGAGGACGATGTGGGTGATTTCGGGGGGTGCGCCGAGGCGGACTGGGGCGCCTACCGTGCCGATGCCGCGGTTTACGTAGAGAGCGGCGAGGCCGTTGGGGGCGTTGGGCATGAGCTTGATGGTTTCGCCCATGCGCTTGGGCTGGTCGGGCATGAGCAGCGGCCGGTGATAGAGGCCGGCGATGTAATCGGTGATGAAGCGCGCGGGGCTTAGGCTGACGTCCAGAATTTCGACTTGCACCTGGCCGCCGTGGGTGTGGCCTGCGAGCGAAAGTTCAACTCCGAGTTCCGCAGCTCGATTGAACGTGTTCGGATTGTGCGACAGAAGAATGTTGGGCATGTCGCGGCGCACAAGCGGCTCGAAATTCGCGAGCATCTGCTGCTTGCGGCCGCTGGGGCCGCGTTCGCGCTGGTAATCCACGCCGATTAAGTTCAGTTGCCCGCCTTTATAGTTGATGATGGCGTTTTCGCTTCGCAGCAGCTTCATGCCGGCCTGCCGGTAAAGGCGCTCGGCCAGGTCTTCCGCGCGGGCATAAATTTCGTGGTTGCCGTTGCAGCCATAGACGCCGAGCGGGGCGCGCAATTGGCGGACTTCCTCGACGCAGTCCCACATGGAGTCGTGCATGCCGGTGATAAGGTCTCCGGTTACGACGGCCAGGTCGGCGCCGACGTCGTTGGCCATGTCCACGGCGCGGCGAACCGATTCGCGGGTCATGTACGTGCTCAGATGGATGTCGCTGATCTGGACGATCTGCATGCCGTCAAGCTCCGGCGGCAGGTTGTTCAAAGGGATTTCGATGCGGCGCAATTCGTAGCGCAGGCGTTCGGCGGCAAAGCCATACATCACGCCCAAAAACGGCGCGGCGCCGGCCACGACGCTGGCGGTGCGGAAAAAGGTGCGGCGCGAAGGATCGGGAACGATGTCTTCGAGATCGATGCGGTGCGCCGGAAGCTTGGAGGGGTCCTGCGGCACAGGCTTATGGAAGCAGTGCCAGAGCCACTCGATACCATGGACGAGTTTGATGGCCAGATAGCCAAAAAGCGCGCTAACGAACCACAGGCCAGCGAAGGCGGCAACCGGGGAATGATTGGGCAGGAGCCGCCAATGATCCTGGCGGATGTTATCGGCGAGAGTGACGACGATCAGCAGCCAGCCCGAAATGTAAAGCAGGCGGACGCCGACGCGCAGGGTGGTGCGGCCCCAGTGTCCAGTGACGCGCCATAGGGCCCGGTACCAGAAACGCTGGGACAAAAACAGGACGGTCACGATAGACAGACCGATCAGAACGCGCAATAAGAGCCAACTGCCAATCAATGTGCGACTCCCTCGACTAAGTCTTACCAGAGTAACACGCGGGACCTAAGGCTTTTGTATGGTCTTTCGGCTCCGTAGCGAGAAATAAACCTCCCCTTTTCGGCCCTTTTCCGCACCTTCCGCGACTTTCAGGGGCCTATAACGTATGATGGCAGGCGGCAAGGGCCGGTTGGCCTGCCTTTTTCCCGCCCCAGTGAAACTTCCGGAGTAGCCAGACGTCTTAAAGGGAATAGAAAGCCCTTCGCTTCAACTTTCAAAGGAGAACAGAGATGAAACGTTTTTCCAGGTTTGCGTTGGTATGGTTTGCGGTCTGTTTTGCGTTGGCTCCCCTGCGGGCGCAGGAAGCCCCGAAGAAGGCGCCGGGGCCGGCCCCCAGCCCGTCGGAGGCGGTGCTGGAGCAGTGGAACGATGTTGGACGGAAGCTGATTGCGATGGCCCAGGATTTTCCCGAGGACAAGTTTTCGTTTAAGCCACAGGCGGAGTCGCGGACGTTTGTGGCGAACTTGGTGCACGCTTCGGCGTCCATGTACTACTTCACGGATACCGCCGCAGGGAAGAAATCGCGCTACGCCGACGATCCGAAGGACGTCAGCGTGAAGACCCGGGCGGAACTGGTGGCGTTTGTGAAGAAGTGCGTTGAGGATGGCGCCGCGGAGATCAAGGCAAAAGGCGATAAAGGCCTGATGGAAGCGGTGAACGATGGCAATACACATCTGGACCGGCTGTACGATTTGGCCTACGGGTTGATCGAGCATTCGGGGGAGCATTACGGGCAGCTGGTGGTGTACTACAGGGACAATGGGTTGGTGCCACCGGAATCAAGGCCGAAGAAGTAATTTCCCATCGGCTCTCCGCCGTAGCGGACGAGCACTACAACTATAAGCAGAAAGGGCGTCTGGGTTCAGCCGGATGCCCTTTTTCTCATTGCCAGTATTTCGGCTCGCCCGTACACTTCACGACGATCAATTCATTGCTAATGTCAGCTAAAAATAAGTTGTCATTCTGAGGGTGCGTCGTTTGCACCCGAAGGACCTCAACTGATGCATGGTGCAAGATTTCAACGTTGAGGTCCTTCGGCTATCCTCGTCGGATAGCCTCAGGATGACAACTTCTGCGTAGCATCCTGCAGACAATCATCGCCAATTGTGAAAAATACGTGTTAGCCGACGGCGGTGCCGGCGATTCCTTTTTGGAGGAGGCGTTTCAGTTCTTCTGGGTCGCTGGTGGGCGGCAGGCAGGTGTTGCCGGAGCAAACCAGGGCGCTGGCTTTGTCTTTGGGGAGATGGGGGAGAGTCTGCCGCAGGGCCACGGGAAGATATTCGAGCGAGGTGGCTGGAGTTACGCGGAGGACGGCTTTGCCGAAGCGGAATACTTCGTTGGCGGCACGTTCGAGTTTATTTGCAGCCGCGTCACCTTTCGCCCCCGTGATGACTACTTGCGTGGGGTGCTCCGCGAAGAGGATTGCTGCCAAGCCATAGGTTGCGGCGAACAGGCCGTATTGCGGGGCGATGCCGGCAAAGGCTTCGAGCGTTTTTTTTGCCCAGTTGAAGTACTTGATATCGTCCGTGTACGCGTGCATGCGCGTGAGCGCCATCGAGGCGACGGAGTTGGCGCTGGGCGTCGGGGAATCCTGGAACGGCTTGCGGCGCACTTCGAGGCCGCCCATTGCGGGGGCGTCGGAGGCGCGGTCGAAGAAACCGCCGTTTTCCGCGTCACCGTATTTTTCGATGGCCAGGTCCATTGTGCGCTGCGCCGCGCGGAAATACTTTGCGTCGAGTGTGGCTTCGTAAGCGTCGAGCAACGCCAGTACGCCAAAAACCTGATCATCGAGCGAACCGCGCAGCGCCGGGCCACCGATGCGATGGGCAAAACCGTTTTCCTCGCTCCACGCTTCGCGCAACATGCGATCGATCGTTTTTAGGGCAAAAGTGCCCGAATTTGCCGCGAGTTCGCCTTCCAGCACGCGGGCCGCATTGAAGTACGTGGAAACGAACATCGCGTTCCAGCTTACGTACATGGTCTTGTCGATGAACGGCGTGGGCCGGGGTTTGCGGGCGGCAAGCAGTTCGCGTTTGGAACTGGCGATGGTCAGGCGGACTGTGGATTCGTCCAGCCCGAGCGACTTGGCGATTTCCGCGGCGCCTCGCGCAATCCACAATACATTTTTTTCGGGGTTGTGGTGCATCTCGCCGTGCGCTTCGACGTCGTAATACAACTCCATCACACGCGCTTCGTCGGGCGACAGTGCCGCCCGCAGCTCTGTGAGTGTCCACGTAAAATAGTCGCCATCGTCGTCGAGGGAATAGTCGGCGTCCTGGCTGGCGTAAAAACCACCATTCGCCTGATCGGAGAGATCCTGGTTCACCCAGCCAATGATGCTTTCGGCGGTTTCTTTTAAAAACGGATTGCGAGTGACCTGCCAGCCGTGGAGATAGTTCCGCAGCAACTCGGAGTTGTCGTAGGACATTTTTTCGAAGTGGGGGACGAGCCAGCGTTCATCAACCGAGTAGCGGTGGAAGCCGCCGGCGAGTTGGTCGTAGACGCCGCCCTTGGCCATTTTTTCGAGGGTGGTTTCGGCCATGGCGAGCAGATGCTTTTCGCCGGTCTGGCGGAAACGCTCGAATAGAAGATCGACGGCCGAGGCGTGGGGAAATTTCGGAGCTTGGCCAAAGCCGCCATTTCGCAGATCGAAGAGTTGCGTAAGAGAGCTGATTTGCGAATCGATGACGCCGAGATCGAATTCGCCCTTTGCGCCAGCAAATGCTTCCGCTTTGGCCACCGCTTCGGCGAGCGCTTCGGAAGTTTTCAGCAGGTCCTCGCGCTTGTTCTGATAGGCATCGGCGACGGCGAGCAGGATGCGGCGGAAGCCGGGCCGCCCGCCTTGATCCTCCGGGGGAAAATAGGTGCCGCCAAAAAACGGTTTGCCATCGGGCATGAGGAAGCCCGTGAGGGGCCAGCCGCCTTGCCCGCTGATGGCGCTGATGGCGGACTGGTAGCGGGAATCAACGTCGGGGCGCTCGTCGCGGTCCACCTTCACGGGAACAAAATGTTCGTTGATGATTTTGGCGATAGTGGGATTTTCGTAGCTCTCGCGGTCTATGACGTGACACCAGTGGCACCATACCGCGCCTATGTCGAGGAGGATGGGTTTGTCCTGGCTCTTGGCAAGACCGAAGGCATCCGCACCCCATTCATACCAGTTGATGGGCTGATGCGCCGCGGAACGCAGATAGGGGCTGGTGGAATCTTTTAGTCGGTTTTCGGTCATGGTTGCTTGTTGAGAAAGTCCAGTCTGGCTCAGACAAAAGGCGCCCGCTTCGGAAAGCGGCCGCTACAAAGGCTCTTTTTTACTGCAAGTGCGGGCCGGGGCCGAGATCGCGCGGGTCCAGGGGCTTGCGGCCGGAGTAGCCTTCATCCTGCCGGTGATAATAGCGGATGCGGTCTTCGCCGAGCTTCCAGCACAAGTACACTTCCTGGTTGTCCACGATGGCGGGGAAATCCAGCAGCCCGACGTCGAGATCCTTGATCAGGCATCCGGTGGACAGAATTTTTTCCAGGTTGCTCTTCATCACTTCCGCAAGGTTTTGCTGCTCCATGCGCTTTTCCGCCAGCTTCGAGTAAGGCACCAGCACGCCGCCCATCATCATGATGCGCGTGGAAACAGCGGTTAAATCCTGTTCGAGCACGGAAAGTTTTTTGCGCGCGCCAATGGCTTCAATCAAAAACGGCTCAAGCTCCTGGCGGGCGCGTTCCGCCTCGGTGAGGGTGAACAATCGCTGGGGTTGCTCCGGCTGCTCTTCGCGCTCGTCGTCGTGGTCTTCCGGCATACTTTTCCGTCCATTCCAGGGACAACTAAAGACCTATCGCAAGGATAGCATGCGATGGAGCAGGAGTCTGGCGTAGCGTGGCGCGCGGAATTGCCTAGCCGCCTATGAAGACCATGGTGCGCGAGGGCGGCACGAATCCCGGTTCGTTGATGCGATGGCCGGCTTCTTTTTCAGCGACCATGGCGCGAATTCGCTCCTCAATGTCCTGGTCGGAGGCGCCGTTGCGGAGCAGGGCGCGGAGATCGTGGTCATCCTTGCTGAAGAGGCAGGTGCGGACCTTGCCGTCGGCGGTGAGGCGAATGCGGGAGCAGTGGCCGCAGAAGGGCTGCGTGACGGGAGCGATCAGGCCAATTTCGCCGGGCGCGCCGTCCGCAAATTTATACTTGCGCGCGGTTTCACTCTTCGCGTGAGGAATCTGGACCAGCGGCCATTGCGCGTGGATGCGGCGAAAGACTTCTTCGGCGGGGACCATCAGTTCGCGCGACCAGTGACGGTCGGCATCGAGGGGCATGAATTCGATGAAGCGCATGATTACGCCGCGATCGCGGGCAAAGGCTGCGAAGGCTTCCACTTCGTCTTCGTTGAAGCCGCGGACGAGAACGGCGTTGATTTTCGCCGGGGCGAGCGGCGAGGACTGCACCGCGTCGATGCCGCGCATGACGGAGTCGTAAGTGCGGGTGCGGGTGATTTTTTCGAACTTGATGGGGTCGAGCGAATCGAGGCTGATGTTGATGCGGTGCAGGCCGGCAGCGATTAGGGAGGGCAGGCGCTGGGCAAGCAGGTGGCCGTTGGTGGTCATGGAGATGTCCGGCACACCAAGCTCGTGCAGCTTGCGGATATAGCCGTCCGCGCCATCGCGCACCAGCGGTTCGCCGCCGGTGATGCGCATCTTCTGGATGCCCAAGTTCGCAAAAACCCGCGCCAGGCGCCCGAGTTCGTCCCAGGAAAGAATCTGATCGTGCTCGCGGTAATTTTCCGGGTCGGCGGAACGGCAATAGACGCAGCGGAAGTTGCAGCGGTCGGTGACGGAGATCCGCAGGTCGGTGATTTGGCGTCCGAACTTGTCGTGAAGCGTCATTGGATTGGCCCCAAAAAGAAAAACCCGATTCGCACATGGAATCGGGCTCTAGCCGGAAATCTGTAGATTTCCGGTGGACTGGCTCCTTTCCAAGCGCGGTTCTTATAATTCACCGCAAGCGGGAGGCGCGGGCGTTTCCACCCGAACCCTCGGCAAGCCGCCATCGGCCGCCTCGCCCCGCCGCCATGGGATGTCTCTCCCGCAGGCCGACGGAGTCGGAGTTACATCTAGAATTCTACGCCCCTTCGAAAAACCTTGCAATCGCAACGGACCCTTGGGAGCGGCAACTCTGCGAACGCGCCGCCTGAGGTTTGCGCCGAGTGTGATAAAGTCTGCTAACGCCATGCGAATCTTTATCTTGGGTGCGGGCGCGACCGGCTCGCTGCTCGCGCAACTCCTGGAACGCCAGGGACATGTGGTCTGGTGCGGGGATCGCGACCCCGCGCGCGCGCGGCGCTTTCTGGGGAAAAAATCGGCCATCCCTGTCACCACCGTGAATGCGCGGAATTTGCGCGCGATTGTGAAAGCGGCGAAGGGCTGCCAGTTGATCGTCAATGCGTCGGCGTCGGTGTTCAACCAGATTGTGATTCGCGCCGCGCTGCGACTCCGCGCGCACTATCTCGATCTCAGTTCGCACCTGACGCGGAATCCCTTCAAACCGGAGCAGGTTCGGTACAAAAAGAAGTTCGAAGAGAAGCATCGCGCGGCGCTAATCAACACTGGCGCGGCTCCCGGGCTGACCAACCTGCTGGTGAAGCGCGCGGCGGAAATGCTGGATGAAGTCCAGTCGGTGCATATTCGTCTTTATGAGAGCACCGAAAGCGACGATCCGATTTCGCAATGGTCGCCGGAAGTCTCGTTTGACGAGGCCATCTCACACCCCCGGATTTATCGCCATCAGAAATATCAACTGGCGAAGCGCTTTTCGGAACTCGAGAAGTTCCGCTTCCCCGAGCCTATCGGTGCGGCCAACGTGGTTCTGGCCGCGCAGGATGAGGTGGCGACGTTGCCGCACTACATCCCCATGAAGGATCTGGACGTGAAAATCGGTGGCAACGAATTCGATCGGCTGCGGCGCTGGCACAAGCTGGGAATACTTTCGAAATCGAGGGGCATTCCACGGCAACGTTTTCCGGAGACTTCGTCGCCGCGAAAGATCGCCGCACTGATCCGCCAGGGCGTTCTGCAGAACGCGCGGTTTGCCGCGTCGGTGATTGTCATCGGCGTGAAGCATTCCTCTAAAGAGGATCAGCGGCTGTCCATCCGCAGCGACGTGATGTTTCCCACGCTCTATCAGATCCGGCGGCAGGGAAAATTTAACACGCCGGTGGCATACGCGACGGCACACGTGGCCGCGCTGTTCGTTAAATATTTTCCGCGGGATATCGAGGGCGTGTTTCCGCCGGAGGCTCTTCCGTTGGAAGTGCGGCGCGCGATTCTGGCTGGGGTGAAGAAGAGCGGCGTGAAGATCGCGCACAAGGTGACGCAGTTGAAGCCGGCCGAAGACGACGGCGATTTGTAGCGTCCACCTTAAGGTGGACGCTACGCGAGATGGCGTTCAGCAGCAGCGGTTGGGGCGGGAATATTTGCGGTTTAGCTGCTCGACGTAGAATTCGGTGGCGGACAACGGCTTCTTTGATCGCTGACGCTGGGCGCAGGCGAGATAGGTTTCATAGGCGGAGTCGCCACTCCATTGGCGTATGCCGCTCCAGACAATTCGCAGCGCGCTTTCGAGTTGCCGCCAAAGTGTTTGCATCAGTCGCCCTCCGCCCACTGCGTCGCCACGTATGGGGTTTCCTGCAGAACAGGTGCTTTGTCGCGGGTGAAAATGGCGTACCACTGCGCCAGCGCCTCCACGAGCAGCACCAGGATCATCGCGGCGAGTACCGCGGTGACCACCGCATCCAGCCGCAGATTGAAAATGTTCCGGTGCGTATCCGCAATTTTCGCCGCCGCAACTTTCCCGGCTGCAATCTGCGCGGCCAACGCGTTCGCCTGGGCCAAAAATCCGATGCGGGCGTTGGCGCTGAAGATTTTCTGATAGCTCGCGGTCATCGTGATGACCACCAACCACCCCATCGGCAGCAGCGTCACCCAGATCCATTTGAGCTTGCCCATCTTCATCAGAATCGTGGTGGCCACCACCAGCGCAACGGCGGCAAGCAATTGGTTTGAGATGCCAAAGAGCGGCCAAAGTGAATTGATGCCGCCGAGGGGATCCACCACTCCCTGATAGAGGAAATATCCCCACGCACCGACAATCAGCGCGCTGGAAAGGAGAATCCCAGGCATCCAGTTCAGGCGGCCCATCGGCTTCCAGACTCGGCCTCCCAGCTCCTGAATCATGAAGCGGCCAACGCGCGTGCCGGCATCGAGTACGGTGAGGATGAACAAGGCTTCGAACATGATCGCGAAGTGATACCAGATGCTGAGGAGGCGATCGCCGCCGATAGTGCTGGAAAAAATCTGCGCCATGCCCACGGCGAGAGACGGAGCGCCGCCGGCACGGTTGAGAAGAGTTTGCTCACCGACGGCATGAGCCAGTCCCGTCATCGTCCCGGCTGAGAGCGGATAGCCCCAACTGGAAATCGTGGCGGCTGCGGCTTCCGGCGTGGCGCCAACGATGGAAGCGGGACTGTTGATGGCGAAGTAGACGCCCGGCGTCATCGCGCACGCGGCGACCATGGCCATCACGCCGACAAAAGATTCCAGGAGCATGGCGCCGTAGCCGATGAAACGGGCATGGCCTTCGCGCTGAATCATTTTTGGCGTGGTGCCGCTGGAGATCAGCGAGTGGAAACCGCTGATCGCGCCGCACGCGATGGTGATGAAACAAAAGGGAAAGATTTTTCCGGCGAAGACCGGGCCGGTGCCGTCCACGAAGCGCGTGAGTGGAGGCATCAGAACTTGAGGGCGCACCAGCAGAATTCCAGCGGCCAGGGAAAAAATCGCGCCGGCTTTGATGAACGCGCTCAGATAATCGCGCGGCGCGAGGAGCAGCCATACCGGCAATGCAGAGGCCGCGAAGCCGTAGGCGATAATTGCAAAGGCCAGCGTGACGCCACCAAGCGTGAACACCTTCGCCAGGTAAGGCGAATCGGCCACCCACTGCCCCGCGACGACAACGAAAAGCACCAGCGCCACGCCGATCAATGAAGCTTCGAGTACACGCCCCGGCCGGAAATAACGGAGATAGACGCCGAGCAGGAGGGCGATGGGAATGGTCATGGCCAGCGTGAACGTGGCCCAGGGCGAACTTTTCAGGGCATTTACAACAACCAGCGCGACCACGGCCAACAGGATGATCATGATTGTGAGTACGGCAAGCTGCGCGATCAGGCCGCCTCGCTTGCTGACTTCGTCTCGCGCCATTTCGCCAAGAGTTTTTCCGTCGCGGCGGATGGAGCAGAACAAAATCACGAAATCCTGCACGCAGCCGGCAAACGCCGCTCCGGCAATCAGCCAGAGCGTGCCCGGCAGATAGCCGAACTGGGCTGCGAGCGTGGGCCCGACCAACGGCCCCGGCCCAGCAATCGCCGCGAAGTGGTGGCCGAAGAGAACCCATTTGTTAGTAGGCACAAAATCGCGGCCGTCGTCGAGGCGCTCGGCGGGTGTGGCGCGCGTGTTGTCCAGCGCCAGCAGTTTTGCCGCGATGAACGCCGAATAGAGGCGATACGCCACCAGGTAAGAGCACGCCGCGGCAAGGACAAACCACGTCGCGTTAATGGGCTCGCCGCGGTGAAAAGCGATGGTGCCGAGCGCGACGGCGCCAAGCCCGGCCACTGCCGTCCAGATCAGGATCTGCAAAAGTCGTTTCACGGTTTCTCTCTTTGCGCGGTTCGCGGCTACGGGATGGTGGTGAATTTCAGAAGTGGATAGACCTCGCGAAATATTTTGGACAGCTCTTTCGCGAAACCCGGCTTTGTCGCTTCGCCGGGCTTCATTTTCTTGCGTACGATCCAGCCCTGGATTTTCTTCCAGTCCTCCGCGCGGACCGGCCAGCCGTCGTGCTTCGTCCAATTCCCTTTTTCGGTAGTGTACCAATAGCTGTCGTATTTTCCGCCCAGGCGCCGCTTTTGGTCGGCGACCCAACGGGGTTTCTCGGCGACGCGCGGTTCCGCGACCAGCGCCAGGGTGGACTCGCGCCGTTTTGGTCCGGCATAGACGCGGAACCCAGCGGTGACCACATCGGTGGAAAGCCCCGCATAAAGCTGGCCGCTTTCGCGATCGCCGGGAAGCGGCTGTTGGAATTTCAGATACATCTGCGTTTTATAAAGCGTTTTGTCCTTCGCGAATCGAATGTCGCGATTGATGCGCGAGAAATTCGCGCCGGTGCGGCCGGTGGCGTCAAAGCGGTCGTCGAGCGCGAGCACTGTGGGAGCAAGCTCTTCCAGCAGTCTGCGAAACGGCTGCACCACCGCGGCCTGATAGCGATCGCGGTGCGCGTCCATCCATACTTTTTTGTTATTCCTGCCCAGGTCGCGAAAGAAGCGAAACGTCTCCTGGGTAAAGACGGGTTTGGCTGAAGCCATCGTCATTCCCCTTTGTGGCCGCGGGCATCAGACTACACCATTCCCAATTCGCGTCAATTCCACTATTCTCGTTGCGCGTCTAATTGGATGTAAAACGCAAGGCGAATCGCACATCGCTCAGAGGGGATTTCCATGAATTTCCGCCAGCTTCGCTTTATTGCGCTCGTTGCCATCTGTTGCGGCTTTGCGAATATGCCGCAAGCTGCCCAAGAGAACAAGGCGCCTACAAAAATTTCGCCGTGGAAACCGGAGGACGTGATCTTCGCTGAAAACGTGCGACAATTCCGGATTTCTCCGGATGGACAGTGGGTGGCTTGGATCAAGGCGCAGGGCGACAAAGAGAAAGATGCCATAGTTTCGAATTTGGTTCTCTCGAGCCTGACGAGCGATGTGGAGATTCAACTCACTCGCGGCACCGATGCGATTACTGCTTTCAATTGGTCGCCGGATGGCAAGTGGATCGCCTTCATTAGCTCCAAAGCGCGGCCGCAGGCGAAACCGGACACCGCGGCCACGCAGATATGGCTGATTAATCCGCACGGCGGCGAACCGTATGCCTTGACCGAACTTGCGCACGGACCGCAGCGCGTGGACTGGCTGGACAACGACATGGTGATCTTCAGCGCGGAAGAGGATCCGAGCGCCTATGAACTGGCGGAAAAGAAACGGAAAGACGATTCTGAAGTGGCCGACGATGCGGACCACAAGCCGCCGGTGCGCCTGTTCAAAATCAGCGTGAAAGACAAGAAGGTCACACGCCTGACGACGAATACTGACTGGATTGGAAACTGGAGCGTCTCCAAAGACGGCAAATACGCGGTTGCGGTTCACGAGAAGAGTCTGCACTACACGTTTGACCAGAAAGTTCCTCCGGTGACGATTCTGCACAATCTGGCGGATGGCACGGAGAAGCAGATTTTTACCGAGGGGCGCATTTATCCTCGGGCCTTTTCGTGGACACTGGGCCACGATAGCTTTTATGCCATGGCGCCATTTTCAACGGATCCCAAATTCATTACAGCTTCGATCGAACTTCTCTATTTCTATGACGTCGGCTCGGGGAAAAGTACGGCGGTGCCACTGGATTGGGAAAATGGCGTTGGGGCGGACGTTTCGGCGACGAGCAACGGCTTTGTAGCAGGCCTCGCGGCGGGCCACCGGTTCGAGGTGTCGCGCTACATGGAGACCAGTTTCAACGGCACCATGACGTGGAAGCGAACGTCGCTCGAAGGCGACATGGCGAAAAACATCGAACGGTTTGACGTGACGCCGGATAGCAAATCAATCGTCTACGAATACTCAACCTCCAGCGTAATGCCGCAGCTTTACCATGCGCGGCTCGACGGCGACAAGCTGGTTTCGCCTGTTCAGTTGACGCATTTGAATGAAAACTTGATCAAATCGCGCGCGATTGCGAAAGCGGAAGTAATCCGGTGGAAAGGCGCGAACAACGATGAGGTGGAGGGCATCCTGCACTACCCGGCGAAGTACGAAGCCGGGAAAAAGTATCCGCTGATTACGGCAATTCACGGAGGCCCGGCGGGCTCCGACAAGGATTTCTGGGACAACAACTGGGCTTACCCGCTGCAACTGCTGACGCAACGCGGCGCGTTCGTGTTGCAGGTGAACTATCACGGCAGCAACAACTATGGATTGAAGTGGGTGGAATCGATCTGCTGCGGCAAGTATTACGACCTGGAAACACCGGACATCAACGCGGGTGTGGATTACCTGATCGAAAAGGGTTTCGTGGAAGCGGAAAAGGTGGCGACGTTGGGCTGGTCAAACGGCTCGATTCTTTCGACGAGCCTGCTGGTCACCTACCCGGATCGGTATAAGGTTGCCAGCGTCGGCGCGGGCGACGTGGAATGGATCAGCGATTGGGGCAACGTGGTGTTCGGCGATTCGTTCGATTCCTACTATTTCGGGAAATCGCCTATGGAAGACCCCAATTTGTATATTCGCAAATCGCCATTTTTCAAGATGGACAAGGTGAAGGCGCCGGTGTTGATTTTCCATGGCACTGCGGACACCAACGTGCCGACGGCGCAGAGCTGGTCGTATTTCCGCGCCTTGCAATACTACGGAAACGTGCCGGTGAAATTCGTGATCTTCCCCGGCGAGCCGCACGGGCCGCGCAAGCTGACGCACCAGATGCGCAAGGTCGAGGAAGAGATGGCGTGGTTCGACAAATATTTCTTCAAGACCACACCTGTGGCAAATGAAGCGCTGAAGACCGGTTCACCGCTGGACGCCGCACTGAAAACGAAAAATATTGCTCGGACGGGCGGGGATTTCGGCAATAGTTTCGCCACTAAGGGCAAACCGGTGGTGATTCCCGAAGTGGTGAAGCGCGGCGAGGTGGAAGTGGGCCGCTTCGAAGTGACGCGCGCGCAGTTCGCGGCGTTCGACAAGAATTACAAAGTGGATCCCAGCACGGAAAACTATCCCGCGAATGGCGTGACGTTTGAGCAAGCCAAGGCGTACACGGAATGGCTCTCCAAGCTGACCGGACAAACCTGGCGGCTGCCCACGGAAAAAGAAGCGGCGGGTTGGTACGAGAAGAAGGACGGCGAAAACACTCTCGATTATTGGGCGGGTTACGCGCCAAATCCCGATGACACGAAGCGGCTGCAGCAGAAGGTGAAGGAACTTGGCGGCAACGCGCCGCTGCTGAAAACCGCGGGAAGATTCCCCGGACAGGGGCAGGAGGATCAGGAGTTAGTGTTTGACCTGGGAGGAAACGTGGCGGAGTGGGCCGCGCTGCCCGATGGAAAGGGCAAAGCGGAAGGCGGCAGCGCGGATTGTCCTTCGGATCCGCGTTCGAGTTGCGCGGCGGCTGCGGAATACATCGGTTTCCGGGTGGTGCGCGGGGCGGCGAAGCCGTAGCGTGAAACTGAATCACGAAGATAAAGGAGCAGCCTGTTGAGGAAGTGTTTTCGTACGAAGGCGCCGATTTTGGCGATGCTTGTGTTAATTCTGTCGCCATTTGCCGTGGGCGGCCAGCTGACGAAAGACGACATCGAATTTCGCAAGAAGGTGTACGCCAACAAAACCGGGGAACGATTGTCTTATCGCTTGTACGTGCCGCTCGGCTACGACGCCAACCGGAAATACCCGCTGCTGCTTTGGCTGCACGGCGGCGACGGCCGGGGCAGCGATAACGTGAAACAACTGAACGGCGGAAACCAGATCGCCACCCATTTCTGGGCCGGCAAAGACGTGCAACTGAACTTCCCCATGTTTGAGCTGATACCGCAGTGCCCTTCCGGCGACAACTGGTCCGACCCGGACCTGAACCAGCCGACGAAATGGTTTGAATTGACCATGAGTGCGCTCGCCGAAGTGGAAAAAGAATTTTCCATCGATCCTGACCGTATTTACCTTGCGGGGCAATCCATGGGCGGCCTGGGGGTTTGGTCTGCGCTGCAAGCGTATCCGGGCAAGTGGGCCGCGGCAGTAATCCTGTCTGCGTACGACAATTTCACCAATGTGAAGGCGTTGGCCAGCACACCGCTTTGGGTCTTTCAGGGCGAGGCGGACGAAACCGTGCCGGTCACCCTGGTGCGCGACATGATGAAACAGCTCAAGAAGGCCCATGCAAATTTGCGCTACACCGAATATCGCAAGACCGACCATGAAGTTTGGACGAAAGCGTTTGCCGAGCCTGACCTGTTGCTGTGGCTCTCCTCGCAGAAACGCGGACAGGCCGCGGGAGGCCAACTTGGCTCTGGCGCAGGGGCCGCGACGCACTAAACTGGAGTGCATGAGCGACTTCACACCCACCGAACGGACCCAGGTTAAGCGGCTGCCGAAGCGCGGCAAATATGAACGGGAAACCGTGCTGGCGATTCTCGACGCAGGCTTCGTCTGCCACGTCGGATTCAGCGTGGACGGCCAGCCTTATGTGATTCCCACGAATTACGGCCGCTCTGGCGACACGATTTACCTGCACGGCAGCGCGGCGAGCCGGATGCTGCGCACGCTGAGCGAAGGCGTTCCGGTGAGCGTGACGGTGACGCATGTGGACGGCCTGGTGCTGGCGCGTTCGGCGTTTCATCATTCGGTGAACTACCGCTCAGTGGTGATTCTGGGAACGGCGCGGCTGGTGACGGATCCCGCGGAAAAAATGGAAGCGCTGCGCGTCTTCACCGAACACGTGATGAAGGGCCGCTGGGACGATGTGCGCCGGCCGACCGAGCAGGAATTAAAAGCCACAACCGTGCTGGCGCTGCCGCTCGAAGAAGTAAGCGCCAAGGTCCGTACCGGCGGGCCGATTGACGATGAAGAGGATTACGCTCTGCCGGTATGGGCGGGCGTCCTGCCGCTCGAGACCGTCGCGAAAGAGCCTCTGCCCGATGCGCAACGGAAAAAAGACGAACCGGTCCCTGCTTACTTGAAAAACTATTCCCGCTAAATTCCGCTAAGCCCAAACTCGCGGCTCTGCGACGAGTTTGCACTGGCCGCGCACGTATCTGTTTGGTAGAGTGACGCCCCGGGGATCCGGTTGAGCCTGGAGGGCGAGATGTCGGATGAAAACGTGGCCTTGGGAAAGCGGTGGTTCGAGGAAGTATGGAATCAGAAAAACGGCGGCGCCGTGCCGGAACTTCTGGCAGCTGACTGCGTGATGCACGGAATCAGCGAAACCGGCGGCGACGTTCGCGGGCCCGAAGAGTTTCTGGCCCTGCACGCGAAGCTGCTGAGCGCGTTTCCCGACATGCAGTTCGCGCTGGACGACTGCTTTGGCGCCGGCGACAAAATTGTGGTGCGTTGGACTGCCACGATGCGGCATACCGGGCCGGGCTTAGGAATCGACGCGACGGGAGCCGAAATTAAGCTGCGAGGAATGGGAATCGCGCGGATTGCCGGCGGCAAAGTGCAGGAAACCTGGGATAACTGGGACCGCATGGCGATGTTCGAGCAGATTGACGCGGCGGTGAAGGCGAAGAGTGCGGGCGCTTAACGTGGCGGATTAGCGGCAGGCTTCGCCCGGCTACTTTGCTCTTGCGCCTGAAAATGCGGAGGCGAGCCCCAGCGCGATGAGCACGCCACCCGAGACCTTGCGTTGAGCCCCACGCAAACGCGCGTTGCCGCGAAGGCGCGTGCCGAATGTTCCAGCGATCGTTGCCCAGATTGAGTCGCTCATCCAGCCCATCAGTGCGAACAACACTCCCAACTCGAAGATCTGCAGCGTTGCATGGCCGCGAGACGGGTCGACGAACTGGGGCAGGAACGCGAGGAAGAAAAGCGCGGTCTTCGGATTGAGCAGGTTGACCAGGACTCCCTGGCCAAAAACGCGGCGCAGGCTAATGCGCTCGCGGGAAGGATCCAGCGCCGGCGCGTCACCGCCGCGCAATGTTCGGATGCCCAGATAGATCAGGTAGGCCGCACCGGCGTACTTCACGATTTGGAAAGCAGCGGCGGAAGAAACCAGCAGGGCGGAAAGGCCCAGCGTGGCGGCAGCCACGTGGAACAACGTGCCGACCGCGATTCCCATGGCCGAGACAAGACCGGCGGCCCGACCCAGACCGATGCTCCGGCTGGTGATGTAAAGCACCGCCGGACCGGGAACCAGGAGCAGGAGCATAGCCCCGGTCATGAACAGAATTAAAGATGAAGGAGCAATGAGCATCAGGCGGGGTAGCCCTGTTTGGCTAGTGGCAGCCGCAACCGCCACCGCAGCAGCCGCCTCCGCCGCCGGAGAAGCCGCCGGAAGGAGAGGACGAGCCGGAGCCGTTCCCGGCTGTCGCAAAGACGGAAAGCTGGATCGTGGCTTTCTTGCTGGAACACTTGGGGCAGGAGATTTCCTGCTGCTTGTTGATGACGATTTTTTCGAAGTGTTCTTGGCAGTCTTCGCAGATGTATTCGTAGATGGGCATGGAGTCCTCGGTCGTTGTTACCGCACTAATTATAGCAATTTGCGCCTAAAAGTGGGGTATTGGGGGCGTGATTTCAAAGGCGCCCGCCTCAGAAGGCGGCCGCTACAGGGCCGCTTTGGAGTTTGCGGTGGCGCTTGGGAAAGCCTCAGGCCTGAAGGCCTGAGCTACACACCAAAGTGCGGAATCAGGCGCTGAATCTTTCGGCCGCGCGGGCTTTGGCCTTTGCGGCTTCTTGTTCGCGATTTTTGGGAGGGGCGCCGGTTTCGAGGGAATGCAGAAGCCGGGTGGATGCGGCGGCAACTTCATCAATGGCGGCGAGGAACGCGGCTTCGTTGGCCTTTGACGGTTTGTTGAAGCCGGTGATCTTCCGCACGAATTGCAGCGAGGCGGCCCGGACCTCTTCCGGAGTGACGGGCGGATCGAAGTTGTAAAGCGTCTTAATATTCCTGCACATGAAAAAGGCTCCTGCCAAACATGCTAGTCGAATCGCAAGCGCTCGTCACCAGGACATGCCTAGAAAGAAACGCAAAGAAAAACGGCCCCGGATTGGTCGGGGCCGTTTTGGGTTTGCGATGTCGCTTGGAAAAACCTCAGGCCTGAAGGCCTGAGCTACAGCGCATGGTATTAGTCGCCGGCTACGGCTTCGGCGGCGGCTTCCTTGGACTTGGGGGCTTCGTTCGCGTTGCCATTGGCCGGGGCGATGCCGATGGGTTTCCCGGCGTTGGTGAAGTTTGCCGGAACGGCTTTGGCGATGTCGGAAACCGTGCCGATCTGCACGACCGCCGTCTGGGGCTTCTTCAGAACCAGTTCTTCGTAGATGGCGCGAACACGGGCCTGCTCCTCAAGAGCCATCTTGCGGCGGATGCGGTTCTCTTCGGCAGCGGTCAAAGGAATGTCGTGCTCCAGGTGGCGAACGCGCGAAGCGTCATCGGCATCGATAACGAGCGAGTGTTCATAGGATCCGAGATTGACGTTCTTGCCCTTGGCGTAAATCTCGTGCTTCCCGTGATTCTTGTACCACTCGGCGACGGTCGCGTTCTTGTGCATGTTTTCGATGATGTTGCGCCAGCCCACACCGGTGTTGTACGCGCAGAAGCTGATTTCGCCCTGCTGCGTGCCGTAGGGAATGATGCACATTTCAGTGCGGCGGAAATCGTAGTTGAAGAGATCCTGGAACCACATGCCGGCGATGAAGAGGAAGTTCCACGGGTCTTGCGCGCGGCGCTTCATGGCATCTTCGTAAGTGCGCTCCGGGGAAGTCTTGCCGTACTTGCTGGTGGCACCCTTGGTAAGCGCCCAGGTCTTGTCGAACTTCTTGAAGAGGTCCCAAAGCTTCAGGCCTTTGGGCCCCTGGAACGGGTGATAGTTCTTCAGGAGCGCCATGGACATCATGAAGTTGGAGAAGCTCTTGCCGCGAGCGGCGTCGGTGATGGCGGTGACGTCCGCGGTAAGCTGCTGCGCGTCCAGGAAGCGCGGAACGGGAGCCCATTCCTTGGTTTCCTTGTTGATCATCAGCGCGGTGCCCACGCCGCAGTTCGGGTGGCAGCCGCAGGAGAGCGAACCCCACTGGGATTCGTTGCCCTTGACCATGTCGGCAAAGCCGGCAAAGGTGCTGATGAACGAGATGGGGAACCAGTCGCGCGTCGGCTGAATTTTGCCAACCTGGTTGCTGACGTCCTTCGCGAGATGCGAAAGGGTGTAGCGCTGGCGGAGGCGGCGCTCCGGGGTGATGTCTTCGTCGCGGCCAGTGAAGGAAACCGGCTGGAAGCTGACGAAGGAAATCTTCTTCGGGTTTTCCATCGCGAATTTCACGACGGAGCCGACCTGGTCGTTGTTCACGTTGTTGACGATGGTGACGACCAGCACGATTTCGATGCCCGCTTCGTGCAGGTTTTCGATGGCGCGCAGCTTCACGTCAAACAGGTTGCCGATCTGGCGGTGGCTGTTGGCGTCGTTGCCGATGCCGTCAAACTGCAGGTAGGCATAACGCAATCCGGCTTCGAACGCCTTCTTCGCGAATTCCTTGCTCTTGGCGAATTCGATGCCGTTGGTGGCCGCTTGGACCGAGTTATATCCGACCTTGCGGGCGTAACGGATAGCGTCGAAGAAATACGGGCTCATGGTCGGCTCGCCGCCGGAGAACTGCACGGACATTTGCCGGCGCGGCTTGATCTTCACCGCGTTGTCCAGAATTTCCACGATTTCGTCCCAGCTCAGTTCGTGGACGTAGCCAACCTGGTTGGCGTCCATGAAGCAGGGATCGCACATCATGTTGCAGCGGTTGGTGAGGTCGACGGTGAGCACGGAGCCGCGGCCATAGCGAACGTTCGAAGAGCCGTGCTTGTGCAGGCCTTCATCGTTGTGCGCGGGAATATCGCGGCCGGGGAATTGCTTTTCGATCCACTTCAGGAAGTCGGAATCAATGGCCATCATGTCTTCATAGTGGCCGTGCAGCGGGCAGTCTTTCACCATCCAGACCTGGCCGTCGCGCTCGATGATTTGCGCTTTAATCTCGCCAACCTTCTCGTGCATCAGGTCGCGCCAGTCTTTTTCACCCTTGATGATGGATTCGCGCGCTTCTTTCACGCAGGCCGGGCAGAGCGAGTCTGTCTGGCGCGGGAAGCCGAGAGTGGGCCTGGTCTTTTCCCAAGACTTCAGCAATGGTTTATCGGACCACTGCGGGGTGACCGAAGGATTCGGATTCTTCTTGTTGAAATATTGAATGGTATCGAAGGTGATACCAGCTGTCTTGCAAAGCACCCAGTCAAGCGACCGGAAAATCTGCGTGCTAATCGTATTGGGCATACAGCTGTAGCCTCTCTTTCGGAATCGTGCAAACAAAACTTGGAATTCGGTTGAAAGCCCCAAACCAGCCTAAATGGAACTGCCCCCCATAGGCATTTCCAAACTACCACGCGATGCCGCGTGTGCCCTAAGTGCTTGAGCATAGATAGTTTGAATGGCTAAGGGGGGAGACACCAGAGGGATGCGGTGAACGGTGAAAAAGGGGGGTTGAACGGCGCAAGAGGCCAGCGAACGGGGCTAACTGATGGTAAGAAAAGGGGGTTACTGCTAGGAAGCAAGTACTGAAGGTTTTGCGGGAGTCGGTTAGCAAAGCGCAAACCTAATGTTGCTATTCGTTGAGGCTGGGGTGCAGAACGGCAATCAGGAAATGCGCGAAGTAAGAAGCACCTTCATCCATTTGCAACCAGCGGACAACGCAATGATCCGCCAGATACTTGGAGACGCGAGTCTCGGCAATTCCCAAGTGCTCGGCAAGTTTCGGCTTGATGGATTCGCCGCCGCGCCGAGCTGTGCCGCCGCGAGCCATATTGGGAATAGCCACGCGCAAAGTCTGGCAGGCTTCGACGTAATAATACGTCGTCAGGTCGGAGTCGGTGAGAACCCAAACGCCCGGTCCCGCCGGAGCACGGTCCGCGTCGTCCAATTTTGTGGGAGCACACGCCAGGAGCCGGCGAAAATTCATTTCGAGTTGCGAAAGTCGCGAAGCCAGGCCGGGGTCGCCATAGCGCCCGCGAAGGCTTGGCGCGGAGATTTCCGCGGAATCTTCAGACGATGAGCGCGAAGAACGTTCAATGGGAGCTGGCGCTTCCTCTTCGGAAGCCGGTGGGGGCGTGTAGCCACGGGAGGGCCCAAGCGGCCGTGATTCGCGCTGGCTGGTGGAGTGGTCAGCCCGGCGGGGAGAAGAACGGTGCGAGTCGTGCCCGCGCCGTCCACGCCTGTGCCGGGAACCCCGATCGGACGGGACGGATCTCGGTGCGGCAGGGGATTCGGATGCAGGGGCGTCGGCTTGGGTTTCAGCCTGCTCGCGTTGCGATTCGGGTTCAGCCGCTTCGTTCGATTCGTTCGTTTCGCCAGCAGCCGGTTCTTCGGCCGGCTTGGTGACTCCGGCCGGGATTTCCGCAGGCTCGGTGGCTCCCAGCCGCGTGGCGCTTTCCTGCGCCTTGGTCTTCCAATCGGAGCGGCGGAAGCGTTCGGCGGCGGTGAGATACCACCTGCCGGCATCGACGGAATTTCCGATGGATTCCAGATAGCGCGCCAGTTCGAACGCGACCATTGCGTCGCGAGTTTTGGTGAAAAGATTCGTCAATTGTGCCGCGGGGTCTTTTCCGGTGCGTGCTCTGCGGATTCGCGCGGTGATCTGCTTCCAGTCGGCCATACAATGAAGGCATTCTAGCAGCGAATGTGACCTTGTGCCAACGAAACGGAAGATTTGATCGTGGGTCAGTCTCGGACTTGTGGACCAATCAGGAATTGACTGAACTACCCTGACGCCTCATGGATTTTTCTTCTGCCCCTGTTGTTGCGCCTGTTGCTGCTTCTGCTGCGCCGCTTTCTCCGACTCTTCCACCGCCTTACGAAACTCTTCCACCGCGGCCACACCGGGCGGCTTCAATCCGTCTTTCGCGATGTACTTCCATACGGGCGGATTATCCACCGGGTACTGCACGCCTCCCTGATAAACCTGAAAAGTGTCTTCGGCCGCTCCAACCTGCATCGCAGTATGAGCTCTATCATTCGGTCCGTTCGACCCAGTCGTAGTTCCCGGATCCGTCACATCGGGGGGATGGCCCTGCTGCACACCGATGCGAATCTGGCTGTCCGTGGTCTCAATCGTCCCGGGGCGCGAATCTACCGGGCCACCCCTGATGGTCGGATTTGCAATCTTCCCGGTTCCCTTTCTCACCCCAACCACCAGGTCCGCCTGGTCCGTATCCAGCGCCAATCGGTACCTTCCCCACTTTAGGAAGGCCTTTTCCACTTCCTCTTGCGCTTTGCGGTTTGCGGTGATGTCATCGATCGGCTCGCCCGAATCTGGCAAGATCACTACCAGCACCGTCTGTGCCTTCAAAACGTAGGCCGGCAGATGCGTCTTTTCTTTTTTCTTCGCGCTCGCAACCGAAACCGCAGCTATGGCTAGAGCGAATATAGTTATCCATTTCACCGCTCGCATTGACATAGCTGCCTCCCCGCCCACTTCCCGCCAACATTATAACTCCCGTGCGGTGGCCCGCTTCCAGTCGGCCATACCGAATGCAATTCCGGTGGGCCAGATAACTCAGGTCTGTGCTAGTTTTGGATCGTGAAGCGAATTGCAGCTTGCCTTCTCTTACTCGCTTGTACCGGGGTCCACGCTCAGCAAACCAAAGTGGGCGATTGGATGGATACCTTTGTGCGAGAGCTTCCCCAGTCAAAACATTTTCGGGGAAACATCGTAGCGGTGCGCGACGGCCATATCATCCTGGAAAAGAGCTACGGACTCGCCGTGGAGGGATGGAATATCCCGAACACATCCCGCACCAAATTCGAAATCGCATCGCTCAGCAAGCAATTTACAGCCGCCGCTATCCTGCAATTAGTGGACGCCGGTAAACTCCGTGAGGATGACCCTGTCAGCAAGTTTTACAAGGACGCGCCTCGCAACTGGCAGGGGATCACAATCCACCATCTTTTGACTCACACGTCCGGCATCCCGAATAACGAAATCAGCGATTTTCCCAAGGGGATCGCAACCCCTTACACGCCGGATGAACTTATCGAGACCTTCCGAAGCAGGCCCCTGGCTTTTGCCCCGGGAACAAAATGGGCCTACACCAACACCGAATATTACCTGCTTGCTTGGATTATCGAACGCGTCTCGGGCGAGAAGTATGGCGCATATCTGGCCGGCCACATTTTTACCCCGCTGAAGATGACTCATTCAGGATTTGCATCGAGTCTGGCGATCATTCCGGACATGGCAGAGGGTTACACGGCAGAGGAAGGCCGGTTACGCCATAGAGATTACTTTGACCGCTCACTTGAGGTTGGCGCGGGAGGCATCTACACGACCACGGACGATCTACTTCTCTGGAATAAGGCGCTCGACTCACCCGGATTCCTATCCGCCCGCTCGTTGGATTTAATGTTCAGCGCGCATCCGCCGGGAAATTATGGTTACGGATGGTTTGTTGACACCACTCCGCGGCGAAGAATCTATCACGAGGGTGGTGACCCGGGCTTCGCGGCGTTTGAGGCTCGGTATCCCGATCAACATTTGTTGATTGTCGTGCTCTCAAACCAGGATGACTCTCCGGTTAGAGACACGGCCAACGCTTTGGCGGATCACCTGTTGAACGAAGCCGCAGAGAAGCATTAGCCAGGTAAGCACGTAAAGTGTTATCTGTGCGGACGCCGTGCGAGGTTTAGCGATTGACGGCGGCTCTGAAGGGGAAGTATGCTTTTGCTGCACGGCCCAGGGAGGACTCTATGCGAGGTTTGCGCGCACCGCTCGCGACCTTGATGACTATCGGACTGACGGTCGCACCGGCATGGGGCGGCCCGAAAACGGCTAGTTCGCTGGGTACTATCGTCACCGCGGAACACGCGCGCGTAGGCGATTCCTCCGCCGAAGCCGGCACCACGGTATTCAGTGGCGACCGCCTGGCGACCGAGCGCGAAGGCAGCGTGCAGATTCGCGCGGGCGCGGCCCGCTTGCTGCTCCAGAACGCGAGCACCGCCACGCTGAACGACACCGAAGGCGCGCCCTCCGCAAAACTTGTCCACGGCACGGCTACGTTTTCAACCGGCAATTCGAAGGCATTCACACTGTTCGCGTCCAGAGCCGCCATCCGCGCGCAATCGGACGGGCCAACAATCGGCCAGGTAACTTATCTGAACGAGAAGGAACTTCTTGTCGTCAGCAAGCGCGGGCCGCTGACAATCACGGTTGATGGTGAAACGGAAGTGATCACGGACGGGGCTGCGTATCGCGTGATGTTTGACCCGCCACCCACAATGGCACAGGGTCCCGAAGGCGCCGGCGCGCATAAAGAGGATCGGAGACGGGGCATGAGTGGCCGGCCGCTTCACGCGGGACGCAACTACTTCCTGATTACCGCAGTCGGAGTTTCCGCGCTCGTTACAGGCTTTGCCGTTTCCGAAGCCATGGAAAGCCCGAATCGCCCGTAGCTCTTAAGACCAACTGAAATCGAAAAAGGCCATCACCAAAGTGATGGCCTTTTTCTTTTGGAACGCCAACCTGGGCACTCGATTCAGAGGAAAGCGACCACGTCGATTTCCACCAGCGCATCCTTCGGCAAGCGCGCGGCCTGCACCGTGGAGCGGGCCGGGGGAGAAAGCGTGAAATAACGCGCGTAGACTTCATTCATCGCCGTGAATTCGTTCATGTCCTTTAGATACACGGTGGTTTTGACCACATGGCCGAGCGATACGCCGCTGGCCTCCAGGATCGCTTTCAGGTTATCCATGACGCGCTCGGTCTGCTGGCGCACGTCCGTGCCGACAAACTCTCCGGTCTGCGGGTCCAGCGCAATCTGGCCAGAGACGAAAACAAATCCATTTGCCTTGATCGCCTGCGAATAAGGACCGATGGGTTTGGGGCCGCGAGGGGTCAGTACGACGTCTTTCATCAGAGTCTCTCCTGAAATGCGGAAAGCAGAATAACAGAGGGAAGGAACGAACGGGAGGACTAACGGGGACGCCTGCCGCGGTTCCTGACGAATTCCGTGTGGGAATGGTTGCGGGCGGATTCGAGCCGTGTGACATAGGCCTCGGCCTGCGGGCCCGAAAGGCCCTGGTGAATCAGCTCAAGAATCTTTTTTTCGGATTCGCCGATATTTTTCAGCCGGCCGATCTGCGCGCTGGTAAGAGTCGGCAGGCCCTGCTCGCGGCGCTGGATGACGATCTGAACCGTGGAATTCGAAAGCCCGATGAGCTTCAGCATTACGGCGTCGGTGCTGAGGGAATCAACCTTGTCGGCTTGAGCCATTTCCAGAATCTGCGCGTCGGTGTAACCCGCGCTGGACAACTCGATGACCGAATCACCACTGGTGAATTCGTGCTTGTGGTCGCGCGCCGCCTTCAACAGCGAAAGGCACAACGCGTCGCTGGCCCCGGCTCGCTTCAACTTGGTGAGTTCTCCGACTTCATCGCTCGAAACATTCATCTTCTTGACCTGAGCAAGGTTGGTGGACCACATCCCCGATTGATCGAGGCCGGTGTAGTCAACCTTGGGTTTCGTCTTGCACCCTGCAAGAGCGAATCCCAGCAGAGAGAGGAATAGGAGCGATTTCCGCATGCTTCCAGTGTATGCGTTGCAAGGCGGCTAGAGTGGGCCTGTGCTCTGGCCCATACTGGACGGCTGTACAGGTGAGGGAAAAGCGGCTCAGACCTGGTAGATGCGTTCGACGCCGTAAACGCCGTTGATTCGCCGGATGTTGGCGAGGATAGCTTCGAGTTGCCGCTTGTCGACAATTTCCAGGCTGGCTTCGACGCGCGCATTCTGGCGGTCGGGCCGGCTTTCGAGCGTACGGATGTTGGAGCCGGCATCGCTGATCACGGCGGTAATTTCGGCTAGCAGGCCGGCGCGGTCTTTGGCGCGCACCAGAAGTTCGACCGGGAAAGTGGCCGTGCTTTCGCCGCCCCAGGCCACGGCGATGCGGCGCTCCGTCTGGTAGAGAAGATTCTGCACGTTGGGACATACGCGTGTATGCACGGCCACGCCGCGTCCGCGCGTGACATAACCGATGATGTCATCGCCAGGAATCGGATTGCAGCACTTGGCGCGGAAAACCAGCAGGTCGTCGTGGCCTTTGACGATCAGGGGCGCTTCGCCCATGCCCAGCATGCGCTTGACGGTCTTCACCAGTGTGGGCTTGGCGTCTTCCACCGGTTTATCCGGCTCGCGAGTGGGCTCGCCGAAATAGCGCGACAACACCTGGCGCGCGGAGTATTTTCCGAATCCGACCGCCGCGAACAGATCTTCGACTCTCGACAAGCCGTATTCCGAAGACAGTTTTTGCAAATCCTCGTTGGGGATTTTCTTCAAGCCCCGGGGAAAATTGCGCGACTCGTTTTCCAGCAGGCGCTTCCCCATTTCCGTGGCTTCTTCGCGCTCCTGGGTATTGATGAAGTGCCGAATTTTGCTTTTGGCGTGGGAAGATTGGACGAAGCTGAGCCAGTCGCGACTGGGCTTGTGCCCTTTTTGCGTAAGAATCTCAACCACATCGCCGCTGACGATTTCGTGGCGCAGCGAAACCATCTGCCCGTTCACTTTTGCACCCACGCACTGGTGGCCAACTTCGGTGTGCACGGAATAGGCAAAATCCACGGGCGTCGCGCCGCGCGGCAATTCCAATACGCGTCCCTTTGGCGTAAACGCATAAACTTCCACCGGCGCGAGGTCCACTTTCAGCGTCGAAAGGAACTCGCCCGGCTCCTGCAATTCCTGCGACCACTCAATCAACTGGCGCATCCAGGCGATGCGCTGGTCGTCGCCGGACGACATCGGCTTGCCATCTTTGTATTTCCAGTGGGCAGCCACGCCTTCTTCGGCGATGCGATGCATTTCCTGGGTGCGGATCTGAATCTCAAAGGGTTGGCCGGAATGAATCACGGTGGTGTGCAGCGACTGGTAAAGATTCGGCCGCGGCATGGCGATGTAATCCTTAAAGCGCCCGGGCACGGGGCGCCAGATGTGGTGGACAACGCCGAGCGCGGCGTAACAGTTGCGGTCGGAATCGGAGACCACGCGGATGGCGAGCAAATCGTAAATCTGATCGAGGCTGCGCGCCTGGCGGACAATTTTGCGATGCAGCGAATAGAGGCCCTTGACTCGGGCTTCCAGTTCCGCGGGAATGCCGTTTTCGACGAGCTTGGTGCGGATGGTGTTCTGGACGTCTTCGAGAAATCTCTGGTGAAAGGGAGCTTTGTCGCTGAGCTGCTTCTGCAGAGAGAAGTACGCGTCCGGTTCCAGGTGGCGGAAGGAAAGATCTTCGAGTTCGCCCTTGATGACGGACATACCGAGGCGGTGAGCGATAGGCGCGTAAATGTCCATCGTCTCCCGGGCGATGCGAATTTGTTTGGCCGGCTCCAGGAACTCCAGCGTTCGCATGTTGTGGAGGCGGTCGGCAAGCTTGACCATCACAACGCGAACGTCCTGCACCATGGCCAGCAGCATCTTGCGAACGTTTTCCGCCTGGCGCGCTTCCGGCGCCATCATGTTCAGGCGGCTGATTTTGGTGACACCTTCGACAAGCTGGGCCACCTCGCCGCCAAAGCGTTCCTGGAGACGCGAAAGGGGAAACTCGGTGTCTTCAATGACGTCGTGGAGCAGGGCCGCCGCGAGCGTGGTGGCGTCCATGCGGATGTCGGCAAGGATGTGGGCCACTTCTAGGAGATGAGAAACGTAGGGATCGCCCGAAGCGCGAAACTGGTCGTGGTGGCGCTCGGAAGCGATTTCGAACGCGCGCCGCACCGGCCAGGGGTCTTCCGAAGGCCGGTTGGTTCTCAGCTTTTCGAGAAGCTCTTCCAGGCGGGCGTTGAGCTGCCTCTGGGTCCGGTCCCGGTTAAAGTTGAGCGGGATATTGGCAGGCGACGGCATGCTCCAGTATACCAAAAGCCTGCATTAAACCGGTTTTTCGCAGCGTTCAGGATGTTGGGCCGTATCCGGCCAAATTGCATAGTTCGTGCGGTCCAGATAACGGCGACGGTTTCTTCCCAGCCATGCCCATCACCTGGATTCTCTCTGCCATCTTTTATGTTGTTTGGTGATTGAGGCATAGCATTCGCAGGAGGCGGCCTCCAGTCCCGAACGGTCTTCAATCGTGACCGCACCGCGGGCGAATCCAATGAGCCTTGCTTTTTGCAGGAAGCCCAGGGCGACATTTACGCTGGCCCGGCGCATTCCCAGCATATGCGCGAGAAATTCCTGGGTGAGGCGAACCTGGTCACCGCCCAACCGGTCCTGGCTCATCAACAACCATCTGGCCAATCGTTGGTTGGCGTTGTGCAGCCGGTTGCACGCCGCGATTTGTGCCGACTGTACCGCCACGTCTTGCCCAAATTGCGCCAGACTCTTTCGCAGCGCCGGACAAACCGTCAAAACGGAAATCAAGTTCCTGGCACTGATTCGGTACCCGCTGCCGGCAACCTGGACAATCACCCGGGTGGCGCTGGTTTTGAGTCCGGCCACCAGCGGCAACCCTACAAAACCTTCAGCGCCGGTAAGCCCGACTTCCACAAGCTTGCCGTTCCCGAGGACCGTGAGGATAGACGCCAGTCCGTCACTCAGGAAGTAACAATAAACGACCGGCTTCGCGGCCTCATTCAAAATCGAATGCAGCGGCAGTGGTACCGGTTCCAGTTTTGAGGAAATGGTTTTGAATTCCTTGCGGGGTAATCTTCGCAGAATTCCGTTAGTGAGCGCGGCGCGCTTGGTCACCTGGCTCCTTGGCGAAATTACAGCGGTTCGCAGAGAAAGCTGGCCCGAACTGGGCGGAGAGAAGCCCGAGCCAGCAGACCTACAGTACTCGAATTTACCGTACAGCGCTAGCTGTTAACGTTAACACCAACCACCGGGGAGCAGTTGCGCCAAATCGTACCCTAGCGTACAGTGCTTTCTAGAGATGAGATCCCCGATGCTCCGGAAACCACCTCCCTCGGGCAAGCCTTCTTGGGCAAAAGCCGTCCGCACCTTGCGTGAAAGCCTGAAGTTGAATCAGGGCGAATTTGGCTCACGACTCGGCTTTTCCGCGATGGCCGTCTCCCGCTGGGAGCGCGGAGCGCAGGAGCCTCCTTCCCACGGATACATCGGACTTGGAAATCTCGCCCACGATTCTACCTGCTGGTATTTCTGGGAACGCGCCGGCCTGCGCAGCGAGCATGTGCTGCGCGTCTTGCCCACGCTAGAGCGGAACACCCGAGTTTCCAAACTGCAAAATTTCGAAATTGTGAGCGCTGGCGTCGGGCCGAAGCAAATACAAGGCAAAATCCAACTCGTCGCGCTGCCCCTGTTAAAAGTCGTCGCCGCTGCCCACGGGGAAAAGGGCGACGACCTGCATTTGCTGAGCGATGCGCCGATTGAAGGCATGATGGCCGCGCCGAAAGACTGGTGCCCGAATCCCGCCTATACCAGCTGCTTGCGAGTGCGTGGCAGTTCCATGGCGCCCATGATCCAGGACGGATATGTGGTTGCCGTTGACTCTTCACAAATCGACATGAACGGGCTGGACGGGAAAATTGTGATCGCGTGGCACAAGGACCTGGGGTTGACCATCTCGCGTTTGCGGCTCTACGACCAAACCGCGGTTCTTGTTCCGGAAAATTCAGAGTATGCGGCTGTCACCATCACCGCGAAGCAGCCGTGGAAGATTGTAGCCACCGTCCTGTGGTGGATAGGCAAAGCGCCGTAAGCAGCAAAGCTGAATTATCCGGCGCTTGGCTGTGTTGTTTCCGTTATTCGAAAAAGCCGCGGATTACGACCAACTCAAAACGAATCTCGCAACGGCAAATGCGGATGTCGCCGGTTCCATTCCAATCGCGCCTCATTCAGCTGCGCTGCCAGGTCTGTCAATTCGGGATCATCCGGAGCCGGCCCGTGGGAAAGCCTGTATTTTGCACTCAGGCCAAACCGCAGAAGTTCCGAACTCGACATATTGGAAATGGAGACGAGCGAATTTTCGCATTCGGATCCGTGTGTGGCTGTTTCACAAACCGTGGTTTCCGTTTTGTCTGTCATGAGCATTGCTGGGCTCCTCTCCGCGATAGGCATCTACCACCATTAACTAGCCGTTGCCGTTAAGCGATTTTAACGGTATCGCTTATGTAAAGACAAGAGAAAGATAATGACCCACGTTGCCGCTTTAGCTCCGTAATCTGCAGGATACGGCGGAGGGTGGAGGTTTACTTCAACTGGATCCCGAAAATCTCCGGGCTTCTCGTCCCGCGGATCTGAACGATGTGCGGCACAAAAAAAGAGCCCCGACTATGCAGTCGGGGCTCCGAGAGCGCTGGTGCCGCGTTTCGCGTCAGGAGGCCGGTTTTTGCTCCGGCGCTTCGGCGCGCTTTTGTTTGATTTCCTTCACGTGGTCGAGCAAGTCATCCGCCTGCTTGGTGAGCGCGTCGCGTTCCGCGGTCGATTCAACCATGTCCGCCTTGCGGCGATAGAGAAGGTTAAGGTACGTCATGGCGTCGTCATACTCGGGATTGATTTCGATGGCCTTCTTCAGGCTGGCGATGCCATCGTCCACCAATGCGCCATATTTTTGCGTGTAGGCGGCACGCACGTCGGGAGGCAGCGGGTCTGTGTCTCTCACCTGCTTGTTGATGTGCGCTTTGTTGTAGTCCTGGCGCATCTCGGTATTGCCGCGATAGGCGATCGCCCAGTCAATCACGCCGATGGAGTAATACGGCTGGGGATCCTGCGGCTTCAGCGCAATATGCCGCTGGTGAAATGATTTCGACTCTTCGAATTTCTTTTCGTCAAACGGCTGCCCGGCCATCTGGTAAAGAATGGAGGCGAGTCCGTCGATGGCGCTCAAATTGTTCGGATCCTTTTCGAGCACGCTCTTGTACTCCGCGATGGCTTCATCGCCGTGGCGCTTGTTCTCATCCGACGGCGCGCCCGGAATGTACTGGCTGGCATAGGCCGTGGCCAGATACAAGCGGGCGTTCATGAGATCGGGATCAAGTTCCTTGGCTTCCTTGAAAAATTCGACCGCCTTGTCGAATTGCGCTTCCTTGAAAGCCGCCACGCCCTTGTTCAGCAGGTCGCGAGCGCGCAATTTGTTGCAGCCCGAAACGCCGGCCGCAAGGATGAACAACGCCACCAGGGCAAACGCCCGGTTGGCCGTGCGGGAAAACCGCGAACGGGTTTCCCGTGACACTATTTCATCTGTCATTGAAGCAACCATCCCTGATAAGCGCGGCCGGCTTTCCCACCGCAGCTAGGATTCACATCCACCCACTTGGGCCATTCCATCACGTTCAGCGGTTTTTTTCCAGTTCAGAACTCAACAACCCGATGGGTGTGGCGCCCGCCGAATGCATGAGGTCCAGAACTTGCGCAACCGCTTGAAATTCCAGCGAACGATCCGCTTGAAGGAACGCAACTCGATCGGAGCGCCGGGCGAAAATTTCCTGCAACCGAGCCTGCAACTCGTCGAACTGCACTCCCAACTGGTTGACCCGGACCGAACCATCCGACGCAATCTGAACGATGACTGTTTCGGGTGGATCATATGGGATCCGAGGGTCTGTCTGCTGCGGTATGGCCGCATCCAGCCCTTTCTGGCGATGCGGAATGATCATGAAGATGACCAGCAGCACCAGCAGAATATCAATCAGCGGAACCACATTTACGTCGGAAACGATCCCGCGCCCGCCCACAACAAGGCCCATGCCCATGAGTCACCTCGCGAAGCGAAATTCCCCTGCGAGGAGGACTCTCACAACACTGCGCGAAACCCGAGCGCGAGCTACTGCCCTGCTTCCAGCTTGGCGGTGATTAGACCCACTTTGTCGATGCCCGCTCCGCGCATAACGTCGATCGCGCGCGCAACCTGCCGGAACTCAACATCATTGTCGCCCTTAACAAATGCGACTTTTTCGGCGCGATCCTTGAACACCTGTTCGATGCGCGGCCCGAGGCTGTCCCAAGTGGCGTCTTCATTATTGATTTTGAGCTTGTCGCCCTTCAGAACCTGGACCACAACCGTCTTGTTTTCGAGTTCCTGGTTCTGCTGCTGGTTCGGCGAAGGCTGCGGCACAAGGGTATCCATACCCTTGGGCGTAAGAGGCGTGATAACCATGAAAATAATGATAAGCACCAGCAGAATGTCGATCAGAGGAACGATATTCGGCGTTGCCATTGCTCCCGAGCTACTACCTACATCCATCCCCATTGCGAGATCTCCTGTTAAGCCGCCGCTCACCACCACTTTTGGAGTTTGGCAGCCGCGCCGGGTGGGAGCCGGCGCGGAGCCTGATACTCAGCAAACGAATGAGCGTACAGCGGAATCGCTACTACGACCTCAGTCGCCGGGATTCGCCTGCGGCTGAGGGGGTTTTGGTGCTGTGCTTCCGAGGGGTTGTGTTTTTTCCGTCAGCAGACCGAGCTGGTCAACGCCCGCGGACCGGATTTCGTCCACGATCGCGACCACATCTCCGTACTTGGCGCGCGCATCGCTCTTCACATAGACGGTCTTGTCCAGTTTGTTGGCGATGCGGTCCTTGATCTGCCCGGTGATTTCTTCCTTGGTGATCTTGGTGTTGCCCATGTACAGGCTGCCGTCGCGGGTGACCGCAACCACAATCGCGTCATCCTTGTCGGCGTCCTTCATATCCCGGGCATTCTTGGCCGAAGCCAAGTCTACCTGGTGGGTCTTCTGCAACATGGGGGTGACCACCATAAAGATGATAAGCAGCACGAGCATGATGTCCGCCATCGGAATCACGTTTGGTGCTGCCATCTGGGGGCCGGCTTGCGGCTTGTAAGCCATAGTATGCCTTCTTCCGGGTTACTTCTTGGTCGCGCCGCGGCGCAGGATGAAGTAGTTGATCAGCTCCATGGAGGAGTTGTCCATCTCCACGTCAAACGCTTCGACCTTGTTCGTGAAGTAGTTGTAAGCCCACACGGCGGGCACGGCGACGAGGAGACCGAACGCCGTGGTGACCAGGGCTTCAGCGATACCGCCGGCGACCGCGGAGAGACCCGTTGCCTTCTGGCTTTCAATGCCCTTAAACGCGTTCAAGATGCCGACGACCGTGCCGAACAGCCCGACGAACGGCGCCGTCGAACCGATGGTGGCCAGGGCCGAAAGGCCGCGCTTCATTTCCGCGTGCACGATGGCAACGGACCGTTCCAGGCCGCGCTTGGCGGCTTCGATCACTTCCGCGTCGGAAACCTGCTGCGAAGCCGACTGGAATTCCGAAAGCCCCGTGGCGACAACCTTGGCGATGTGGCTCTTCTTGTTGCGCTCGGCGATGGCGATTGCTTCGTCGAGTTTTCCGTCCTTGAGTGCGCCGGCAACCTGCTGCACGAACAGGCGCGACTGCTTGCGCGCGTTGTTGTACATCAGGAAGCGGTCAATCATGACGCCGAATGAGTACACCGAAAGAATGAAGAGGATAACGACCACGACTTTTGCCAACAGACCCATGGAAATCCACATGGAACGCAGGTCCCAAGAGGTGGTGGGCTCCTGCAGCCACGTGGCGTAAACCAACAAAGTTGCTAACATTCGTTTGCTCCTTATTTCTGAGGGGCGCCGGGCGAGCCGGATCCCACAAGTGAGTTAATTCGACCGCGGACTCAGACCGGCGCGCACGTCCCACGACACCCGCGCCGCCCCGTTGAACAACTTACTGTGCCAGAGAGAAAATCACGTCAATTTCGGTGTCCACTTCGACCGGGTCGCCGTTCAGCAGCGTTGGCTGATAGCGCCACTGCCGGACCGCGTCCAGTGCGGATTGCACAAGGAGTGGATGTCCCGAAACCACCTGCAACTGTTCGACGGCGCCGTTCTTCCCGATGATGGCGTGCAGCTTCACCGTGCCGCTGATGCGCGTCTGCCGCGCAAGGGGCGGGTAGAGAGGCTGAACACGATTGACCAGGCGAGCGGCCTGCACGTTACCGCCAACGGTGACGCGCTTTGGCGTGATCTTGGGAGGTGGCGGTGCGCCTCCCGCGCCACCGATTACACCACCCAGCACACCGCCAGCGGACCCGCCGGCAACGCCGCCGGGAACACCGCCAGCCATTCCGCCCATGTCGGGCTCCGGTTCTTCTTTAATAGTCTTGAGGTCCTTGGGGATGGCTTTTGGCTGAACCAGCTTTCCAGCGTCCATCAAGTGCTGCACCGGTTTGTGAATCACCTGCACGGCCGGCGGTGGAGGTGGCGGCGGAGGTGGCGGAGGCGGTGCTAGCAGAATCGAAGACATCAACGTCTTCGGCAACGCTTCCGTATAAATCAGAGGAATCAAAATCAGAATTGCGAGGAACAGGACCTGGAAGACCATGGAAATGACAACTGTCCATGGCTTGTTGGTCTTCTTGTTCGTCGAAGTTGATACGACCATTTCTTCAAACATGGGGATGACTACCTCCTCCCAGAAGTCGCGAGGCGCGGTTGCCCGCCCTCGTTGCCCCGGGGTCTGCTGCCGGCTGCGGTTCCGGTGCTTGCGACTCCACCGTGTCCCCGCCAGTTATTCCAGGCGACGACGAGCGGAGCGGCGATACCAAAACTGGAGTACGTTCCTACCACAATCCCCACCACCAGGGCAAAAGCGAAAGCCCGAAGCACCTGGCCGCCCATCAGGAACAGGACGAGCACGGTGAGAAAGGTTAATCCGCTGGTCAGAATCGTTCGCGACAATGTCTGGTTGATCGACTTATTGACAATGTCGGCGAATGGCTCCTTGCGCAGCAGGCGGCTGTTTTCCCGGATACGGTCAAAGATGACGATAGTATCGTTCATCGAGTAACCAACCAGGGTAAGCAAAGCTGCGATGACCGTCAGCGAAATTTCAAATCCAAAAATCTTGAAGAGACCCAGGGTAATCAGGACGTCGTGAAATACCGCCAGAACCGCCGCCGCTCCGTAAACCCACTCGAACCGGAAGGCAATATATACCAGCATGCCCGCCAAAGCATAGAGGGTAACTCGGATGGCCTGATTGCGTAACTCGCCACCCACCTTGGCGCTGACGATTTCGGCGTTGCGGATGGCGAAGGGCGCGGGGGAGAAACCGTCTTTGAGCGCCGAGATCACGGCTGGCGTGACGCCGTTCACCTTGGCGAGGGCATCGAGGCTTGTGAGGACGCCGTTCTGGTCCTTGTCGCGATACGCCAGAATCGCCTTTGCCAACTGCTGATATTTGTCGCCCGCAGCCAGCGAAAGCCCAAGCGGATCTTTTGCGGACAAGAAATTCGCCAGCAAAGTGGGTGTGGCAGCATTGAAATCCTGCTTGCCCGTGCTGGAAACACCGTAGGTGGCATCGAGAGCGGTGAGCACCTTGGCCTTGGCTTCATCGAGCGCCTGATCGCCCTCCCCAACTTGGGCCACGAAAATCAAAACCTCGTTGGAATTCGGATTGGCGATATCACTGATACTTTGAATCTCGCTGTTGCCCAAGCCTTGGGCACGCAGGCTGTTCCGGAGTTGTTCGACGTCGGGCGCTTTGGCAAAACGTACGTCCACGTCTGTGCCACCTCGGAAATCGATACCGTACTTGATGCCACCCTTTAGGAAAATGGAGGCCCAGCCGATGAGCAGCAATGTACCGCTCAAGGCGAAGAAATACTTGGCCTTACCCATCCAGTCGAGATTGGGCTGTTTAAAGAGCTCGATCATGCCGTTTCGCGCTTCCCTTCTTTAGACTCCACCATGTTCCAGTTTGTTCCCAGCCCCCAAAAGATGGAGTACTACCGGAACCGATTGGCTGTACCTAGATACTCAGTTCGGCCTGGCGGTCCATCTTTCCCAGGTGGTATTGGAAAATCGTCTTGGAAACATAGATTGCGGTGAAGACGTTGGCGATCAAACCGATGGTCAGTGTGATGGCAAAACCCTTGATTGGGCCCGTCCCGAAAATAAAGAGGAAGAAGGCCGAAACCACCGTGGTTACGTGCGTGTCAATGATGGTCAGAAACGCCTTGGAGAAGCCCGCGTCCACCGCCGCAGCCGCCGACTTGCCATTGCGAAGTTCTTCACGGATGCGTTCGAAGACCAGAACGTTCGAGTCCACACCCATACCGATGGTCAAAATCACGCCCGCGATGCCTGGCAGAGTCAAAACAGCGCCAACCAGGGCTAAGGCAGCAAGAAGAATAATCAGGTTGATGATCAGCGCGAGCACGGCGTTCACGCCGGACGAGCGGTAGTAAACCACCATGAACACCATCACCACCAGCAAGCTCAAGATGGAGGCCTGCACGCCGTGGCGGATGGAGTCGGCGCCGAGCGAAGGACCTACTGTGCGCTCTTCCAGATATTTGATCGAAGCAGGCAAGGCACCTGCGCGCAACACCAGCGCCAGATCGTGCGCTGATTCCTGGCTGAAGTTGCCGTCAATGCGGCCCTGGTCCTCAATGCGGCTTTGAATCGTGGGCGCCGAGTAGACTTGGTGTTCGAGGACGATGGCCATCTGACGGCCGCGGTTCTGCTCGGTGAACGGACCAAAGCGCTTCGCAGCTTCGTTGGAAAGCACGAAGTTAATCTGCCACTGCCCGGGCATGTCCGCGTTACGGTTTTCCGTGGCGCTGCGTAGATCGCGCCCAGTCACCGCCGGGGGCCGCTGCACCAGATACCAATTCTCCGAGGTGTCGTTCGGATTCTGGCGAATGTGCGACTCCGGCCGCTCCTTTAGCAACTCCGTATTCGGCGGCAGAATGCCGCCATGCCGTGCCAAGCCTTCCGCTTGGGAAGGATACGGCGTGGGGTCCACCAAGAGCATCAATTCCAACTGGCCGCCGGCTTGAATCACCGCTTTGGCGCGCTCCGGATCGCCTTCGCCGGGAAGTTGGACGAGAATTTCGTTGTCCTTGCGGCCGTGCAACTGAATGGTGGGTTCCGTCAGGCCCAGGGCGTTGATGCGGCGCTCGATGGTTTCGAGCGACTGGTTCATCGTGGTTTCTTGAATGGCAGAAATGGCGCTGGGACGCAAGGTCAACAGAAACGCATTCGGTTCGCCGGGCGCGGGGCTGAGTTCCCAGATGCCTTCGTACTGTTGCTGGTGTGCAATGTCGCGGAACTGCGCAACCTGGTCCGAAGGAATATTGCGTACCACGATGTGCGTGCCGTCAACGCGGCGCACTTCGTCGTAGCGAATGTTCTTGGAACGCAACTCCGTGGTCAGGCGATCCACCGTCTGGTCGGTTTCCTGCGCGATGGCTTCCTGCACCTGAACCTGGAGGATCAGGTGCGTCCCGCCCTGGAGGTCCAGACCGAGCTTGATCTGGTGCTCGAAGTTGTTCTTGAGCGCGGTGAGCGAGGTGGGGAGGTCCGGATAGCCGATCACGGCATAGATGCACAACAGAATGACTGCGAGGATGAACAGAGCTTTCCACTTCAGATTAGGGTTCATGGTTAAGAGATCAAGCGCGAAATCGAGCGGCTCATGGAGTTATTTCGCATCGTCGGATGCCTCCACCTGAGCAATCGCTGCCCGCGCGATGCGGATTTTTACATTATCGGCGATTTTCAGAATGACCGTGTCGCCGTCCATGCCATTGATGGTGCCGTAGATGCCCGCGGTGGTGATGACCTTATCGCCGTTCTTCACGGCGCCCAGCATCTCCTGCACTTTCTTGCGCTGCCGCTGCTGCGGCAGAATCACCAGGAAATACATGATTCCGAACATGAGGCCGAGGGGAATCAGAAAACCGCCAAGCCCCGCGATACCGCCGGCTTGCCAGAAAAAAAGTGCTGCCAGATTCATGTTCCGAATTGTTCCATGCCTTTCCGAGTTTTTCCTGATTGGGCCCGTTCGAACAACCTCGGCCCGCTGCCCGAACCGGAAGGAGAGAATACCATCCTCTAGCGGGTGAGTTCCCGCTTCCCTTCCCGCTCGATTCTCCTGCTGAGACTCGACTTGTGCGGGTTGCCCGCGCCCTCGAACGCTTTACTCGTGTCCCGGGCGGCTCGCTTCAGGCTGGGCCCGCCGCATAGCGCGCGCGCAACTCTGTTGCGAAATTTGCAAGTTGTCCAAAACTGATAGCCTCTCGGATTTGCCGCATTATGTCAAGGTAAAAGTGGACATTGTGGTGGGTCGCAAGGATGGCCGCGGTGATTTCTCCGGCAGCGAAGAGATGCCGAAGGTAAGCGCGTGTGTAGCGTTTGCAGACCGCGCAAGCGCAGCGGGGATCGATCGGGCGCTGGTCTTCGATGTAGCGCGCGTTCTTGATGAGCACGCGGCCTTCGCTGGTGTAGAGACATGCGTGGCGCGCCGCGCGTGTGGGCAGCACGCAATCCATCATGTCGATCCCGCGAGCCACGTAATCGGCGATCTGTTCCGGCCGGCCGACGCCCATCAGGTAGCGCGGCCGCTCTTTCGGCAGCAGCGCGGTGACTTCGGCGGTCATCTCGCAAGTGGTTTCGTGCGGCTCACCAACTGCCAAGCCGCCGACAGCGTAGCCGGGAAAATCCAGCTCAAGCAGTTGCCGCGCGCTTTCGCACCGCAGGTCCGGAAACGTCGCGCCTTGCACGATGCCGAATTGCCACTGCGCTGGCTCTCCATTTTGCTGCGCTTGTTGGAGAAAATATTGCCGCGCGCGGCGCGCCCACTCCGTGGTTCGCCTCAGCGCGGCTTCGGCGATATTTCGCGGCGCGGGTGTCTCAATGCACTCGTCCAGGACCATGGCGATGTCGGAGCCGAGGGCGAGCTGAATCTCCGCTGCTTTTTCAGGCGTTAGCAGATGCTCCGAGCCGTCGAGGTGCGAACGGAAGCGCACGCCTTCATCGGTAATCTTTCGCAATTCCGCCAGGCTGAAAACCTGGTAGCCGCCGGAATCGGTGAGAATCGCGCCGTTCCAGGACATGAATTTATGAAGGCCACCCAACTTCCGGATCAGTGCGTGGCCTGGCCTCAAATATAAATGATAGGTGTTGGCAAGGATGATCTTCGCGCCGAGGGTTTCGAGCGCTTCCTGCGTCAGGCCCTTCACGGTCGCCGCCGTGCCCACCGGCATGAACACCGGCGTTTCGATCACTCCGTGCGGCGTTTTCAACTGCCCGCGGCGCGCACCCGTTGGATCGTTTTGAAAAACCTCAAACGAAAAATTCACCCGGTTAGTGTATCAGGAGAGGGCGAACGCCAATCCCACACGGATCACGAGATAAGCTGCGAACATGCCGAAGGCAACGCCGAACGATGTGCCGCCCTTCAATTTCTTGGGATTTGTCGCCGCAAAACCGATTGCAATCAGCGCCACCACCCACAGAGTGAAGATGTCCATGTTTTTCCCGAACGCTTGCAACCACTTGGCCGTGTCTTCCGGAAAGAATGCGGCAAGGTTCGTGGCTACCGGATTTTCCAGATCAATCGTGCCCGGTGCCTTTAGGAACAGCACCAGCAGAAATACGAGATTACCCAGCATCACCGGCACATACGCATGGGCAACGATGCTCAGCGCCGTCTTGTACCCCACGTTGACCCCGCCCAGCACGTTATAGGCGCCCCACATGATCAGCGCCACCACCAGAATCAGAATCAGCGGCGCAGGCACGCCAAATACATAGGTGCTGATGGGCGCGAACTTGGCGCCCGCCTCGATCCGCTGCTCTTTCTGCTCCGCGGACATTGTCGAGGCCTGCGGGCTCTTTTCGATCTGTTGGCTCATGAACTCGCGCCAGTTCATCTTCTGATTCAGGCCGATCGCCACGGCCAGTCCCAAAACCGCCAGGATAATTACAGGAAGCAGCCAGCCAGGTTTGCGGACAATATCTTCAAACGTAGCTTTGGGAGAAAAGAAAATGCCGAAGATGCGGCCAATGGGAGAGATTGCGGGCTGCGGCTCTGCCACAGGAGCGGGAATGGTAGCCATCGAGGACTCCTCCACCACAGAGATGTCGCGAATTACTGCTGGGAATGTTACGCACGACCAGCCGCGAAAATATCACACCTCGCCCGAACGCGGTATTATGGCACAGCCGCCAGCAATTCTCTCGTACGCCTGTGCAGCAAATGCCCTGCAATCTTCGACTCGTGCGCAAGAGTGGCTTCTTCAATTTGCGCGCAGATGCGCATCACCGGATTCAGCGAAGTCATCGGCTCCTGAAAAATCATCGCAATCTCGCGCCCCCGCACATGCCGCCACTCCTCCTCGTCCAATCCAACAAGATTCCTCCCCGTTCCTGTATTCTGCGCCGATCTCTCCGCACCCTTTGTAGGGGAGGAGCTTGCTCCTCCCTCTTCGCTCCCGTCGAGCAACACTTCCCCGCTAACCCGTGCCCCCGCCGGCAACAATCCCATCAACGCCAGCGACAACATCGTCTTCCCGCTCCCCGATTCCCCCACCAACCCGACGCACTCGCCGGCCCCAATCAGCAGCGACACCCCATTCACCGGCCGCACCCATCCCGCCGCCGTCGGCATAGTCGCAGCAATCCTCAGCATCGCGAGGAAAAAGGAGTGACGTGGCGGAAATGTCTCCTATCTCTGCTGCGTGACGAGTCTTCGAGAAATAGTAAACTGATAAGCTTGATGGCCACCGCCGTCACATCCCGGGTTGACTGGTCGCTGCTTTGGCAACAGCGCGGGTTCCGCTATTTTTTCACGGCGATGTTCGTTTCGCTGTTTGGCAGCGGGATGAATTTCATCGGCGTGAGCTGGTACATCATGTCGGCCACGCACTCGACGGTGGCGGTGAGTTGGCAAGTCATCGTCGTAACGCTCCCCGGCCTCGTCGTTCCGTTTCTTGGCGGTGTACTGATTGACCGCATGGATCGCCGCTACCTCGGCGTGCTGCTCGATCTCTCTCGCGGCCTTGCGGTGCTGGCCGCCGCCTACATCGCCTGGCGCGGCCACCTGCACATCTGGCATCTCTACGCGATGACGCTGCTCACCGGAACGGGCTCCGCGGTTTACTGGTCCAACGTAAACGCGCTGGTACAGGAAGTGGTGCCGCCGAGCCAGTTCACCGGCGCGAACGCTTCCGTGCTCGTCGGCGTACAGAGCGGTATGCTCCTCGCCGGCACCTTCGTCGGATTTTTCTACGACAACATGGGCATCGCCGGAATTCTGCTGATCGATGGGCTCACGTACTTCGTCTCCGCCTATTGCCTCTATCGCATGCGCAGCGGCTATGTATCTCCGCGCGATCACCGCCAGTACCCGCGCGAATATTCCGAATCCACGGACACGGCGTCGCAAGCGCTGGTAAGCGGGGAAAATCCCGAAATCGCGGAGGCCGGAACATCGCTCGCGATCTACGCCGCCGATATGAAGGAAGGCTTCGCGTACCTGCGCAGCCAGCCGGTGGTGCTTGCGCTGGGAGTGACGCACGCGATCCTGATGGCCAGCGTCGTCAGCGGCAACGTGGTGGTGGTCGCGCTGGCAAATGATGTGCTGCACTCCGGCTCGCGCGGATTCGGCTTCATCGAAGCAGGCTGGGCCATCGGCGCGATTGCCGGGGGCCTGATCACCAGCCAGTTGCCACAAAAGGTGCGCCTGCCACTCTACGTCGCTGTGATGGCTGGCCTGGCGCTCGGTCACGTCGCCGTGCCGTTCGTCACATTCTTACTGGGCGCGGCGATTCTGCAGGGTTGCTTCGGATTTTTCCGCGCGCTCGGCGGCATCGTCGCGCAATCTTCGTTAATGTCCATCGTGCCGCGCCACTTCATGGGACGCACGCAATCCGCCTTCGCGATCATCGCCACCATTCTGCAGCTTGCCATGAGTTTTTCGCTCGGCTGGCTCGCACAGCGCTTCAGCATCGCCACCGGCTTTTTTCTGCTCGCCCTGATGTACGCTGGCGCCACACTCTCCGCCTCGCGCGCCAGCGCTCTCCTCGCTCGTCGCGATTTTTCCCCAACGGGTCATCCTGAGGCTATCCGACAAGGATAGCCGAAGGACCTCAACCGCAAGAGTTTGGACAGACTGTAGGCTGAGGTCCTTCAGGGCGCAAATTGTGCGCCCTTCAGGATGACAACGTTTATTAACATTTGGGCGCCAGCCGATATTGTTCATAGCCAGAAAACAGGACTAAAATTTTCTTTCATACCCTATAAGCACAGAAGTAACCGCGAGGCCCTCATGGAAATTCAAACCATCAAACCGTTTCTTCACTATTTCGGCAACGTTCGCGAGCGCACCATGCGCGTGGCCCGCTGCATCCCGCCCGACAAGTTGGACTGGACCTACGCTCCGGGAAAATTCACCCTCGGCGATTTGCTGCGGCATATCGCTGTCACCGAACGTTACATGTGGGGAGAAAACGCGCAGGGAAAACCCAGCCAGTACAAAAGCCACGGTAAGGAACTGGCCGACGGCTACGAAAACGTCCTGGCGCTGATGGAGCGTCTGCACAAAGAATCGTTGGAAATCTTCTCACGCCTCACCGACCCTGACTTGCAGACCAAATGCAAAACGCCGGGCGACGCCGAAATCACTAAATGGAAATGGCTACGCCTGATGGTCGAGCACGAAATCCACCATCGCGGGCAGATTTACCTCTATCTCTCGATGCTCGGCGTGCCGACGCCACCGTTGTACGGATTGACCAGCGAAGAAGTCCGCCGCCAGGGTGGTTCCGAATAATTCGCCGCTATTCCAGCGCCGGCCAGCTCTCTTCTTTTCCACCCAATAGCTGCACGGCCGCCCGGTTCAACTTTGATCGCAAATTAAATCTCTCGTTGGCCCGCGTAATGTAGCGCACGGCCACTTCCACGCCGCCCAGCACCGGCTTCACGCTGATTGCGGGCACCGCGGAAAATCCACTCATATCCCGCGAACCCGCCGCGCGCCGCCACTCCTGCTCCGCCTGCTGGCCGCTTTCGCGCGTTTCCTCTTCCACTTTTTTGCGGATCGCTTCGACGATCGGATAGGGGTCCTTCCCGGTTGGCAATACCACCTGGAGCTCGTCCCACAGCCACTGCCCGGTGGTGGAAAAATTAAAATAGTGGCCTTCAATCGCGAAACTATTGGTGAACGTCACGCGCCGCCCGGTTGGATGCCCGGAGTCGGTCCAGTTTCCCGTTTCCAGCAGCACCGTATGAAACGGTCCTATCTCCACCACCTCGCCGCTGACCCCGTTGATCTCCACCCAGTCGCCCATGCGAATTCCGTTCTTGCCCATCAGCACGAACCAGCCGATGAACCCGACGATGAAATCTTTGAGCGCCACTGTCAGCCCGGCGCCGGCCAGCCCGAGAAACGTCCCCAACTGTCCCGGCGGCCCGAAAATCACCAACAGAATCAGCAGCAGCGCAATAAACTGCATCGAAACTCGCGTCACCGTATGCAGCGACTGAATCTGCCGCCGGTCCATCGGCAGCCGGCTGACCAGCGAGTTCATCCAGGTGCTGAAGAATAGGGCTACTAGCGCGATCCCCAGGATGATCAGCACGCCGGTGATGCCGCGGTGAAAAGCCGTCCATTGCTGCACGGTAACGATGTCTATCCACTGGCCATAAATTCCCGATAGTTCTTTGTGTGCTTCGACGCGCTTGTCGAGAGAGGCCAGCGTTTTCTGGTTTTCCGCGATCTCCTCGGTTTTCTTCAACAGCGCCGCAGATTCTTCCTGGCTTTTCTGGCTTGCCGGTATGCGTGCAATCGGCGTCGCATCCTTGTTCTTTTTCGTATGGTGCGCCAGATCAGGCGACTTCTCTTTCTGCTCCTCGACTTTCGCATCGAGCGCATTGTGCTGCACCGCTAGCGCCGCCGCAGCGGCATCCGATTTCGCCTTCGCATCCGCCAACTGCCCCTTTTCCCAATGCAACGCCAGCCATTGCTGAACGCGATGCACAAGCCCTCGTTGCTCTTCAGGCGGTGGTCCGGTGGGAACCGAGCTTAGAGCGCTATTCGCCGTTTCCTCGTGCTCATTTCTGAGCGACTGAATGCGGTCGGCCAGGCTGCCTCCCGCACGGGTCAAGTCCTCCTTCGCGTCGTCCACTTCATTCTGGTCCAAATCCATGTTCGCTTCAGCCTGCACCAGAGCAACTTGTATCGCGTCCTGCTTGCTTTCCGTCGCCTTCGCCAACTGCTCGGAAAGCTGCTTAGCCAGCTCCTGATCGGCATTCAGCAGCTTTTGCCCCTTTTGCAGTCGGTCCTGGATTTCCTTGACTTCGGCACTGAGCGGTGGGGGATGCAACAGGGCGTCGCGGATCGCTGCATCAAAGGTTAGATCCACTTCGTTATCCGCCTTGTGCAGCGCTTCCTTGGCGAGCGCACGCTCGTCGGGAGTGTCGGCAAGCTTCGCCACTTGCTGTGCTACTTTGAGCGGCGATAGGTCCACCACTGTGGCGTTAGAGTCCTTTGGTTTCTTGGTGGACGGCTCCTCACGCGCCGCCTCCGGATCGCGGGAAATCCAGAATCCATAAATGGAAACGGCCAGCAGCAAAAGGATGATGGCGCCGAGAATTTTCTGCGATTTGTTCATCAGGTGATCACACACCTCTGGGTGAATTCGCTTTCGCCGGGAATTTCCAATTTCCCGGATTCCTCCTGGAAACACAAGGACTTCCTGTGGACCCGAGGCGGCAACCTCATTAATCACGCCTGCGATGCCATCGCCGATGTGATGACCGACTTGTTCGCCTCCGACAACGACCGCGACAATTAGCGCCGAATACCACCGCGAATAAAGCAAAACGCCCGGCGGTTGCCGGGCGTTTTTTCCATTTTCAATCTTCCAATTTCAAATTTCCATCTTTCTATAGGTAATCGCGCGAGGGGCCTTCCAAGAATGCGCGCAGCTTGCGCGAACGAGACGGGTGCCGCAGCTTGCGCAGCGCCTTCGCCTCGATCTGCCGGATTCGTTCGCGGGTAACCGCGAACGACTGGCCGACTTCCTCCAGCGTGTGCTCGCTGCCGTCATCCAGGCCAAACCGCATCTTGATGACTTTTTCTTCGCGCGGCGTCAGCGTCTTCAAAACGGAAGACGTCTGCTCCTTCAGGTTCAGGTTGATCACCGCATCCGAAGGCGAAACCACGGCCTTGTCTTCGATGAAGTCGCCCAGGTGCGAATCTTCCTCTTCCCCGATCGGCGTCTCCAGTGAAATGGGTTCTTGCGCGATCTTCAGGATCTTGCGCACCTTGGACACCGGAATGTCCATGCGCTTGGCGATCTCTTCGCTGGTCGGCTCGCGCCCGAGTTCCTGCACCAACTGGCGGCTGGTGCGCACCAGTTTGTTGATCGTTTCGATCATGTGCACCGGAATGCGGATGGTGCGCGCCTGGTCGGCAATCGCGCGGGTGATCGCCTGGCGAATCCACCACGTCGCGTAGGTCGAAAACTTGTAGCCGCGGCGCCACTCGAATTTGTCCACGGCCTTCATCAAGCCGATGTTGCCCTCCTGGATCAAATCCAGGAACTGCAAGCCACGGTTCGTGTATTTCTTCGCGATGGAAACGACCAGGCGGAGGTTGGCCTCGATCAATTCCTTCTTGGCCTGTTCGGCTTCCGCTTCCCCGCGATGAATGATCGTCAGCGTGCGCTTCAGTTCGGTCAGCCCGACTTCGCTGGCCTCTTCGATATCTTTCAGCTCCGAACGACGGGTGCGCAATTCGCGCCGCGCTTCCGCTGCGTTCTCGCCCTTGGATACATCCGCGCGCCGCTCCAGCCGCCCGGCTTCGCGTTCAAGCGATTGCAAACGCTCAACCGTGCCGCGCATCTTGTCGATCAGCCGCTTCTTCTCAAACGGGTTGAAGTCAATGCCGCGAATTTCCAGAGAAATGGCGATACGCGTCCGCGCCACTTCCCACTTCGCGCGCACGTACTGCTTCTTCTTCGCCTTGGCTGTCTTGTCGAGCTTTACCGCCTGTTTGAGCGCCAGGTCGTAAAGTTTCGCGATCTTTTCGATGTATTTCAGGGTCTGCTTGGTTTTGTTGGCGATCTTCTCTTCGGTCAGCTCTTCGTCGTCAAACTGGACAATCTCCTTGATTGACCGCGCGCCCTTGCGCAAATCGTCGCCGACGGCGATGAGTTCCTTGATCACGATCGGCGACCGGGTGATCGCCTTCATCACCACCAGTTGCCCGCGCTCGATGCGCTTCGCGATGGTCACTTCGCCTTCGCGCGTCAGCAAAGGCACGGTACCCATCTCGCGCAGGTACATGCGTACAGGATCGTTGGTCTTTTCGAGCGAACCCGGCGTCAGATCCAGATCGCTGCCCTCGGCCTCGTGTCCATCGTCCTTGACCACCACATCGCGGTCGCCATGGTCCGAAGACACTTCCACCGCACGCGCGGCCTTCGCCGACGCCGCATCTTCGTAAATCTCGATGCCGTTGCGTTCAAATGTGGTGAGAAGGTCGTCGATCTCTTCCGAAGAATGCACCTCCGCAGGAAGAGAATCGTTTACTTCGTCATACAGAAGGTACCCGCGCTCTTTGCCAACGGCAATAAGCTGGCGTACCGCATCATATTTTTCCTCTAAGCCCGTTGCTGCCACTGCACTCCTCCCGCTTCCTGAATCTGTCTCTCGATTTCCGCGCGAACTTCACCGCTGTAGTTCCGCGCACTGTCCACACGAAATGCAGAGAGAAAGCCCGCGATGGACGAAGGGAGGGAGCGAATCCCCCGGAAGACTCTCAATTTTTTCGGTGAAGCTCGATGCGCCGTGCTGTGTCTCTTGTGCTGCTGCACGCTTGCCCGCCTGCCGTGCCGTTCCCGAACGGTTTCAAGCACTTTAGACATACGTATAGATGCCGGAACAGACCAATCCGTTATCCGCGCAACCCTTCTACGCTACACGCTTAAGTCCCTTCCGGTCAATATTTTAGTTTGTGGAAAACTGGTCCAGAAAGTGGAAGACTTGGCAGCTCACAGTACCCTGAATTCCATTCCAGATAAAGGGTTTAGCCGTTCCTTGCGGTCATTCTGGCCTTCTCGGAGCCGAACCTTCCACAGTTGGGCCACAGTTGGGGCCTCCGGTAACGGGCTTGAAGGCCTTAGACTCAGTCGTAGCGACCATCGCGGATTCGCCGAATCAGATACCCCACTAGGGCCAAATTGGCCGCCAGGAGCCCAATTTTTCCGGCACTTGGGTGGCGTGTTAGCTCATAAATCTCCAGCGGAAGCAAAGAACCCGTGATGATGACAGTGAACCACATCGCCCATCGCTTCAGCAGCCAAAGTCCGATTCCCTCCGTCAGAAACAGTCCGCCGTAAAGAAAGCTGCCCACGATCAGATCCCGGACCCTGTTTGGCGTAAGAGCCGCTGCCGCCGAAAGAGCTCGTCCCACGAACCGGCTGTTCTGATCGAGGCCAAGGACTGCAACCCAACTTTCCACCAGACTGGCGATGTCCGTATGAAGCAACTTCAGCGCCGCCACGCCGACCGCAATCAGAAGAACTCCTTTCAGCAGCTTGAACAGCGCGATCAGTCGAACCACTTTGGTTTGAGAAGTTTTCATGGATGAGTTTCTTCGCAACCGCCGGAGCAAAGCAAAACTTCCAGGAATTTGGCCCGCGCCTTACTGCACGCGTTTGCGCAGCTACGTTGTTCTTTCCCACGGCGGAGGCACCTTCACCCAGGCCATTCCGCCGGCCTTCGCGGCCTGAATCCCCATCTCCGTGTCTTCAAACACCAGGCAAGCCTCCGGAGCCACGCCAAGAGTCGCCGCCGCGCGCAGAAACGCTTCCGGGTCCGGCTTGCTTTTCGTATACTCTCCCGCGCAAACCAAAGTATCGAATCGGTCCAGGAGTTTTAGCACGTTCAGTGATGCAGTCACCGAGTCCCTCCTGCTGCCGGACACCACACCAAACGGAATCCGCCCGTGCTGCGCCTCGATGTGCTCCAAAACCTCGGGAACTGCCTTCAGTTGCGGCAGCAATTCAAAGTACAGGCTCTCTTTCCGGTGCTCCAGCTCGTCCACCGGCATGTGCAATCCGCGTTCCCGATTCAGCGTGGAAATAACCTCCGCCACCGGCATCCCTCCCCACGCATAAAACTGCTCCTCCGAGAACTCGCAGTTCCATTCACCCAGAGCCTTCTTCCAGGCCAGGTAGTGCAGCGGCATGGAATCCACGATCGTGCCATCGCAATCAAACAAGTACGCCCCAAACGACCCTTCCGGCAATTTCAGTTTCATCGGATTCTTTGTATCTCTCCCAAAAATATTTTTGCAAGTCACGCCAACTTGAAATTGATTCTCTTATCCCGGCTGCCCTGCCGCGGTAAGTTGTTTCATCAATTCCTGTTTGCGTTCCAGCAATTCGCGCAAGCCAGCACCGCTCGGGTTGGCTTCGATCGTTTTCTGTACCTTCGCCAACTCCTGCTCGATCTGCCGGCGGCGCAAGGCATCCAGGCAGCTTTCCGCTTCTTCCCAAGTGGGCTCTTGCGCGTCTTCAAATAAAATCTCAAAAAATACGCGCCGCTCCCGCTCGTCCAGTTGCGCGCCTATTTCGGTTGCGGGTATCGGCTCGTCAGACAGGCCCGCAACAATCAGCGCGGCGAACACCTTTTCCGTCTCCAGGCCTTCGTAAAGCCTCCCCTGCTGCAGGCGTTGTGCCAGTTCCTTCTTAAACCCCTCCGCTTCGGCCAGCATGCGGATCAGGCGCCGCTCGATCTGCTTTGCCGGCTTGCCCACAAGTTGTGGCGCCACTTTCACTTCACTTCGCCGTTCCGTTGCCGATTTGTTCAGCGCCGCACGCAGCACCGGCTCGTCAATTCGTAATTGTTGCGCAATTCGCGTGGCCCATTCAGAGCGCAGCAGCCGGTTGGGAATCCGCTGCACATAGGGCATCAGAAAATTCAGGGCGCGTTGCTTCCCTTCGCCGGTGCTCAGGTCCATCTGCCTCGCCCGCGCGATCAGGTAATCCACATACGGCGGCGCTTCTTTCAACAGTTTGATGTATGCCTCCGCTCCCTTCTCGCGAATGAACAAGTCCGGATCAGCCTTCTTG